>ENA-OPBM01001899-OPBM01001899.1-human-gut-metagenome-genome-assembly--contig:-NODE-1899-length-11144-cov-2.783750_pt1 | contig 11144 bp, 7 predicted proteins | sample MGYA00241069_ERZ501454 | MGnify/ENA primary metagenome ERZ501454 (study PRJEB25962, sample SAMEA2042625) | human gut metagenome | biome: human gut; feature: human-associated habitat; material: faeces... | reverse complement strand
TTTCTATATAAGAATGTGAGAAAAAAATATGCTGGAAGTAAAGAATATCCATAAAAAATTCGGATCAAACGAAGTATTAAAAGGTGTTGATTTCAAAGTTGAAAAAGGTTCTGTGATCGCAGTTCTGGGAAACAGCGGTTCTGGAAAATCGACGCTGATCAAGCTCCTTTTGAAAGAACTCGAGCCCACATCCGGTACCATTAAGGTAAACGGACAGATCTTAAATAAAATGAAACGCTGGAGAGTGCCGAAATACCGCCGTGGTGTCGGCGTCGTATTCCAGGATTTCCGCCTTTTAAAAGACCGGAATGTCTATGAAAACGTAGCATTCGCACAGCGTGTCATCGAGAAACCGAACCGCGTCATCAAAAAGCGCGTGCCGGAAGTTCTGACGCTGGTCGGACTGGCAGAGAAGTACAAATCCTTCCCGAAGGAGCTTTCCGGAGGAGAGCAGCAGCGAGTTGCCGTGGCAAGAGCCATTGTCAACCGGCCTGACATTCTTCTGGCGGACGAGCCGACCGGAAACCTGGACCCGGGAAACTCCATGGAGATTATGAAGCTCCTGGAGGAAATCAACAACAGAGGAACGACCGTTCTTGTGGTAACCCACAACCGTGAGATCGTCAACTCCATGAAAAAACGCGTTATTACCATGCGAAAAGGCGTGGTAGTCAGCGATGAGAAGGAGGGCGAGTACCATGAGGTTTAGTACACTGGGCTACAGCATCAAACAGGGTGTCAAAAACATCTGGAGAAACAAGATGTTCTCGCTGGCATCCATCGCAACCATGGGAGCCTGTATCTTTCTGTTCGGTATCTTCTTTGCGGTTGTCATCAACTTTAACTACATCGTAAAAAATGCCGAGACAGACGTATCCATGACCGTCTTCTTCAACGAAGATGTGGATCAGGCGACGATCGATGAGATCGGAACGGAGATCAAGGCCAAGACCGATGTGGTCAAGGAATGTAAGTATGTTTCCGCGGATGAGACGTGGGAAAACTTTGCAAAACAGTATTTCGAAGGAAAAGAGGAATACAAGGACGGCTTTAAGCCAAACGACAACCCGCTCGCAACTTCTGCTCACTACGAGGTTTACGTATACCAGGTAGAGACGCAGGATGCACTGGCTGAGTATATCCGCTCGCTGGACGGTGTCCGTGAGGTTAAACAGGCCGAGGGTGCAACAACAACGTTGACGACGATGAACCGTGTCATTGGCTACGTTTCCATCGCGATCATCCTGATTCTTCTTGCCGTATCTGTTTTCCTGATCAGCAATACCGTCACGATCGGTATTTCGGTCCGGAAAGAGGAGATCGGTATCATGAAGCTGATCGGTGCGACGAACCTGTTTGTAAGGGCTCCGTTCCTGATCGAGGGTATCCTGATCGGTCTTGTCGGAGCAGCGATTCCGCTGGGGTTGCTGTACGTTGTATACAACAGAGTCATCAGCTACGTTATGACGGAGTTCAGCGTACTGTCGAACTTTATGGCATTCATGCCGGTATCGGCCGTATTCCGGATTCTGCTTCCGGTCGGACTCATTCTCGGTATGGGAATCGGACTTGTCGGCAGTATCTTTACGATTCGAAAACACTTGAAAGTCTGATAGGATTAGACAATATAATAAAGTAAAAATAAGTCCCGGAATCCGTCAAAAGATTCCGGGATCTTTCGATTGGGAGGCATATTTTGGAAGAACTGATGAAAGAAGAAAAAGAGGGCGTAAAAGCGGCAGAGCAGGAAAAACCGAAAAAGCGCAGAAACAGAAAGAAAAACCGAAAAAATGAGATGCGGAAGAGCTACTTTGCGGGCATGATTTCCATGCTGGCGATTGTAATGATCGTGCTTGTCGGAACAACGTTTCTTTGGCCGGGAAGCAGTGCGGACCACCCCGGCGGCTTCTGGGCGTGGCGGAAGACGGCGGCGATCAAAGCGATGATCAGCCAGCTTTACGCGGGCGATGTGGATGACACAGAGCTGTCGGATGCGATGTATAAAGGGCTGATCAGCGGCCTCGGCGACAAGTATTCTACGTATTACACGAAAGAGGAATACGAAGCGATCAAGACAGCGCAGGAGGGTTACTATCAGGGCATCGGTGTTACGGTGACGCTGGATGGCGATAAGCTGCAGGTCACCGGCGTACAGGACGATACCCCGGCGGCGAAGGCCGGTATTCAGGCGGATGACCGCATTGTGAAGATTGACGGGCAGACACTCGAAGGCTTAAGCCTCAACGATGCGGTCGGTCTTCTGAAAAACAGCGAGAACGACACCGTGACGCTTTCCATCGAGCGGGAAGGCGAGGCGGATCTGATTGAAACGGAAGTCACAAAAGAGAAGCTTGCGGCGATTGTGGCAGACGGTAAAATGCTGGACGACAAGATCGGCTATCTGGCCATCAGCGAGTTTACAGGGCTTACCTCCGAGCAGTTCCAGAAAGTATACCAGTCACTGCAGGATCAGGGCATGGAGCGCCTGATCATCGATCTGCGCGGCAATCCGGGCGGCCTCGTGACGGCAGTCTGTGACACCCTGCGCCAGATCCTGCCGGAGGGACTCATCGTGTATACCGAGGATAAAAATGGAAAACGGGAAGAGTATACCTGCGACGGCGATACCCCGATCTCGATTCCACTCGTCGTGCTGGTCAATGAAAATACGGCAAGTGCGGCAGAAATCTTCACGGGAGCAGTCAAAGATTACGGCATCGGAACGATTGTCGGAACGACGACATTCGGAAAAGGCATTGTCCAGAATACATTCCAGCTCTCGGACGGCAGCGTGGTGAAGCTGACGATTGCCCATTATTACACGCCGCTCGGAAACGACATCCACAAGGTCGGCATTACGCCGGATGTCGAGGTGGAGCTGCCGGATGACGCGACGAGCGATGTGCAGCTCGAAAAAGCGTTGGAAGTTGTCAAAGGACTGGAAAGTGCGGAATAAAATAAGAATTTTCACAGAAAAGCAGGAAAAAGGTAGGAAAAAAAGCACGAACGTGTTATCTTAGTAGAGGAGCCGAAAACAGATCTTGGCAGGCTCTAAAAGAAAGTGAGGAAAGACAGATGAACTTTACAGAAAGAAGAAAACAGGTTTTTGATAAAATGGACCAGGATTCTGCACTGCTTTTGTTTTCCGGAATCGAGCTGCATGTCAGCGCAGACGAATATCTGCCGTTTGAAGCAAACCGCAACTTTTTCTATCTGACCGGTCTTCGCAGAGATCACATGATCCTGATGATGAAAAAGACCGCAAAAGAGGAGAAATCCATTCTGTTTATCGAGGAAGCGGATCTGAACCAGGAGAGATGGTTTGGAAGAAAAGTAACCGTATCCGAGGCACAGGAGATCACCGGAATCGATGACGTTCGTTTCCTGGATTCCTTTGAGGGCATGGTAAACCGTCTGATGGCACGCGAGGACATCGGAACCCTGTATTTCGACTGCTACCGCTATCAGGTCGAGGATCTGCCGGATTACAACATGGTAAAGGCAGAGGAGTTCGCAAAGAAATTTCCAGGCAGACCGATTAAAAACATTGCTCCTGTCATCGCAGCACTGCGGATGCAGAAAGATGAGGATGAGATCGCTCTCGTCCGCCAGGCAATCAAGATCACCGACGACGCGCTGAAATTCGTGATGAAGAATCTGAAACCGGGCTGCACCGAGTATCAGGCACAGGCTGATTTCGAGTACAAGATTTTCCACGAGGGAGCAGACGGAACCGCATTCCCGACGATCGCAGGAAGCGGTGCAAACGGAACGATGCTGCACTACGACACCAACCGTGACGTGTGCGAGGATGAGACCCTGCTTCTGATGGACCTCGGAGCAAAATTCCAGGGCTACTGCGCAGATATCACCAGAACGTATCCAGTCAACGGAAAATATACGGACCGTCAGAGACAGGTTTACGACGTTGTTCTGGCAGCAAACCGCGCCGTTGCAAAAGCAGCAAAACCGGGTATGACATTAAAAGAGCTCGACGATATTGCAAAGGATGTTCTCGGCGAGGGCTGTGTGAAACTTGGCCTGATCGAGAAGAAAGAGGATGTCGGAACCTATTACATGCACGGCGTTTCCCATCACCTCGGCATCGATGTACACGATGTGACCGCGGCATGGAACGACAAGCTGCGTCCAGGTGCCATTATTACCGACGAACCGGGTCTGTATATTGACGAATGGGAAATCGGTATCCGGATTGAGGACGATATTCTGATTACAGAAAACGGCAGCGAGGTTCTTTCTGAAGCCGTGATGCGTGATCCGGATCAGATTGAAGCGTTTATGCAGGAAAAGTAAAAAAATGACATCGGAAGATGCCAAACCGAAACAAAGCCCAAAGAAAAGAGGCGCAAAAAATCCTGAAAATTTTCCGGAAAAGCAGGAAAAGGTCAGGAACAGATGAAAAGGAGAAAACAAGATGAAAATTGCAGTCACATACGATAACGGGAATATTTTCCAGCACTTTGGAAAAACAGAGAACTTTAAAGTTTATGAAGTAGAAGACAATAAAGTGGTTTCCAGCGAAGTGATCGGATCAAACGGAACCGGCCACGGAGCACTGGCAGGCCTTCTTTCTGACCAGGGCGTGAATGTCCTGATCTGCGGCGGCATCGGCGGCGGTGCACAGGCTGCTCTTGCTGAGGCAGGCGTAGAGCTCTGCTCCGGAGCGGAGGGAGATGTGGATGCAGCGGTGGAAGCTTACTTAAACGGAACGCTCACATCTGCGGGTGCAACCTGCGATCACCACGATCACGAGGAAGGTCATTCCTGCGGCGGCCACTGCGGAAGCCATGAGGAAGAGGAGAGCTCCTGCGGCGGTTCCTGCGGAACCTGCGGCGGCGGATGCGGTGCACCGACTCCGGTTATGGAAGGTAAGAATGTCGGAAAAACCTGCCGTACCCACTACAGAGGAACCTTCAACGATGGAACCCAGTTTGATTCTTCCTACGACCGCGGCGAACCGCTCGAGTTCATCTGCGGTGTGGGCCAGATGATCCGCGGCTTCGATGCAGCCGTTGCAGAGATGGAAGTCGGCGAAAAAGTCAACATCCATCTGATGCCGGAGGAGGCTTACGGAATGCCGGATCCGAACGCAATTTTCACCGTTGCGATCGCACAGCTTCCGGGAGCAGAGGAAGTAGAGGTCGGACAGCAGGTTTATCTGCAGAACCAGTACGGCCAGCCGTTCCCGGTAAAAGTTACCGCAAAAGACGAGACCAATATCACGTTTGATGCCAACCATGAGATGGCTGGAAAAGAGCTGAATTTTGAGATTGAGCTGGTTGAAGTGAAATAAAAAAATGCATAAAAAAGAGTGTCAGGACGAAGGAGCCAGGCACTCTTTTTTTGATGCGCAGAAAAATCAACGATTCCCATTTCCGATTTCCGTTATTTTTTGTAAAAGTAAACAAAAAATGACCAAAATTCATTTTTTGCCATTTCAAATATTGACTAATAGTCATTTAAGTTGTAAGATGTGGTACTAGAAAAACAAGTTAAAAATGAATCAGAGGAGATGAATGAAAATGGTTAAAGTTGGCAAATGGATTGCCAAGCACAGGATTCTGATGCTGATCATTGGATTTCTGCTGATTATTCCGTCAGTCATCGGAATGGCAGCAACGAAAGTAAACTATGATCTGCTCAGCTATCTGCCGGAGCATCTGGAAACTGTAAAAGGACAGGACATTCTGGTAGATGAATACGGCATGGGTGCGTTCTCCATGGTTGTTGTGGAAAACATGGAAATGAAGGACGTACAGAAACTCGAAGAAAAATTCGAGCAGGTAAACCACGTAAAAGAAGTTTTATGGTATGACGATGTGGCAGACATCAGCGTGCCGGTTGAGATGATCCCGGAAAAACTCCGGAAAGCATTCTACAATGGGGATGCAACCATGATGCTCGTTCTGTTCGACAATACGACTTCTTCCGATGACTCCATGGAGGCAATCGAGGATCTTCGTAAAATTGCGAACGAGCAGTGCTTCATCGGCGGTATGACCGGTGTTGTTACCGATATCAAAAACGTAGCATTAAAAGAGCTGCCGGTTTACGTTGTCATCGCCGCAGTTTTGAGCCTCGTTGTCATCGAGCTGACATCGACTTCCTTCGTTGTTCCGATCCTGTTCCTGTTAAGTATCGGACTTGCAATCCTTTACAACCTTGGAAGCAACGTGTTCCTTGGTGAGACTTCCTACATCACAAAAGCGCTGACCGCCGTGCTGCAGCTTGGTGTTACGATGGACTACTCCATCTTCCTGCTGAACAGCTTCGAGGAGAATAAAAAGCGTTTCCCGGATGACAAAGAGCGTGCGATGGGCCATGCAATCGCCAACACGTTCAAATCCGTAGCCGGAAGCTCCGTTACCACCGTAGCCGGTTTCCTGGCACTGTGTGTTATGACCTTTGCCCTTGGCCGCGACCTTGGTATCGTTATGGCAAAAGGTGTTTTGATCGGCGTTGTCTGCTGTGTCACCGTCCTGCCGGCCATGGTTCTGGTATTTGACAAGGCAATTGAGAAAACGAGACATAGACCGCTGGTAAAGAGTCTGGATAAACCATCCGCTTTTATCACCAAACATTATAAGGCGTGGGTTGTGATCTTCCTGATCCTGCTGTTCCCGTCGATCTACGGAAACAATCATACCCAGATTTACTACAACATTGCGCGTTCTCTTCCGGCTACCCTGGACTGCAACGTGGCAAATGATGAGGTAAAAGCGCAGTTTGACGTAAGCAACATGCATATTGTGATGATGGATCGCGATATGGATTCCAAACAGAAAAAGAAAATGATGGAGGAGATCGGCAACGTAAAAGGTGTCAAATCGACCATCAGCATGAGTTCCCTGCTTGGACCGACGATTCCGGAATCCATGATCCCGGAAAATCTCCGAAGCATGCTGCAGAGCGATGAGTATGAGCTTGCATTTGTGAGCTCTGAATATGAGTCTGCAACGGATGAAGTAAACGAACAGGTCAAAGCGATTGACAAAATCGTAAAATCCTACGATAAAAATGGAATGGTCATCGGTGAAGCACCGCTGATGAAAGACTTGCAGGATGTTACCGATGCTGACCTTGTCAACGTAAACGTGCTTTCCATTGGTGCAATCTTTATCATCATTTTGCTGATCTTCAAATCGATTTCTCTGCCGATTATTCTGGTAGCAGTCATCGAGTTTGCAATTATGCTGAATATGGCAATCCCGTATTATCAGGGAACCAGCCTTCCATTCGTGGCCAGCATCGTAATCGGAGCGATTCAGCTCGGTGCAACCGTGGACTACGCGATCCTGATGACAACCCGTTATCAGAAAGAGCGCCAGAATGGAAAAGACAAAAAAGAAGCTATCAGTATTGCGCATAAGACCAGTATGCCGTCCATCATCAGCAGTGGCCTGAGTTTCTTTGCCGCAACCTTCGGTGTAGCCTGCTACTCTCAGGTTGAGATGATCGGTTCCATCTGTACCCTGCTTGCACGAGGCGCGATCATCAGTATGGTCGTTGTTATCCTGATCCTGCCGGCGATGTTTATGATCTTCGATAAACTGATCTGCAAGACGTCGATTGGATTTTTGAAGAAGAAAACGAAATAAAACCAATTGGGAGAGTCCCCTGTGTCAGAAATGTGTCTGATGCAGGGGACTTTTGCGTCCAGGAGATGAAAAATGAATAGAACAAATATTCGAAATAGCTATACTTTTGTTATAAAGTCTGGTATAATCAGAGAAGCTATAAGAGAGACCGCAGAAAGCGGACAGACGAACAGATTGGATCTGCAGACAGAGCATACAGAAGGAGATATATATATGGATCATTTTGTATTACATTCCGAATATCAGCCGACCGGTGACCAGCCGCAGGCAATTGAGGAGCTGGTGAGAGGATTTCAGGAAGGAAATCAGTGTGAGACACTGCTCGGTGTTACGGGTTCCGGTAAAACATTTACGATGGCGAATGTGATCCAGAAGCTGAATAAACCGACGTTGATCATTGCGCATAATAAGACGTTGGCGGCGCAGCTGTATGGAGAATTTAAAGAATTTTTTCCGGAAAACGCAGTGGAATATTTTGTCTCCTACTACGACTACTACCAGCCGGAGGCTTACGTGCCGTCTTCGGATACGTATATTGCGAAGGACTCTGCGCGGAACGATGAGATTGATAAGCTGCGGCTTTCCGCGACTTCTGCATTGAGTGAGCGGAACGATGTCATTGTGGTTTCCAGTGTTTCGTGTATCTATGGAATCGGAAGCCCGAAGGACTACATGGAGATGATTATTTCGCTCCGCCCGGGAATGGAAAAGGACCGGGACGATGTGATCCGGCAGTTGATTGATATTCAGTATGACCGGAATGATATGGATTTCCACCGCGGTACGTTCCGCGTGCGCGGTGATGTATTGGAGATTTTTCCGGCGGAGGAGACGGACAAGGCGGTGCGCGTCGAGTTCTTCGGGGATGAGATTGACCGTCTGGTGCAGATCGATACGCTGACGGGTGAAATCTTATGTGAACTGAACCACATTGCAATCTTTCCTGCCTCCCACTACGTTGTGCCGATGGACACGATCCTGAAAGCAACAGGCGAGATTGAAAAGGATATGGAAGAGCAGGTGAAGTTCTTCAAGCACGAGGGAAAACTGATCGAGGCCCAGCGCATCGAGGAGCGGACCAATTTCGATATTGAGATGCTCAAAGAAACCGGCATCTGTTCCGGCATCGAAAACTATTCGCGTTACCTCTCCGGATTAAAGCCAGGCGAGCCGCCCTACACACTGATGGACTATTTCGGAGATGATTTCCTCATCATTGTGGATGAGTCGCATAAGACTGTTCCGCAGATCCGCAGCATGTATGCCGGCGACCAGTCGCGGAAATCGACGCTGGTGGACTATGGATTCCGTCTGCCGTCCGCACTCGATAACCGCCCGCTTAATTTTGAAGAGTTTGAGAGCAAGATTGATCAGATGCTGTTTGTATCAGCTACGCCGAATGTCTATGAGAACGAGCATGAATTGCTGCGTGTGGAGCAGATTATCCGTCCGACCGGACTTTTGGATCCGGAGATTTCCGTCCGTCCTGTGGAGGGGCAGATCGATGATCTGATCGGGGAAGTTAATAAAGAGACGAAAAATCATCATAAAGTGCTGATTACAACACTGACCAAGCGTATGGCGGAGGATCTGACACAGTATATGAGCGAACTTGGCATCCGTGTAAAATATCTGCACTCGGATATTGATACCTTAGAGCGTGCAGAGATTATCCGTGACCTGCGTCTGGACGTGTTTGATGTACTTGTCGGTATCAACCTGCTGCGGGAGGGACTGGATATTCCGGAGATTACGCTTGTGGCGATTCTGGATGCGGATAAGGAAGGATTCCTTCGTTCCGAGACTTCACTGATCCAGACCATCGGACGTGCGGCAAGAAACAGTGAGGGACATGTAATCATGTATGCGGATAAGATCACGGATTCCATGCGTGTGGCCATTGATGAGACGGAGCGCCGCCGCAAGCTTCAGCAGGCATACAATGAGGAACATGGAATCACACCGAAGACCATCCAGAAATCTGTGCGTGATCTGATTGCAATCTCCAAAAAAGTGGCAGCAGAGGAGATGGAATTTGATAAAGATCCGGAATCCATGAGCCGCAGGGAATTAGAAAAACTGATCGGGGACATCCAGAAGAAGATGAAGAAAGCTGCCGCAGAACTCAATTTTGAGGCGGCGGCAGAGTATCGTGACAAGATGGTAAAACTGAAAAATATGCTTCGGGATATTGAGGAATAGATAAAAGAGAGGAAACAAAATGCCGAAAAAACAGAGAAAATATATTAAAATACGAGGCGCCAACGAACACAACTTAAAATGCATCGATGTGGACATTCCGAGAGATGAGTTTGTTGTTCTGACCGGACTGTCAGGTTCCGGCAAGTCTTCGCTTGCGTTCGATACGATCTATGCGGAGGGACAGCGGCGCTACATGGAGTCTTTGTCTTCCTATGCAAGACAGTTCTTAGGACAGATGGAAAAACCGGATGTAGAGTCAATTGATGGACTTCCGCCGGCAATCTCCATTGACCAGAAATCGACGAACCGAAACCCGCGTTCCACCGTCGGAACCGTGACGGAAATTTATGATTATTTTCGACTGCTGTATGCCCGCATAGGAATTCCACATTGTCCGAAGTGTGGACGTGCCATCGAGAAACAGACGATCGATCAGATGGTAGATGCCGTGATGAAACTGCCGGAACGCACACGCATCCAGATCCTTGCGCCGGTTGTGCGCGGGCGTAAGGGCGAACATCAGAAATTATTCGAGAAAGCAAAAAAAAGCGGTTATGTGCGTGTGATCGTGGACGGAAATATGTATGAACTTTCGGAAGAAATTCCGATGGATAAAAACATCAAACACAATATTGATATTGTGGTAGACCGTCTGGTGGTAAAACCCGGAATTGAAAAGCGTCTGACCGATTCCCTGGAAAATGTTTTTGAGCTGACTGAGGGAAATGCGATTGTAGATGTGGTGGACGGGGAACCAATGAATTTTTCCCAGAATTTTGCGTGCCCGGATTGCGGAATCAGTGTGGATGAGGTGGAACCGCGAAGCTTTTCGTTTAATAATCCGTTTGGTGCCTGTCCGGTCTGCTACGGACTCGGTTACAAGATGGAGTTTGATGAAAACCTTATGATTCCAGACCGCTCCTTAAGTATTTCCAGGGGTGCCATTGTGGTAATGGGCTGGCAGTCCTGCACGGACAAAAACAGCTTTACCCACGCGATCCTGGATGCCCTGTGTAAGGAATATCATTTTGATCTGGACACACCGTTTGAGGAGTATCCGAAGGAGATTCAGGACGTGCTCCTGTACGGAACCAACGGAAAAGAAGTAAAGGTGTACTATAAGGGCCAGCGCGGGGAAGGCATATATCCGGTGGCATTTGAGGGACTGATCCGCAATGTGGAGCGCCGCTACAAGGAGACCTTCTCGGAAGCCTCCAAGGCAGAGTATGAGACTTTTATGCGCATTACGCCGTGCAAAGCCTGCAAGGGCCAGCGCCTGAAATCCAGTTCCCTGGCAGTTACTGTAGGCGGCATCAATATTTA
>ENA-OPBM01001895-OPBM01001895.1-human-gut-metagenome-genome-assembly--contig:-NODE-1895-length-11154-cov-3.258582_pt1 | contig 11154 bp, 9 predicted proteins | sample MGYA00241069_ERZ501454 | MGnify/ENA primary metagenome ERZ501454 (study PRJEB25962, sample SAMEA2042625) | human gut metagenome | biome: human gut; feature: human-associated habitat; material: faeces... | reverse complement strand
GGTTGCCAGACCAACTTCATTGTATCATTAGGAGGTTCTTTCCTTTTCTATAAGAGTTTTTTACCGACCCCCAGTTTAACTGGGGGTTTAGTCATGCCTATTCGGCGTACAACGAAAAATTTTACCAAGTTACAATTTTATCTACCAGTTGCTGTTGTTCACTCGTAGTCCTTCTTAAATAGATTCTGGTTGTTTCTATTGATTCATGCCCCAATAGGTCAGCTAATAAAGAAATATCATTAAATTTTTCTAAAAAACGTTTGGCATACATATGGCGAAAAGAATGAGGATAAATAACTTTTTTCTCTAATCCATATTTATCAGCATAAAATTTTAATTGTTGAGAAATTCCACGAGGGCTAATTGGCTCTTTATATCGATTTAAAAAAAGATAGCCGGTATTACGATTTTCCGTACTCAACCAATCTAAAGCTTCGAATTTTAACCTTTTAGGAATATATAATCGACGTATTTTTCCACCTTTTGAATAAACATCAAAATAGCCAATATGAATATGTTCTACTTTTAGCCTGATAAGCTCGCTAACACGTGCTCCTGTAGCGCCTAAAAACCAAACAACAAAATGCCATTTTAAATTTTCTTCTTTTTTTAGAGCTTTTTTTAAAAATAAGTAATCAGCATAACTAATTACATTTTCTAAAAAGTTTTTTTGCTGAATTTTCAATGCACGTAAACATAAATCTTCTTTTCCTATAAATTTCAAATACGAATTTATCGCTTGTATTCGTAAATTTACTGTTTTGGGTTTAAATTTTTCAATTAGATATCCTTTATACTCTAAAATCGATTCTAGATTTAACTCATAATTAGCTCTAAAATAATTAATCGCAAAAAGATAAGCTGATACTGTATTCTTAGATAACCCTTCTTTTTTTAGGTGTAACTCAAATTCATTTACCGATTTCACATAATTCTCCTTTTATTGAATTTGAAATTCCACCGCACGTTATTCTATTGTACTCGTATTTTAGCAAGTGTGCATCTTGAATTATATTGCAATTCAAAGAAACTATTTTATAAAGTCAACAATATTATTGACTCTATAGATTGCTCTCAATATTTTATGTTGTTGCATTTTTGGAGGCAAAGCAATCACAAATTTTGAAAGATCCGAAGCGGCCAAATTAGGTTGTGCCGTGCCATTATTATATTTGTTTAATTCACTTGATATTTGGGTAGAGTTACAATATGCCAATAAAAAAAGAGGAGAAATTAATCTCTTATTATAAGAGCGTAAAATTACTAATGAAGATGCTATAGCACCTTTTGTAAATTTAGAAATACCATTTTTTGCCAATGAGCCTCTAATACAAAAAAGAATATCGTCCTTTTTTATTTTGCCACTTCTTAAAAGATTATATTGCTCATCATTTAAATATTTTAAAGATTCTTTAGATACAAGGCCATTTTTCAAATTGATAGCGCTAATAAATGGAATATTTCCAGAAAAACTTAATTTCTCTTTAGATGGGTAATTTTTACCGCGGTCACCATTTAAAATATATACAATTGTCTTCAAACAAACTAAACTCCAACTTTTAGGAATATTCTGATAATAGGCGTTATCCTCATCTAAAGTGGGTTGAATTTCTTCTAAATCTTTCTTTTTTATTTTCCCTTCCTTAAAGAGTTTTTGTTTTTCGGCTCTAATTTTATCTAATAATATTGAAGCTGGTTCATCGTCCGAATTTTGCGGAAGGAGTGTCCCTTGCATAGCACCGTCTAAAACTAATTTCTTTAGACGAGATGATAATTCCTGTAAATCATGTTGCTCTAACTCAATTAGTTTAACTAATTCCATTCCTTCCGATAGTCTGTCTACGATCCTTATTTGTTCTGCTAAAGGAGGAATCGGTATTAATGTAGATAAAGTACTTTTTATTGATAACTTAGGTTGAGCAACTTGCTTGAATAAATTATTGAACTGATTTTGAGCTACATTAGAATTTAACGCTTTGATTAAATAAGATTTATTCATGGGAGAATAATTAATGATTTTTAAAGCGTTTTCTGTCAGAAGGGAGTTGTTAAGTTCCAATGGTACACTTCCAGCTCTGCCAATGGTGCCAGCTATAGTCAAATAAATATCTTCATTATTAATAGTATAACCTTTAATTTTTTCCCAAATAGACTCAGAGGCATATAATAATTTATCTAATAATATCGTTTCTTCCTTCATATCTGTCACTCGAAGATAAGGATATAAGGTTTTAATAGCTTGCAAATTCATTCCTTTAGGAACTCTTTTACCGCCTTTTGCTTGAGCAAATTGTGATATTCTTGCCCATGCCCATCCTTCAGGCAATTCATAGGGGACTTCTATCTCTTTAATAGTCTCATCAGCAAACTTCTCATAATGTAAATTATATTACCCATTAAGAATTGGAATTAGCGATTATTTAGATAGTTTTACTTTATGACTTACTTAGTGTACAATGAAAAGGATTTGAATATTTTTCAGAAATTCTCTAAACAGAATGGAGCTAAACATGAGCAACGAAAACAAAAAAGTACAAGTACATTACACCGGCACGTTTAATGACGGCACGAAGTTTGATTCTTCTTACGATCGTGGTGAACCATTAGAATTCATTTGTGGTGCCGGCATGATGATTAAAGGTTTTGACGAAGCCGTTAAAGACATGGCTGTAGGCGAAGTAAAAGATATTCACTTGATGCCTGCTGATGCTTACGGCGAAGCAAATCCTGCTTATATTTTAACAATTGAAATTGCTGAATTACCGGGTTCTGAAAAACTCGAAGTAGGCAATCGTGTTCAGTTAACTAATACTGCAGGTCAACCGGTACCGGCTAAAGTAATCGACAAAACTGAAACAATGATTACTTTCGACGCTAACCATGAAATGGCCGGCAAAGAACTTAACTTCAAAATTGAATTGGTGTCTGTAGAAGACTAATATATCGGACATTTACTCAAACCATAATTGAGCTGTAGCGAAAACAGTGCATCTGTATTTCGCTGCGGCTCTTTTTATTTGTAGGAAGAGGCTGACGAGCCTTTATATTCTATAGTCTTAGCCAAATGCATATTACCGTACTAAAAAGCGTCAAAACTCGTCAGAGCTATGCGTCAAACTCATTGTTGTTATACCGTTGTAGCTAGTGGCTTTGTTAACTGTTCTATAGAAAAAGACATGACCTATGCCAGCTATATCCTTATTTGATATAGCTTTATGGCCCTTTTAGCCTTTGTTGTACATTGTATACATGTTATAATGAACGTGTCCGGTAGATATTGGATGGAGCGAACTTAGCCCATACCGGACATTTCCTATATGCAGCTTGAATAATGAAGTTTTAAGACAAAGGATAATACAGTCTTAAAGTTGTACAGAAGGAATCCAATGAGCGAACAAAAACTAACAGTAACATAACAATAATATAACAATGATTTTAACCGGTTTGCGATAATCGGTTCAACATAGTAGGTACTAGAAGAAATGAGGTAAAACGTATGCGTAAGGAACATGATTTTTTAGGCGAATTAGAAGTTGCTGACGAATTGTATTATGGTGTGCAAACTCTTCGCGCAATGGAAAATTTTACAATTACAGGGAAACATCTTGACCGTGATTTCATTAAATCCATGGCTATGGTTAAAAAAGCCAGTGCTTTGGCTAACATGAAGACAGGTCGTATGGATCCGACTATCGGTAATGCCATCGTGCAGGCTGCCGATGAAATCATTGCCGGCCAATGGGTAGAACAATTCCCAATCGATCCGATTCAAGGTGGTGCCGGTACATCCTTCAACATGAACATGAACGAAGTGTTGGCGAACCGTGGTCTTGAAATCTTAGGTCATGCCAAAGGCAGTTATGACATTATTTCTCCAAACAACCACTGCAACATGGCTCAGTCCACGAACGATACATTCCCGACAGCTATTAAAGTGTGTGCTATTTTAAAAAGCAAACCGTTAATTGAAGCATTGCAGCGCTTAGTTGACGAATTGGAAAAGAAAGCGGAAGAATACAAAGAAGTTTTGAAAATGGGCCGTACTCATTTACAAGACGCTGTGCCGATTACCCTTGGTCAGGAAATGGGCTCTTACGCTTCCGGTATTCGCCGTGGCATTAAACGTATTCAGTCTTCCATTGAAGGTGCTCATGTTGTGAACATGGGGGCGACTGCTGTAGGTACGGGTCTTAACGCCGAACCTTCTTACATCGAAGACGTAGCTCATGAATTATCTGAAGTGGTTGGTGAAAAATTTGTTACCGCTGATAACTTGATCGATGCTACGAACAACACCGATATTTTTGCCGACATTTCCAGTGGCATGAAAGTAACGGCTCTCGTGTTGATTAAAATGGCGAACGATTTCCGCTTGATGGCATCCGGCCCTCGTTGCGGTATTGGCGAATTGAAATTACCACCTCGTCAACCGGGTTCTTCCATTATGCCGGGCAAAGTTAACCCTGTAATTGCGGAAGTATTGAACCAGGTCTGCTACCAGGTAGTAGCTAACGACTTAGCCGTAACCTTGGGCGTTGAAAACGGCCAGTTCGAATTGAACGTTATGGAACCGGTTATTGCGTACAACTTGTTCAATGCTATGTGCTATTTGAAAAACGGCGTAAATACTTTCGTTGATAAATTATTAATCGACCTCGAAGTTGACCGCGAACGTTGCGAATACTGGTTGAACCGCAGTGTGGGCATCGTAACCGCTTTGTTACCGCATGTTGGTTATGAAAACGCATCCGCTTTGGCTAAAGAAGCGTACACAACGGGCCGCGCTATTAAAGAAATCATTTTGGAAAAAGGTTTGTTGACCGAAGCCGAAATGAACCATATCTTATCGCCGGCTGAAATGACAAAACCTGGTATTGCCGGTGCTGACATTTTAAAAGTAAAAGGCAACTAATAATACAAAGTATTAGATACTGAATGCCGAATACAAAGTATTAGATATTGAGTACTGGATTTTAAATCCTAGATGCGGAATATCAAATACTACATATTCAATACAATAAAAATATAGCCAATGACCCTTATAAAAAGGCGCCTGAATCTATCTCTGCTTAGATTCAAGCGCCTTTTGTAGTTAATAGAAAACTAAGTTTATTCAATGCCGCTTAACAGTTGCCGCCATTTTTTCGTGTAACCGTAAATATCTTCCTGTTCCATGGTTTCCGTCATTACATAGATGCCCGCAAATCCTTTTGGAAGTTGGCTGAACGTGTTAAAGTTTATGCCGCCGATAGCGTGAAGGGGGATATGGTGGGCTTTCGCGAACTCAAGCACGTCCTGGCATTCGGCGCTATTTCGCGGTGCCAGTCCCGGTTTGCAGCGAGAAGGGAATAAGTGCCCTAAGACTAACCATTTGGCACCCTGAGATTCTCCTTTTTGGGCTTCACCTAAAGAATGAACTGAAACCCCAAATTTAAACGGGGCAGGCATAAGAACTTTATATCCTAAAACAGACTCTGCCTGGGCTTGAGCCGTTATATCGAGACATTCGGGCACTGAAAGTTGAGCCGGCAAATTATATTTTATGGCTAAGTCGATATGGTGGCTGATGATGAGCTCCGTGCCGACCGTTTTAGCTATGGGAAGAAGTTCTGTGAGTAGGTCCTCATACTCTTTGATGGATAATTCCTTAGCTCGAAGCAATACTGCATCGGGACCGGACTTAATTAGAGCTCGTAAATAGTCGGTCGGTGACAAGGGTGAATTTATTTTTCCTAAAAACTCATAGAGTGCGGGTAAATGAGTGACATAGGTTAGTTTCATAGAACCTTGTGTGGTTGCGTCCCCTTGCGCAGTTGAGGGAGCTTTTAAGTTGAAAACTTCGTTTTTAGACACGGATGTGGTCATGGTACACTACCTGGAGGCCCAGTTTTTGAATATCATCATGCATTTCGGCAACGCTGCGGGTATCGCTAATGTCAAATTGGTCGCTACTGCGATGTTTATTACTGGCACTGTGGCCGCCCACATCCACTTGAACGCCGGCCGATACTTTGGTGGCACAAATATTCATGACTGCATTGCGGAATTCTTTGCTTTCGCGGCTGGATACGGTAATTTGTGCTTGCGGAACAAACAAACGATAGGCACACATGATTTGTAAGAAGTCACGGTCGCTCACTAAATGGTTGAAGTGTCCCAGTTCACCGTTAACCGGACGCAAGCGTGGTACGGAAAAACTGAGTTCGGCGGCCGGGAAGGCTTGTTGCGTAGACCAGACGTGAAGCCCGGTGGCTAAGGCATCGTAGCGGAAATTGCTAAGACCTAATAAAGCGGCAAAGCCGGCGCCTCTAAAGCCGCTGTTCAAAGCCCGTTCTTGGGCATAAAAGCGATACGGGAAGGAGCGTTTATTGCCGTAAGGGTGGTAGTATTCATACGCTTTAAGGTCGTAAGACTCTTGGAATACAGTGATGAAGTCCGCGCCTGCTTGATGGAGAATTTCGTAGTCCGCTTGATTGGCCGGATAGATTTCTATGCCGATGTTGGCAAAATATGGTTTGGCCAGTTCGAGGGCGGCTGCAATATATTCGATGGAAGAGCGTGATTCCGATTCCCCGGTTAAAAATAAAATTTCTTGTAAGCCTGTTTGGGCAATACTTTCCAACTCGCGTTTGACATCATCCATAGAAAGTTGGGCCCGTTTAATCGTTTGTTTGCTGTTAAAACCACAGTAACGACAACCGTTATGGCAGTAGTTGGCGATATAGAGGGGCGTGAATAGTTGCACGTTATTGCCGAAGCGAGCCCGCGTTAAGGTTTTGGCTTTTTGCGCCATCGCCTCTAAATAGGGAGCGGCAGCCGTACTGAGGAGGGCCATAAAATCTTCCGGCTCCAATGTGTCTTTGGCCAAGGCTTGCTCTACATGGTGGGCGGTAAAGTTTTTATCAGAAAAGCTGTTTTTAGTATTCAGCACATAGTTGAGCCGCGTCATATCCAATTGGTCCATGGACGAAGTGTAGGCCATGATGTTATTTTTTAATACAGCTTCGTCGTCGGGCGTGGCCGTTTTGATGTGGCCATTGAGCTTGGGCGGCATCATATGACGAGGAGTAGGTAATATATTCATTATGATCTCCTAAATTATTTAGCTTGAGTTTAATTGCGCATTAGGAAAGTAATCCGGTGATCAATGTCGGAAGAACTTGTCTTGAAGATGCGCACGTAATCATTTCGTGTGTATGTATTTAATCGTTCAAGAAGCCCGTGAGTGGGCTGGATGCTTCCGCTTGGTCCGCAATAACGCGGCCCGTTTGGCCAAGGTACGCCAGGCGACCGGCTTCGATGGCGAGGCGAAAAGCTTTACACATTTGCGCTACATTGCCGGCCGTGGCGATGGCCGTGTTGCACATGATGGCGGTGACACCCATCTCCATGGCTTCGCATGCTTCCGACGGTTTGCCGATGCCTGCATCGACGATAACCGGCAAGTCCGTACTTTTTAGAACAATGTCGATGAAAGCTTTGGTACAAAGACCGCGGTTACTGCCAATCGGTGCGGCGAGGGGCATGATGGCGGCTGCGCCGGCTTCTTCAAGAGCCTTAGTGGCATAGTAATCGGGATACATATAAGGGAGTACGACAAAGCCTTTATCGGCCAGCATTTTGGTGGCACGGATGGTTTCTTGGTTATCCGGCAAGAGCCAGCGGGCATCGCTAATGATTTCTACTTTGACAAAATCGCCGCAGCCCATGGCACGGGAGAGTTCGGCAATGCGCACCGCTTCTTCCGCTGTGCGGGCACCTGAGGTATTTGGCAATAAGGTTACATCTTTAGGCATAAAGTCTAAGATGTTTTCTTGCCCGTCCGGCGTGGCGCGACGCAAAGCTAAGGTGATGATTTGAGCCTTGCCTTCTTCGGCGACGGCTTTTATAAGGGGTAGTGAAAATTTGCCGGAACCTAAGATAAGGCGGGAAGAAAATGTTTTGCCGCCCAGCGTGAAGGTATCGCCTTCCGGTGTAAATTTAGAACTTGGTTCGATGGTGGCCTGTTGTGAGGCTGTTGTTGACATAGTGTCACTCCTTTTGAGTCAGTAATAAATGTAAGAGCATGGTTGCTTCGTGAGCGGCACAGAGCATGACACGCGGTGCCAAAAGTCCGAGGGTGCTTTCGCTGTGGCCGTCACCCGTTTGGTAATAGCGGCTGAATAATTCTTTGGTTTGGACCGTATTCGGATGATCGTAACCGCTGACGCCGCTGGCCCCGATTAACGTTGTTGCGGGATAATGCGTTAGTACATAGCTTGTTAATTCCGCTTTGTTTTCAGCCGAGTCGAAGGCTTCGATGATGTAGGGGAAGCCTTTTAAATAGTTGTCAAAATTACTGCTGTTGATGGTGGTGTGGACGGCGTTCACTTTGATGAACGGATTGATGCGGTGAAGAATATCTTTTAAGGCTATAACTTTCGGTTTGCCCAAATCCGTCATTTCATAAGCTTGGCGACCAAGGTTCGTAATGTCTACCACATCCTTGTCGATGATGGTGAGCTCGCCGATGCCAAGCCGCGCGAGGCTAATGGCGATATGTGAGCCAAGACCGCCGGCACCGCAGATGGGAATGTGGCTCGACTTTAGCTTGTTATAAATGGTTTTGCCGTAACGAGCGTTCCATACGGCGTCGTACGTTGCTTCGTCAGGTGCTTCAGTGCGTGACACGCGTAATAAAGCATCGCCCTCTTTGAGGGGCGTTGCCCCATCGACGGCAAAGCCGTTTAGTAACCAAAGGTCATCGCTGCCGTTGGTAATGATATCCGCCGTAACCGAGCCGGGAGCTACCGACCGGGCTTGGCCGTTTACTGTAATATTCATCAGCCGCCTCCTACGAAGTGAACAATTTCCAGCGTGTCGCTGTCCAGTAACCAAGTTGATTCGAATTCGCTTTGCGGAATGATGATGCGGTTTCGCTCCACCACAACGCGTTTGGAATTGTAGCCCGCAGTTTCGAGAAAGGCGGAAACTGTCACAGATTCCGTAAGCGTTTGTTCTTTGCCGTTGACAATCATGGATGCCTCCTTATAAAATTCCTATAAAAAAAGACATGAAGGGAGAGCACCCTTTTGGTGGTGCTCCCCCTTCATGTCATGGTTATATATTGATTTCAGTATAGCAGAGTTTTGAGAATGGGCAAAGTGATTTTTCAAAAAATTTTTTGCAGTCATTGTCCGGGAATTTTTTTTTGTAAAATATTTTTGACAAAGCAATTTTATAATGATATAATACTAAATTGCAAATGTACTCAGATATATATTGATTAATGTATAATATTATTTTATAGGCGTACGAATGCGTCGTATAAATTAAGGGGTACTCAATAATATGACTATAACATCGTTACTGATAAAGGGTAAATCTTCCAAGGTTGTGTTAACCGAAGGCGAAGCAAGGTTCAAAATAAAAAAATGAGAGCCTTGCTTATTTTGTCATTGCGTTAACAGGAAAACTGAGACCTGGATTTTTGTCTGATGTCATACCGTTATAGAATAGAAGGTAAGCCAATTGAAATGAGGGGTGAAAGCTGGTATGTTCAAACCTGAGAAGGTAGGTAAAAGAACGCGTTATACGTATGCTAAAATTAACGAAGTTCTAGAAATGCCACATTTATTGGACGTGCAACGCAAGTCTTATGAGTGGTTTTTGGAGAGCGGTTTACAAAATATTTTTGACGATATTTCTCCGATTAAAGACAATTCAGGTAATTTAGTGCTTTCTTTTGAAGGATTTAGCCTTGGGGAGCCAAAATACGATATTAACGAATGTAAGAACCGTGATGCTACTTATGCGGCGCCATTGCGTGTTAACGTTCGTTTGATTAATAATGATCCTGAAAACCAGGATATTAAAGAACAGGAAGTTTTCATGGGCGACTTCCCGTTGATGACCGAAACCGGTACATTCATTATCAACGGGGCGGAACGTGTTATCGTATCCCAGCTGGTTCGTTCCCCGGGTGTATATTACACTCGTGAAATCGATACTATGGGTAACCGCTTGTACGGTTCCACAGTCATTCCTAATCGTGGTGCTTGGATTGAGCTTGAAACAGATGCTAACGAAATCGTATCCGTACGTATCGACCGTAATCGTAAATTACCGGCTACAATTTTAGTTCGTGCCCTTGGTTGGAGCACGGATGAATCCATTTTGGAATTGTTCTGGAATGGTGAAACTGACGAAGAAGGCAATCGCGTATATGACGAACGCTTGCTTCGCACCCTTGAAAAAGATACCACCGAATCTTCCGAAGAAGCGTTGGTTGAAATTTACAAAAAATTACGTCCGGGCGAACCGCCTACAGTGGAAAGTGCACGTAATTTATTCGACAATTTATTCTTCGATCCGCGTCGTTACGATTTAGCGCGCGTAGGTCGTTATAAATTGAATAAAAAATTAGGCTGGCGTCAACGTATGTTGGGTCAGACTTTGGCTCAGCCAATCGTAAACATGGAAACCGGCGAAATCATCGTTGATGCTGATACAGTAATGAACGAAGAACAGCTCGATATCGTTGCGAATAGCGGCGTTTTCAGCGGTGAAGGTTTTGCGGAATTCTATGTGAAGAGCTCTGAAGGCCACTCCTTCAAAGTTATCTGCAATAACAGCAACTTGCCGTTTGAACATCGTACGGTAACTCGCGAAGATATGATTGCCAACATCAGCTACTTGTTGAACTTGATGGATGGCGTTGGTCATGTGGATGATATCGACCACTTGGGTAACCGTCGTTTGCGTTGCGTAGGCGAATTGTTACAGAATCAGTTCCGCATCGGTTTAACTCGTATGGAACGTGTAGTTCGCGAACGTATGACGATTCAAGACAATGCTATGATTACGCCACAGGCGCTCATCAACATTCGTCCGGTAGTGGCAGCTATTAAAGAATTCTTCGGTTCCTCTCAGTTGTCCCAGTTCATGGATCAGACTAACCCACTTGGCGAATTGACGCACAAACGTCGTTTGTCCGCGTTGGGACCTGGTGGTTTGTCTCGTGAACGTGCGGGCTTCGAAGTTCGTGACGTGCATCACTCCCACTATGGTCGTATGTGTCCGATCGAAACACCTGAAGGTCCGAACATCGGCTTGATTTCTTCCCTTTCCAACTATGCGAAAGTTAACGAATTCGGCTTTATTGAAGCGCCATAT
>ENA-OPBM01001892-OPBM01001892.1-human-gut-metagenome-genome-assembly--contig:-NODE-1892-length-11164-cov-4.360158_pt1 | contig 11164 bp, 7 predicted proteins | sample MGYA00241069_ERZ501454 | MGnify/ENA primary metagenome ERZ501454 (study PRJEB25962, sample SAMEA2042625) | human gut metagenome | biome: human gut; feature: human-associated habitat; material: faeces... | reverse complement strand
ACAATGAAATGACTTGTAAAGATATTATTCAGGGTGATGTAAACAGAGACAGTGTTGTCAGCGTATCGGATGCTACATTAATTCAAAAATATATAGTTGGTGAGGTAAACTTTACCGGTGCACAAGAATTAAGGGCAAAGGTAAATGTGGATTCGTATTCGGTAAGTGTTAAAGATGCTACTCTTATACAAAAATATATTGTTGATCCGAGTATATATTTTTATTCCCGTGGAATCGTAAAAAATGAAAGCGAATTTGCGACATCTTTGGATAACTGGCAGATTTGCTCTGAGTGGTAATTAAAGTTATATCAAAAAAGACTTCGTACTCTGTTGCGAAGTCTTTTTCTGTTTTAACATAACATTACGATTGATTACAGCTGTGTAACTGTCATTTACAAAAACGAGATATTGTGGTAGAATTTACAATGTTAAATTATGTAAAAGTGTCGGATATTACAGATGTTTGTCCGAAAGCTATTTTGTATCGGAGGTTTTATTGATGGAAGCTTACAAAAAGGAATTCATTGAATTTATGGTTGATTGTCAGGTTCTCAAATTTGGCGATTTTGTTACAAAGAGCGGAAGAAAAACTCCTTTCTTCGTAAACACAGGTTTCTACAGAACAGGCGCCCAGCTCCGCCGTCTCGGTCAGTATTATGCAGAGGCTGTCAACAGCAAGTTCGGTCTTGATTTTGATGTTCTTTTCGGACCTGCATACAAGGGCATTCCGCTTTCTGTTGCCGCAACTATCGCAATCAGCGAAAAATACGGTCAGGATATCCGTTATTGCTCAAACAGAAAAGAAGTTAAGGATCACGGCGACAAGGGCATTCTTCTCGGCAGTCCTATCAATGACGGTGACAGGGTTGTTATCATCGAAGATGTTACAACAGCAGGCACTTCAATTGAAGAAACTCTCCCGATTATCAAGGCTCAGGGCGATGTAAACCCAATCGGTCTTGTTGTTTCCGTTGACCGTATGGAGCGTGGCAAGGGTACAAAGAGCGCACTTTCCGAGATCGAAGAAAAGTACGGCCTTAAAACAACTGCAATCGTAACAATGGCAGAGGTTGTTGAACACCTTTACAACAAGGAATACAAGGGCAAGGTTATTATTGACGACAAGCTCAAAGCCGCTATTGACGCTTACTATGAGCAGTACGGCGTGAAGGAATAACAGCTTTTAATTATTAATATTAATCAGTCGGGGCGGTTTTATCCGCCCCCAAAGTTTGAAAAAACTTATTTTGCGGTGGGGATAATATGGCACGGACAACCGATAACGAACACAGCGGTCATCGTGAAAGAATGCGTAAAAAGTTCATAGAAAACGGCTTTGATGTGTTTGAAACGCACGAGGCTCTTGAAATGTTCCTTTACTATGCTATTCCGAGAAAGGATACAAATCCTCTTGCACATCGTCTGCTTGATCGTTATATCACTGTCGGCGGAGTGTGTGACGCTCCGATTGACGAGCTTATGAAGGAATTTGGTCTGTCTGAAAATGCCGCCGCATTGCTCAAAATGTTGCCCGAAATGGCAAGGCTTTATACCGAATCAAAGATGTCGCATGATAATATCATCGACTATGAAAATCTCGGTAAAATATTTAAAGCAAAATTTATCGGTCGAACAAACGAATGTGTCGCTCTCATGCTCGGTGATGCAAAGGGCAAGATGATTTATTTTGATATAATTTCAAAAGGTTCACTCAATTCATCCGATATGCCAGTCAGAAAAATTGTTGATTTGTCACTTCGTCACAATGCCAAAACTGCGTTTATAGCACATAATCATCCCAGCGGAACGGCTCTGCCTTCGGGAAGTGACCTTGACACAACAATAGTTTTGAAGAGTACGCTTGCAACTGTCGGAGTTGAGCTTATCGACCATTTCATAATAACCGATGATGATTATGTTTCTCTCCGTGAAAGCAGGCTTGCGGGGAACATCTTCTATTATGAAAAGTAATAATGTTCTTTAAAAGAAACATTTGACAATTTAAAACATCTGTTCTATAATTATAATCGAAATTTTGTTCGGATATGTTTTCTGTTACAGGACTTTTGTAATAAAGAGCCTTGTAACAGGAAACATAATAAAAAATCCGTATTTGGAATGTGATGTGTATTATGGAATTTAAACTTCATTCAAAATATCAGCCGACAGGCGACCAGCCGCAGACAATCGAAAAGCTTGTAAACAGTATAAATGCAGGCAACCGTGAACAGACTCTTCTCGGTGTAACGGGTTCGGGTAAAACTTTTACAATGGCAAATGTTATTCAGAGGGTTCAAAGACCGACACTTGTGCTTGCACACAATAAAACTCTTGCGGCTCAGCTTTGCAGTGAGTTCAAAGAGTTCTTTCCGGAAAATGCGGTGGAATATTTTGTTTCGTATTACGATTATTATCAGCCTGAGGCTTATGTACCGCAGAGCGATACTTATATAGCTAAGGATTCTTCTATTAATGATGAGATTGATAAGTTAAGGCATTCAGCAACAGCCGCACTTTCTGAAAGAAAGGATGTTATTATTGTGGCTTCTGTATCGTGCATATACGGACTCGGTGCACCTATTGATTACCAGAATATGGTTATTTCCCTGCGTCCCGGCATGGAGAAGGACAGAGACGATGTCATAAGAAAGCTTGTTGATATTCAATATATGAGAGGAGACCAGGATTTTAAACGAGGAACTTTCCGTGTGCGTGGTGATGTTGTTGAGGTTTATCCGGCAGCATCAAGTGGAGAGGCTGTAAGAATTGAATTTTTTGGTGATGAAGTTGACAGAATATCTGAGATTGACTCTTTGACTGGAGAAGTCAAGTCAGAGCTTGAACATATTGCGATTTTCCCGAATTCACATTATGTTGTTGATAAGGAAAAGATGGCGGCAGCAATTGAGAATATTAAGGAAGAACTGAAGGAGAGAATTGCTTATTTTAAGAGCGAAGATAAGCTTGTTGAGGCACAGAGAATTGAGGAGAGAACTAATTTTGATATAGAGATGATGCAGGAGACCGGTTTCTGCTCGGGAATTGAGAATTATTCAAGACATCTTGCGGGGCTTCCGGCAGGGGTTCCGCCATATACACTTATGGATTATTTTCTGGATGATTTTCTTATTATAGTTGATGAGTCACACATAACGATTCCACAGATAAGAGGAATGTATGCCGGCGACCAGTCAAGAAAGACAACTCTTGTAGATTATGGTTTCAGGCTTCCATCTGCTAAGGATAACAGACCGCTTAATTTTACTGAATTTGAGAATAAGATTTCGCAGATGTTGTTTGTTTCGGCAACACCATCTGTCTATGAGGAAGAGCATGAACTTTTAAGGGCGGAGCAGATTATACGTCCTACAGGACTTCTGGATCCTGAGATTTTTGTACGTCCTATTGAAGGGCAGATTGATGACCTTGTTTCGGAGATTAACAAGGAGACTAAGAAACATAATAAGATCCTTGTCACAACGCTTACTAAACGTATGGCAGAGGATTTGACAGATTATCTTAAAGAGCTTGGAATATGTGTCAAGTATCTTCATGCCGACATTGATACGCTTGAAAGGCAGAAGATTATACGTGATATGCGAATGGATGCGTTTGACGTGCTTGTTGGTATTAACCTTTTACGAGAAGGTCTTGATATTCCTGAGATTACACTTGTTGCTATTCTTGATGCCGATAAGGAAGGATTTTTAAGGACGGAGACATCGCTTATCCAGACAATCGGACGAGCTGCACGTAACAGTGAGGGACATGTTATTATGTATGCCGATAAGATTACGGAATCAATGGAAAAAGCGATTTCCGAGACGGAAAGAAGACGTCAGATTCAGCAGGAGTATAATGAAGAGCATGGAATAACTCCGCAGACTATAAAGAAGGCTGTGAGGGATCTGATAAGCATTTCCAAGGCAGCAGATGCATCATCCGGCAATGGTGAGACTCTTGAGAAAGATTATGAGTCTATGAGCCGCAAAGAACTTGAAAAGGTTAAGAAGCAGATTGAGAAGAATATGCACAAGGCTGCGGCAGAGCTTAACTTTGAGGAGGCAGCAGTTCTCAGGGATAAGATGATTGAAGTTAATAAGTTTTTATATGAGACGAAGTGAAAGAGGTAAATGATGAAAAAAGGAGATTACAGGCAGTTTATAAGGATTAAGGGAGCCAATGAGCACAACCTTAAAAATATATCTGTTGATATACCAAGAAATGAGCTTGTTGTGCTTACAGGACTTTCAGGTTCAGGTAAGTCTTCGCTTGCATTTGATACTATTTATGCTGAAGGACAGAGAAGATATATGGAGTCGCTTTCTTCATATGCCAGACAGTTCCTCGGTCAGATGGAAAAGCCTAATGTTGAAAGTATAGAGGGACTTTCACCGGCGATTTCTATTGATCAGAAATCTACTAACAGGAATCCACGTTCTACAGTCGGAACTGTTACAGAGATATATGATTATTTCAGGCTTTTGTATGCAAGAGTGGGTATTCCGCATTGTCCTAAGTGTGGAAGAGAGATTAAGAAACAGACTGTGGACCAGATGGTTGATGTTATTATGGGACTTCCCGAAAGGACAAAGATTCAGCTTCTTGCTCCTGTTGTAAGAGGAAGAAAAGGTGAGCATGTTAAACTCTTTGAGCAGGCTAAAAAGAGTGGATATGTTCGTGTTATGGTTGATGGCAGCATGTATGAGCTGACAGATGAGATTAAACTTGATAAGAATAAAAAACATAATATTGAGATAGTTGTTGACCGTCTTTCTATAAGAGAGGGAATCGAAAAAAGACTTACTGATTCGATTGAGACGACATTGAAGCTTGCTGATGGAATAATGACTGTTGATGTCATTGGCGGAAAGCCGATAAACTTCAGCCAGAGTTTTGCATGCCCGGACTGTGAGATAAGTATTGATGAGATTGAGCCGAGAAGCTTTTCTTTCAATAATCCTTTTGGTGCGTGTCCTGATTGTTTTGGCCTTGGATATAAGATGGAATTTGACGCCGAGCTTATGATACCCGATGAGAGACTTAGTATTGATGAGGGTGCCATTGTTGTTATGGGCTGGCAGTCTGTAACAGATGAGGGAAGTTTTTCAAGAGCGATTATGAAAGCACTTGCAGATGAGTATAATTTCAGCCTTTCAACACCATTTAAGGATTATCCGGACGAGATTAAAGATATTATTATTAACGGAACCAAAGGTCACAGCGTTAAGGTTTATTACAGAGGCCAGCGAGGTGAGGGTGTATATGATATTGCATTTGAGGGACTTGTAAGGAATGTTGCAAAACGCTACAGGGAGACAGCTTCAGAGGCATCTAAGCAGCAGTATGAAGAATTTATGAGAATTACTCCGTGTGCGTCATGTAAGGGACAGAGATTAAAACCGACATCGCTTGCTGTTACGGTTGCTGATAAGAATATTTATGAGATTACCAATATGCCGATTCTTGATTTGCAGGATTTTCTTCAGAATATGAAGCTTTCAGAAAGACAACTTGCCATAGGCAGCCAGATTTTAAAGGAGATAAGGTCAAGAATACAGTTCCTTATGGATGTGGGACTTGATTATCTTTCTCTTTCCAGGGCAACAGGTACGCTTTCGGGCGGTGAGGCACAAAGAATCAGACTTGCAACCCAGATTGGTTCGGGGCTTGTAGGTGTTGCATATATTCTTGATGAGCCAAGTATCGGTCTTCATCAGAGAGATAATGACAAGCTTTTAAAGACGCTTGAACATTTAAGAGACTTAGGCAATTCGGTCATCGTTGTTGAACATGATGAGGATACTATGTATGCTGCAGACTATATTGTGGATATCGGTCCCGGTGCCGGCAGGAATGGTGGACAGGTTGTTGCAACGGGAACTGCTGAACAGATTATGAAGTGTAAGGAATCAATTACCGGAGCATATCTGAGCGGAAGAATTAAGATTCCTGTTCCTGCAAAAAGACGCAAACCGACAGGCTGGATTAAGGTCAGAGGTGCAAGGGAAAATAATCTTAAAAATATTGATGTTGATATTCCACTTGGCGTATTTACATGTGTTACGGGTGTATCAGGTTCAGGAAAGAGCTCACTTGTAAATGAGATTCTTTACAAGCACCTTGCAAAGGAACTTAACAGGGCAAGATGTATCCCGGGAAAACACGACGGAATAGACGGAGTGGAACAGCTTGATAAGGTTATTGATATAGACCAGTCGCCAATCGGACGTACTCCGAGGTCAAATCCTGCGACATATACAGGCGTATTTGATATGATAAGGGATTTGTTTGCCGCGACATCGGATGCAAAAGAGCGAGGATACAAAAAAGGAAGATTTAGTTTTAATGTCAAGGGCGGAAGATGTGAAGCATGTTCGGGTGACGGTATTATTAAGATTGAGATGCATTTTCTTCCTGATGTGTATGTGCCTTGTGAAGTCTGCGGCGGCAAGCGTTACAATCGTGAAACGCTTGAGGTTAAGTATAAAGGCAAGAACATATATGACGTGCTTGATATGACAGTTGAAGATGCAGTTGAATTCTTTGAAAATGTTCCGTCAATTAAAAGAAAAATTGAAACTCTCAATGATGTCGGACTTTCTTATGTAAAGCTCGGACAGCCTTCTACTGAACTTTCGGGTGGTGAGGCACAAAGAATAAAGCTGGCGACAGAGCTTTCAAAGAGAAGCACAGGAAAGACTATTTATATTCTTGATGAGCCTACAACAGGACTTCATTTTGCGGACGTGCATAAACTGGTTGATATTCTTCATAAGCTCGCGGAGGGCGGCAATACGGTCGTTGTTATCGAGCATAATCTTGATGTAATAAAGACTGCAGATTATATTATCGACATGGGACCGGAAGGCGGTGCGAGAGGCGGTACTGTTATCGCAAAGGGCACGCCTGAGGAGATTGTCAAGGTTAAAGAATCTTACACGGGACAGTATGTAAAAAAATATCTGGAAAAGTAGGCGGTATTTTGATTGCGACATCAGGCAGTTTGAATACCTGAAGGATTTATATAGGGCAGCAGAGATATAAATATACAGATATACACAAAATATTTTGGAGAAAAATAAGTATGGTTGATGGAATTATTTTTGATATGGACGGAGTTTTGGTCGATTCCGAAAGACAGTCAAATGAGGGCTGGAAGTGGGCAGCAAAAAAACAAGGCATAGACATGCCTATGTGGCTTATCGATAGTTTTAAGGGAGCACCCGATGAGCTTAACTGTAAAATATTTGATGATTATTTTGAAGGAAAAGCTGATTATTGGGAGACAAAAATGCTTCGCACAAAGCATATTTACAAGATAAGGGAAAAGGAAGGTCTTCCTGTTAAAAAAGGTGTTAAAGAAATATTTGAGTATATTAAAGCAAATAATTTGAAATGTGCGGTTGCAACTTCAACAAGGCGTGTCAGTGCCGAAAAAACACTTAGCGATATAGGTGTGTCGGATTATCTTGATGCGGTCGTGTATGGCAATGAGGTTGAGCATGGGAAACCCGAACCTGATATATTTCTGCTTGCGGCAGATGCAATAGGTGTAAAACCTGAAAATGCGATTGTTGTAGAGGACAGTATCAACGGAATTAAGGCAGGTCATGCGGCGGGAATGAGAGTTATTCATGTGCCTGACACGATAGCGATTGATGATGAGATAAGAAAACTGACGTACTGCGTGTGCAATGATTTGACGGAAATTGCCGATATTGTTGACAGTATTAACAAGCCTGTGATTAACAGAAAGGCTGTGCTTAACGCATTTGCCGGATATGTGCATTATTATGACCCGTCGGATGGAAAGATTAAACTAAAAATTGACCACACTTACAGAGTTGCTGCACTTTGTGAAAAAATTGCCGATTCTGTAGGGCTTACTGGTGAAGATAAGGACGTTGCATGGCTTCTGGGCATGTTGCATGATATTGGAAGATTTGAACAGATAAGATGTTTTGGAACTTTTAATGATGGAATGTCAGTTGACCATGCCGAGCTTGGTGCGGATATTCTTTTTGACCCTGACAGAAAAGATAAAGTTTGTGTAACTTCCGCCCAGGGTACTGTGTATGCAATAAAAAAGCCTATGTGTGAACCAGTCAACAATACTGTTGTGAAAAATGCTCCTCGCATAATTAATAAATTTGCCGAAGGATATGTCGAGAAAAACGGCAGTGATTTGCTTGAGCTTGCTATCAGACAGCATAATAAGTTCAGGATTGCCGATGGGCTTTCCAAACGTGAAGAAATGTTTTGTAATATTCTTCGTGACGCAGACAAAATCGATATTTTAAAGGTTAATGTAGATGTGCCTCTTGAGACAATTTATAATGCAACGACAGAAGAGATACGAAACAGTGTGATAACAGATGAAGTGCTTGAATGTTTTTATGCAAAACAGACTGTACTCAGGTCGCTTAAAAAAAGTGTTGTGGATAATATTGTCGGACACATTTCGCTTATTTTTGAACTGGTATATCCAGTGAGCCTTAAAATTGTAAAGGAGCAGGGTTATGTGTATAAAATGCTGGATTTTAAGTCGGACAGACCGGATACTGTGGAAAAGTTTGCCGGAATGAGGAAGTTTGTTGATAAGTTTCTTGAGGGAAATTAAGCAGGACATAGTGTGTCTATAGGTGAAAATACGGCATTTCTCGCTTTGTGTCGTGTTTATTCCGGTACAGATGATATAACCTGTCAATGAAAGGAGGCAGCAGTATGAATCAAAAAAATATAGGCTCGTTTCTTAAAATATTAAGAAAGGAAAAGAACCTTACGCAGGAACAGCTTGCGGAACAGTTCAATGTATCGTCAAGGACTGTTTCGAGATGGGAAACGGGAAGCAATATGCCCGATTTGAGTCTTTTGGTTGAACTTGCGGATTTTTACAATGTTGACATCAGGGAAATTATTGACGGGGAAAGGAAAAGCGAGATTATGAACAGTGAAGAAAAAGAGACATTGAAACTTGTTGCGGATTATGCGGAGAACGAAAAGGGCATTTTACTTAAAAGACTCAGAATTATAAGTATCGTAGGGCTGTGTTCGATTATTGTCGGTTTTGTGATGCTGAATCTGGGAACGGAAAATAACATGCCTGTTTATGATTATCTTATGGGAACTTCGTTCGGACTGGCTATGGGTGCATTGATTGTCGCAGTTTTTTATTCTACGGGAGTATTGTCTTATTTAAGAAAAAATATAAAATGCAGGAACAGCATGAAAGTCATAAAGATAATCGCTATATTGGCATGTGCGGTATTTTTGGCAGCATCAATAGTTGCGTCATTATAAAAAAACATCGCAGTTAAATGATTTTTTGTAAGTTTATTTACAAAGTGGCTTGTCATTGCCGACGGACTTTACTATAATAATTAAAGGAGTGCAAAGTTCGTGTATACACTGTAACTTGGCAACTGCCGTGAAACTGTCGGAACACGCAATACGTGTTTTGTGGTTTAGGAAAAACAATATATGAAAGGGACAATATGAATCAGGAAAAGGTTATTGTTATAGACTTTGGCGGACAGTACAATCAGCTTGTTGCACGTCGTGTCCGTGAATGTAATGTATATTGTGAGATTTATTCTTACAAGACACCTCTTGAGCAGATAAAGGCCATGAATCCTAAGGGAATTATCCTTACAGGTGGTCCAAACAGTTGTTATGAAGAGGGTTCGCCTACATGCACAAAGGAATTATTTGAACTCGGAGTACCGGTACTCGGACTTTGTTACGGAGCACAGCTTATGCAGCATGTTCTTGGCGGAAAGGTTGAAAAGGCACCTGTACGTGAGTACGGAAAGACAGAGACATTTGTGGATAAGAGCAGTGCTTTATTTGGAGATGTTTCAGAAAAGACTATCGTGTGGATGAGTCATTTTGATTATATTTCACAGGTTGCACCGGGATTTAAGATTATCGCCCACACAGCAGACTGTCCTGTCGCAGCTGCTGAGTGCAAGGAAAAGAATCTCTATGCAATTCAGTTCCACCCGGAAGTTCTTCATACACAGGAAGGTACAAAGATGCTTCATAATTTTGTACGCGGCGTGTGCGGTTGTGCTGGAACATGGAAAATGGACGCATTTGTTGAAAATACGATTAAGGAAATCCGTGAAAAAGTCGGCGACGGCAAGGTTTTACTTGCTCTTTCAGGCGGTGTTGATTCATCTGTTGCGGCCGGACTTCTCTCAAGAGCAATCGGAAAACAGCTTACATGTGTATTCGTAGACCACGGTCTTTTGCGTAAAAACGAAGGTGATGAAGTTGAGGGCGTATTTGGTCCAAATGGTCAGTTTGACCTTAACTTTATAAGAGTAAATGCTCAGGAAAGATATTACTCAAAGCTTGCGGGAGTCACAGAACCCGAAGCAAAGAGAAAGATTATAGGTGAGGAATTTATTCGTGTATTTGAGGAAGAGGCAAAGAAAATCGGTGCTGTTGATTTCCTTGCTCAGGGCACAATTTACCCTGATGTTGTTGAAAGCGGACTCGGCGGCGAATCAGCCGTAATTAAGTCTCACCACAACGTAGGCGGTCTTCCTGATTTCGTTGATTTCAAGGAAATTATTGAACCTCTCCGCAACCTTTTCAAGGATGAGGTAAGAAAAGCTGGTCTTGAGCTTGGAATTCCTGAAAATCTCGTATTCCGCCAGCCATTCCCGGGTCCGGGTCTTGGAATCCGAATTATCGGTGAAGTAACGGCTGACAAGGTACGTATCGTTCAGGATGCAGATTTCATCTATCGTGAAGAGGTTGACAAGGCAGTAGCCGAATACAAGAAGGCAAACGGTGAAGCTCCGGCATGGATGCCGAACCAGTATTTCGCAGCTCTCACTAACATGCGTTCAGTCGGCGTTATGGGCGACGAGAGAACCTACGATTACGCAGTTGCACTGCGTGCCGTAAACACTATAGATTTTATGACAGCCGAGAGTGCCGAGATTCCATTCGCAGTGCTCCAGACAGTCATGAGCCGAATTATAAACGAGGTGCGTGGGGTCAATCGAGTATTTTACGATTTGACGAGCAAGCCACCTGGAACGATTGAGTTTGAATAAGAGCCACAAGTCTTGGAACCCGCTAAACAAGCGGATTCCGAGACTTTTTCTTTTGCTCTGCTACTAATTTGCTACTAATAGCAACTACTC
>ENA-OPBM01001885-OPBM01001885.1-human-gut-metagenome-genome-assembly--contig:-NODE-1885-length-11199-cov-2.961235_pt1 | contig 11199 bp, 9 predicted proteins | sample MGYA00241069_ERZ501454 | MGnify/ENA primary metagenome ERZ501454 (study PRJEB25962, sample SAMEA2042625) | human gut metagenome | biome: human gut; feature: human-associated habitat; material: faeces... | reverse complement strand
GGATGGCACCGGTGACAGGGCCTGCACCTGCGATGGAGGAGAACTGGTGGGCGAACACCGTCCAGCCGTTGGTGGGAACGTAGTCTTTGCCATCCTCCAGCCGCACAGCAGGAGTCTTGGCGTTGGGGTCGACACCCCAGGTCTTGGCGAGCCAGCGGCCATATCCGGCGTACGCACATACCAGGACAACCGCGGCAATCAGAACGATTACAAGCGTATTCATTTGAATGAATCCCTCTTTCCTATTAAATTTTACAATCGCTTGTGGCTACTACTTTACCGCGATGTTCGTAATTTGTCAATGAAATGTTCACAATTTAGCAATATGTCGGTTTTTGATGCAAAATGTAGAAAATTTGTGGTTTATTTTGTCTGTTTTGCTGCGTTGACAAAGGGAGAAGAAGGGGATAGTATAGGGGTAGAAACGGATGAAACGTTTCCATACTCATGAAGCGGCAAACTGACAGGGAGCGCCGTAGGGGCGGATACCATATCCGCCCGTGGCCGTGCGCGGCGGGAAAAACCTCCCGAGCGCACAGGAAAAGCACCCTGCGGGCTGCCGTGGATATTCTATCTGTCTATTATAGTAAAGGAGACATCTCATGAAACAGTGGCTGAAAGACGCAGTGTTCTATGAAATCTACCCCCAGAGTTTCTATGATACCAACGGCGACGGCATCGGTGATTTGCAGGGCATTATTGCCAAGCTCGACTATATCAGGGACTTGGGCTGCAATGCCCTGTGGATCAACCCCTGCTTTGATTCGCCGTTCAAGGATGCTGGCTATGATGTGCGCGACTATAAAAAGATCGCCCCGCGCTACGGCACGAACGAGGACGCCGCCGCGCTGTTCAGGGCCGCGCATGAGAAGGGCATCCGTGTGCTGTTCGACCTGGTGCCCGGCCACACGAGCGAGGAGCACCCGTGGTTCAAGGCCAGCTGCAAGCCCGGGCACAACGAATACTCGGACCGCTTTATCTGGACGGATTCCTGCTTTGCCTCCGGCGACGGTATGCCGTTCATCGGCGGCGAGACCGAACGCAACGGCACGTATATCCTGAACTTCTTCAAGTGCCAGCCTGCGCTGAACTACGGCTATGGAAAGATCAACGAGAAGTGGCAGAAGCCCACCGACGACCCCGCCTGCGTGGCGACGGTGGAGGCCATGAAGGACGTCATGCGGTTCTGGCTGGACATGGGCTGCGACGGCTTCCGCGTCGATATGGCGTCGAGCCTTGTAAAGAATGACACTAAGAACAAAAAGTACACCTGCAAAATCTGGCGCAATATCCGGGATATGCTGGACGTCGAGTACCCCGAGGCCGCGCTCATCGCCGAGTGGAACGGCCCGCGCATGTCGCTGAAAAACGGCTTTGACATGGACTTTTATCTCAATTGGCAGGGCAACGGCTACAGCTGGCTCATGCGCAACTATGACGGTGCGATGGACTCGAACCCGCACAACATCGGCAAGGCGTACTTCTGCAAGAACTCCGGCACCGGCATTGACAAATTCCTGGACGAGTACCTGCCGGCCTACAAGGCCACCCACAAGGACGGTCTGTGGTGCTTCATCACCTGCAACCATGACACGATCCGCCCCTCCGCGGGCCTGACGACTGACGAGCTGCGGCTGGCCTACGCGACAATTTTCACGCTGCCCGGTGCTCCCTTCGTCTACTACGGTGACGAGATCGGTATGCGCTATCTGCCGCTGCCCACCAAGGAGGGCGGCTACTTCCGCACGGGCTCCCGCACGCCGATGCAGTGGGACGACACGGCCAACCACGGCTTCTCCACCGCCGACGCACAGAATATCTATCTGCCTGTGGACACTGCCGCCGATGCGCCCACCGTGGCCGCTCAGGCGGACGACCCCGACAGCCTGCTGAACAGCGTGAAGTCGCTGCTGGCTTTCCGTCATGCACACGCCGACCTGAACGCAGACGCACCGTTCAAGGTGCTGTACGCACCCAAGGCGAAGGACGACTACCGCCCTTTCGTCTGGCAGCGCGGCGATCTGATCTGCGCCGTCAACCCGGCGGGTGTCTCCATCGAGCTGCCGCTGGAGCTGGCCGAGGATCTGAAAATTCAGTACACCATCGGCAAGGCGGAGATCGTCAACGACACGCTGTCCCTTGGCGCACAGAGCTTTGCTATTTTGGGATAAGGCTGAAAGACGCCGCTTCTGACGGATACAAAAAATCGCAGCCCCGATTTCATCATCGGGACTGCGATTTTTACTTTTACAGCGTTTTCAGCAGCACCTCGTCCATGCTGCGCTTCGGCACGCAGTAGCCACGGTTTTCATCGAGATAATACTTGACGCTGCCGCCCTGCATTTCGACCAGCTTGCTCGCGTGCGTCGGGTAGCCCAGTGCGACCATGTAGCACAGGCGCACGCCATCGGGCAGGGCCAGCAGCCTGGTCAGGGCCGGGCGGTCAATCGCGCCCATGATGCAGCTGCCCACGCCCTTGGCCCATGCGGCGAGGGTGATGTTCGCCAGCGCGATGCCGGTGTCGGTGTTCAGGTCGCCGGGGATGGAGCTGTCCTGCACGACGGCCAGATACATCACAGGCTGCTCGTCGGCTTTGGGAGTACCCTGCTCCGGCGGCAGATAGGCGGCCCACTTGACCAGCGGATGGACCTTTTTCACCATCTCAGGGCTCTGCACAACCACCAGCTTCACGGCCTGACGGTTCGCGCCGCAGGACGACAGGCGCAGGGCCTCCACCATATCGTCCACCACATCCTGCGGCACCGGCTTCTGGGCGAAGCGGCGGTAGGTGCGGCGGGTGTTGAGCGTTTCCATAATAGACATGGGCAGACACTCCTTTATATTAAGTATGATTTGATTATAGCACCGGCGAAAGAGCCGCACAAGGGAGGCGGAGATCTATTTCCGCTTCCAGGCGTGGCCGCTGGGCATGGGCAGACCCAGCACCAGCGCGATGCCCACAGCCAGCGTCACGGCCACCTTGAAGGTGGAGATGCCGTTGGCCAGTGAAAGGGCATTCTCGCCCTGGATGAAATAGTAGGCGGTGTAGTAGATGCCCGCGCCGGGGACCAGCGGGAAGATGCCGGTCAGCAAAAAGACCGTCACCGGCGTCTTGAGCAGCACGGCGCAGATACGCGCCGCCAGCGACAGTGGGATGACCGCGATGAGGGAGGCTGCCGCCGCGTCGGCCCCGTATAAGACAGCCAGCTCGTAGACGAACCAGCCCACCGCGCCCACCAGCGCACAGCAGGGGAGCGTGCGCTTAGGGCAGGCGAAGAGGACGGCGAAACTCAGCGTTCCCGCCCCGGCCAGAAAGAACTGTGCCACCAGCTGGCCGATCTGTGTGCTTGTCAAGGTCATCATACCACCGTCACCCCCGTCAGCAGAGAAGTAAGGCTCAGAACAAGGCCGGTGCCGATGGCGATGCTGGCCGCGATGAGCAGGGCGTCTATCATCCGGATGGTGCCGGAGAGGTAGTCGCCCTGCACGAAATCCCGGATGCCCATGGTGAAGGCGATGCCGGGGGTCAATATCATCAGGGTGCCAATGATGGCGTGGCTGGCCTCAGTGTCCAGCAGATGGCACCCCAGAATGCAGACTAATGTAATGAGCGCTGCCGCCGAGATCTTGCGGAAGCCGTTGGAAAGATTCTTCTTTTCGCACAGCAGCAGATAGCCGCTGACGATGAAACCCGCCGCCGCTGCCGCCAGCGCCGAGCGTATCGTGCCGCCGAAGATGAGCGCAAAACAGGCTGTGCCGCTCATCCCGGCGAGGAGCTGGGTCTTCCCCTTGGGGAAGGGGATGCGCCGGGCCTCGGCCAGGCGGTGTTCAGCCTCGTCCAGTGTGACGCCCCCGGCTGCTATCTCGCGGGAAAGGGCGTTCACCGCGACCACCCGGCCTAAGTGAGTCGTCCGCACCGGCACGTTCCGCACTTCGGCGATCTCTGCCGTGCCGGCGCTGGCGAAGATGCCGTTGGTCAGCACGTAGACATGGAACTCCCGCAGATGGAAGCTGCGGGCCATGATCTCCATCGTCTGCTCCACCCGGAAGACCTCTGCTCCGTTTTCCAGCAGCGTCTCGCCCGCCGCCATGATAAAGTCCATGATGCGGCGCCGCTGCTCGTCGCTGGGATATAACTCTCTGCTGTCCATTCCGGCCCTCCTTGTCATGCCCGCCAAAGGGGGCATATTATCTCATGCTATACTGTATCATAATTCCGGCGGCTTGCAAAGGCGTCTTTTCACATTTTTGCACAACTTCCGTCCTTGCCGTCGGGGGCGCAGTGTGTTACACTGATAACAACTATGAAAAGATTCGGAAACCACAGGAGGAAATGACCGTGAAGCAGAGTCTGAGTTTCGCGCGCCGTCTGGCGGCGCTGGTGCTGGCAGCTGTGATGCTGTGTGTGGCTGTCCCGGCGGCGTTCGCCGAGGATGCCGCACCCGGTGCCACCACCATTGGCGGTGCAAACACCACCCTTATCCCTGAGGAAGAGGAAAATTGTCTGAGCTGGCTCTTCGGCTCCAAAGATAAGATCACACTGCCCTATCTGAACATCAAGGGCAAGGGCCTGCGCCGGAACGTGTCGCTGGACCTCGTGGACTGCCTGGTGGGCATCACCTACACCGAGCTTGGCTCCATCGGCAGCTATGTCAGCGCCAGCGCCGCGCAGGAGGCGTGGAAGGCCCAGGCCGTGGCCATCCACTCCTACCTCGAGTACCATAAGCAGTACGGCTCCTCGGCCAACGCTCTCATCTACACCCCCGTGGAGGACATCCCGTCCTCGGCCCGATCGGCCATCCGCAAGGCGGTGGAGTCGGTGAAGGATGAGGTGCTGACCTACAACGGCAGCGTCATCGACGCCGTCTGGTCGGCCAGCGCGGGCTACAACACCCAGACCGGCGTCTACGGCACCTGTTCCAGCCTCGACGCCTGGGGCTCGGACGTGCCGTATCTCAAGAGCGTGGAAAGCCCCTATGAGCGCCAGTACCACGAGAAGATGCGCCGCATCATCGGCAAGGATTATGACTATGTCGAGTACAACGACAGCCGCACCGGTGAGCCCTACCAGAGCGCCGACACCACCCACAAAGACCTCGGCGGCTTCGTCCAGTACAATACGCTGGTGTCCAATGGCCGCAGCTACCGCTATATCGGCCAGTTCGTGTCCTCCCGCTACTGCTTCGATTTCAGCACGGATGCAACGGGTGTACCCTGTATGTACTACTACGGCTTCGGCCACGGCGTGGGCATGAGCCAGTGCGGCGCCGTGGGCTACGCCGCCGAGGAGGGGATGGGCTACCGCGACATCCTGAAGCACTACTACTCCGGCGTTTCCATCCGGACGGTGGGCAGCGGCACGAGCTCCGGCGGCGGTCTGTTCGGCTGGCTGCGCCGCCTGCTGGGCATGTAAAAAATCAAAAGGAATTGCGCAAAATACTTCTCAAATGAGACGTGATTTGGTATACTGTACACGCTTGTACACAAGAGACAGACTATTTCGCGTTTCACGCTCCAGAGCGGGAGCGATACGATAAAGAACAACAGGTGGAGAGAACGGAATGCAGTTGGAGAAGGAAAAGAAAGAAAAGCGGGAGCGGGAGCGCTGCCGCGCACTGGCGCAGCGCATCGCGGAGGAGGCAAACCCCGCCTCGGCGGCCCTGCTGGGAGAGCAGATGCCCCTGCTGACGAAAGCCCTGCACCGTGCAGGTGTGGAGGCAGAAGAGTGGACAGAGAGCTCTGAGGCAGAGCTTCTGGTGGTGGCAGACCCCGCGTGGGAAACGCTGCCCGAGACGCTGCCCGCCCGGGTGCTGCTGGTGAGCGATGAGAGCACCGTTATGGCGGGCTGGGCCGAGCAGCTGGCTCAGCGGGGATACTTCCGCGATTTTGGCTGGCGCAGCAAGGGCCGCGCTCAGCCGTCGGCGCTGTTCTGCACCAGCCAGCCCACCCAGCTGAAGATGGTGCGGGGCTACGAGATGGAAATGGACATCCTGCGTGACCGGATGGTGCGCGCCGAGCGCACCTGCGGCGAGGAAGCCGAGCTCATCGCCCGGCTGCGCAGCGACCTTTCGCTCAGCCGCAGCCATGAGCAGCAGCTGGAAAAGACGCTCGGCGAGGTGACCGGCTCGAAGTTCTGGAAGATGACCTGGCCCATGCGCTATGTCGTCAGCAAGAGCCGCCAGCTCTGGCACACTCTGCCCTTCTTCGTGTTCCTGCGGGAACTGCGCAGCGGCGGCATCGAGGGCGTGCGGGAACTGGCTCGCGCCCGCCGCGAGTACGCCGCCCTCTTCCCGGGCAAAGTCATGCGCGCCGACCGGTTCGCACCGGTGGAACTGCTGGTGCGGCAGGCAGGCGACCAGCCCGCAGGCCCCAAGATCAGCATCGTGGTGCCGCTCTACAACACCCCGCTGGACTTCCTCGAAGAGCTGCTGGATTCCGTTGTGAACCAGACCTACCGTAACTGGGAGCTCTGCTGTGTGGATGCCGGCACTGCCCCGGATGTGGGCGAGATGGTGCAGCAGCGCGCCGCTGTGGACCCTCGTATCCGCTACAGGAAGCTGGAGAAGAATGAGCTCATCCCTGGCAACACCAACAAGGGCATCGAGATGGCCACCGGCGACTTCATCGCCCTGCTGGACCACGACGACATCCTCCATCCCTGCGCCCTCTGGTACGCGGCCAAGGCCATCGCCGAGCAGGGAGCCGACTTTGTCTATACCGATGAGGCGACCTTTGAGGGCAAGGTGGAGAATGTGGTGCTCTACCACTTCAAGCCGGATTTCATGCTGGACAACCTCCGCTCCAACAACTATATCTGCCACCTGACCCTGTTCAGCCGCCGGCTGATGGATGCCGCAGGCGGCCCGGAGCGGATGGAGTACAACGGCAGTCAGGATTATGAGCTCTTCCTCCGCCTGACCGAGACGGCCCGGAAGATCGTCCACATCCCCCACGCCCTCTATTACTGGCGTTCCAGCCCCGGCAGCACGGCCAGCGACATCTCCGCCAAGACCTACTGCATCGACGCGGGCATTGCCGCCCTCAAGGCTCATTACGCCCGCTGCGGCGTGGCCGTGGACGATGTGTCCCTCATCCCGGGTACGCCGGGCTACTACAAGACCGATTATACGATCGACCATCCGGGCCGGGTGAGCATCCTCATCCCCACCTGCGACCACATCCGCGACTTGGAGACCTGCGTGGAGTCCATCTACGCCCGCACCACCTACCCGGATTTTGAGATCATCCTCATCGAGAACAACAGCAAGGCCCCTGAAACCTTCCGCACCTATAAGCGGATGCAGAAAGAGCACCCCGATAACCTCAAGGTCGTCACCTGGGAGGGCAAGGGCTTCAACTACAGCGCCCTGAACAACTTCGGCGAGAAGTTCGCCACCGGTGAGTATCTGCTTCTGCTCAACAACGACACCGAGGTCATCACCGCCGCCTGGCTGGAAGAGATGGTCATGTATGCCCAGCAGAAGCGGGTGGGCTGCGTGGGCGCAAAGCTGCTCTACCCGGACGATACCATCCAGCACGCCGGTGTCGGCTTCGGCATCGGCGGCGTGGCGGGCCATCTGCACAAGTACTATCCCGCCAGCTCCGACGGCTATATGGGACGGCTGAACTATGTACAGGACGTCTACGCCGACACTGCCGCCTGCCTGCTCATCCGCAAGGAGATCTACGACGAAGTGGGCGGTCTGGACGAGAGCTATGCCGTGGCCTTCAACGATGTGGACTTCTGCGTCCGCGTCCGTCAGGCAGGCTACACCAACATCTTCACTCCGTTTGCCCAGCTCTACCACTACGAGAGCAAGAGCCGCGGCATGGAGGATAACCCCGAAAAGCAGAAGCGTTTTCAGGGCGAGGTGCTGCGTTTTCAGGCCCGCTGGGGCGACCTGCTGGCTGCAGGCGACCCCTGCACCAACCCCAACTTCGACATCCAGCGCGAAGATTTCAGCCTGAAGATATTACCGCTGGAATGATAAGGAGAACGAACTTGGAACTCTCTGCCTGTATCGTTGTCTATAACGGCTGCGACGAAGCCCTCAAGGCGGCGCAGACGGTGCTGCAATACACCCGCCGCCACCCGCTGACCCTCTATCTGGTGGACAACGCCAGCCCCGACGGCAGCGGCGCACGTCTGGAAGCCGCCGTGAAGGGCGGCGCTTTGAGCACTCAGCCCGGCCAGAAGGTCGAGGTGCGCTGCCGCAAGGAGAACGGCGGTTTCGGCACCGGACACAACACCGTCCTGCCGGAGCTGACGAGCGACTATCACTTCATCCTGAACCCGGACATCCAGCTCACTGCTGATACCCTCAGCGACCTGGCCGACTGGATGGCTGCCCACCCGGATGCTGTGATGGCCCGGCCGGGGCTGCGCTTTCCGGATGGCCGTTCCCAGAGCCTGCCGCTGCGGCGCTGTGCGCTGCGGCCCATGGTCTACCGCCAGCTGCCGTTTTTGAAATTCTGGGAGAAATATAACCGTGCGTATTTGATGGAGGGGGAGGATCTGTCCGCTCCTGTTGAGATCGAGTTCTGCACCGGCAGCTTTTCCGCCGTGCGGACGGCGGAGTTCAAGGCCGTAGGCGGCTTCGATGAGCACTACTTCATGTATGTGGAGGATGCCGACCTGACCCAGAAGATGCGCACCACCGGCAAAGCCTACCTCGTGCCGCAGTACACCGCCATCCATGCATGGCATCGTGCAGCCCACCGCAGCCTCAAGCCCTTTTTGTGGCAGACCGGGAGCCTGCTGCGGTACTTCCACAAGTGGGGGTTCAAGTTCTGAGGGCTTGCTGATGAAACAAAAGAGCGCTCTCCACAAAAATTTTTGTGGAGAGCGCTCTTTCCTTGCTTTTTTTTCGATTTGATAGTAGAATAAGGTGTAATACTATCGCAAGCTTGCCAGTAGTGCATAGCGAAATCCTGCCAGCGCGCGTGGCGCGGGAAGCCCGGCGGCTGGCGGCGTATTACCACCAACAATGTTTACAGCGGACGCAGCTCCGCTTTGAATCCATACAGGACCCAGCGGATACGCTGCCGGGCCTTGTACAAGCTGCACAACTTTTTTATTTCATAATATAAGGAGTGCACAAAATGAAAGGTATCATTCTGGCCGGCGGTGCCGGCACCCGGCTCTATCCGCTGACGATGGTCACCAGCAAACAGCTGCTGCCCGTCTATGACAAGCCGATGATCTATTATCCGCTGTCCACCCTCATGCTGGCGGGCATCCAGGACATCCTCATCATCTCGACCCCCACCGACACGCCCCGCTTCGAGGCGCTGCTGGGCGATGGCAGCCAGTACGGCATCCATCTGCAATATAAGGTCCAGCCGTCCCCGGACGGCCTGGCTCAGGCTTTCATCCTCGGTGAAGAGTTCATCGGCGACGACTGCTGCGCAATGATCCTGGGCGACAACATCTTCTACGGCAACGGCTTCTCCAAGATTTTGAAGAGTGCTGTCTCCAATGCCGAGAACAAGGGCCGCTGCACCGTGTTTGGCTACTATGTGCCGGACCCCGAGCGCTTCGGCATCGTGGAGTTCGACGCAAACGGCAAGGTACTGAGCGTCGAGGAAAAGCCCCAGCATCCCAAGAGCAACTACGCCATCACCGGCCTGTACTTCTACAACAAGGAAGTCGTCAGGATGGCAAAGCAGGTCAAGCCCTCCGCCCGCGGTGAGCTGGAGATCACGACCCTGAACGATATGTACCTCAAGCAGGATGAGCTGGACGTCCAGCTGCTGGGCCGCGGCTTTGCATGGCTGGACACCGGCACGATGGACAGCCTCGTGGAGGCAGCCGACTTTGTGCGGATGATCGAGAAGCGTCAGGGCATCAAGATCAGCGCCCCCGAGGAAATTGCATTCAAGTACGGCTGGATCGACCGCGATACCCTGCTGGAAAGCGCAGAGCGCTACGGCAAGAGCCCCTACGGCCAGCACCTCAAGAATGTGGCCGACGGTAAACTGAAGTATTAAGAGAGGCGGTATCCGCATGAAAATCATTGTTACCGGCTGCAGAGGCCAGCTTGGCACCGAGATCATCAAGCAGCTCCGGGAAGGCCGCAGTGAGCTTGGCCCCATCCCCGAGAAGCTGGTGAGCGCCACGGTCATTCCGGTGGACCTGCCGGAGCTGGACATCACCAACTACAAGATGGTGGATGACTTCATCCGCCGTCAGCGCCCGGACGTCATCATCAACTGCGCCGCTTTCACCAACGTGGACGGCTGCGAGGTGAACCATGACACTGCCTTCAAGGCCAACGCAATCGGCCCCCGCAATCTGGCACAGGCCGCCACCAAGACCGGCGCACGTCTGGTACACGTCTCTACGGATTATGTCTTCTCCGGCCGCGAGAACGGCGGCATCCCGCAGGATGAGGCCACCATTCCCGGCCCAATCAGCGCCTACGGCTCCACCAAGCTCATGGGTGAGAAGTATGTGGAGCAGTTCTGCCACCGCCACTTCATCGTCCGCACGGCATGGCTCTACAGCTACTACGGCAAAAACTTCGTCAAGACCATCGTGAACGCCGGCAAAAAGTTCGGCAAGCTGGAAGTCGTCAACGACCAGTGCGGCAACCCGACCAACGCCGTTGATCTGGCCCACGAGATCCTGCAGCTCTGCGTGACCCACGAGTACGGCCTGTATCACTGCACCGGCGAGGGCATCTGCTCCTGGTATGATTTCGCATCGGAGATCATCCGCCTGTCCGGCGTGGACGCCACCGTGTCTCCCTGCACCAGCGAAGAGTACAAGGCAAAGCACCCGGACAGCGCCGACCGCCCCAAGTGGAGCGCTCTGGACAACCGGATGCTCCGCTGCACCGTCGGCAACGACGTCCGCGACTGGAAGGACGCGCTGGCCTGCTTCTTCGAGCACTGGGACGGCGACAATGGGATGAAATGACCCTCTCAGTCACCGAAGGTTACGGAGAAGGCAAGGCTGCTGAAAATGAAGAGAACACTGAGGAAAATCTAATTATGAAAAAATATCTTATCACCGGCTGCGCCGGTTTTATTGGTTCCAACTTTGTGCATTATATGCTCAAGAAGTACCCCGAGATCCTGCTGGTCAACCTCGACAAGCTGACCTACGCCGGCAACCTCGAGAACCTGAAGGACGTTGAGGGCGATCCCCGCCATGTCTTCGTGCAGGGTGACATCTGCGACAAGGAGCTGGTCGAG
>ENA-OPBM01001864-OPBM01001864.1-human-gut-metagenome-genome-assembly--contig:-NODE-1864-length-11373-cov-3.806149_pt1 | contig 11373 bp, 9 predicted proteins | sample MGYA00241069_ERZ501454 | MGnify/ENA primary metagenome ERZ501454 (study PRJEB25962, sample SAMEA2042625) | human gut metagenome | biome: human gut; feature: human-associated habitat; material: faeces... | reverse complement strand
TTACTTTCTACCTTTGTTATCTTTACATTCCAGCTACTTGTTATATTACTTGTTCCTTGAATATTTAATACTGCTTGAAATGCGGCATAACCAACTGCCATTAATAAAACTACCGCGCATAAACTTCCGATGATTATATTTCTTTTCTTGCTTTGACTCATATTATCTCTCCTACTTTTGCTATAGGCTTATTCTTCCCTATTTTTTAACTTATATCCAGTATATCCTATATTTCCGTTTTGAACAAGCTTTCTGAAAACCAATTTACATCAAATGGACAAAAAAAGAATAGAAAACTCTACTCTTAATCTTTTTTAATTATATCAATTGAATAATTAGAAAAATCTAAACCTTTTATAAAGTCAATACAGTCTTCATAACTTAAATTTTTATATTTATCATAAAGATCTGTATAAAATTTACCATATAAAAGTTCTTGATTGACAATTAAATTAGCAACCCCATTAACACTTTCTGTTGATAGTATTGCCGATTTAACCAAATTTTTTGCAATTAAGCTAAAGTCTTTTTCTGTAAAATCCTTTTGATTAATTAAATCATTAATTCTCTTTAAAATACTCTCATCATCTATAACTTCTGTATTAAAATATATAATAACATAATCCTCAACATTTTCAATGTAATATTCGATATGCTGTAATATGTTTTTATCGTGATGAACTTCATCATATAAAGAAGACATCTCGCTAAATAAAATATCTAAATAAATCAAAATATATAAATTTGTTAAAAATCTCTCGCGTTTGGAATCGGTAGCTTTTACTTTATAATTGATAGTTATTATTTTATTAGTTATATCCATAGTTTCTACAGCTTCTTTTGCTGCAACTTCGTCTTTTTCATCATACTTTTTAATTTTAATATCCTCATTATCTAAAAAATCTCTAGTCTGATAATAATCTTTAACAAATTCAAAAGCTTCTTTTGGATTAACTTCACCTGTAATAACTAAATACATATTATCCGGATGATAAAAAGTATTATAGCAATCATATAACATTTCTGGTGTTAACTTACTAATTGAATCTACATAACCTGCGACTGGATATTTATGGGGATGCTTATTAAATAAGCTTTTACAAGCTAAAAAATACGCCATTTGTCCAGGATCATCAAAGCCAGCCTTAATTTCTTGTTCAATTATTCCTTGTTCATTTTCTACATTTTCTTTTGTAAAAAATGGTGTGGTTATGCAATCAAGCAAAATTTTTAAATTTTCATAAAAATGTGATGCCCCTGTAAAATAATATCTTGTAACGTTTGATGAAGTATAAGCATTAGAAGAAGCACCATTATTAGAAAATAAAATCATCGGATCAATTCCATCTTCAGTTGCAAACATCTTGTGCTCTAAAAAGTGAGCTGTTCCTGGTGGAATTGTAATAAACTCGTCTTTACCACGAGGAACAAACTCTAATATATCATTACCATACTTGGTTACAATTGAAGCGTGAGTATCGTGCTTTTTCATTGGACAAATATAAACCAAAAGACCATTATCCAATTTATCTTTATAAATATCTAAATCTAAACCATTAAGCTTGATCTTTTCCATTGTTTTCCCCCTTAAGCAAATAAATAACATCAAAATGAACCTTTTTAGATAAATTGATAATATCTTCTTTAGTAACTTGGCCTATCAATTCACGCCTTTTATCAATATCATCATTATCACTAAGCAACTCTGACGTTAAAGTATTCAAAATTGCCATTTGACTATCTTCAATTTCCACTAATGAATTTTCATAAATCTGTTTTACTTGTTTCATTGCATCTAAAGTAAAATCACCTTTGATCATCGATTGCATTTGCTCTTTAATCAGGTCGCAAGTCTTTTTAAAATCCTCAGCATCTATTCCTGCATATATAAAAGCTGCACTATATGGTATATTACGGATAGCCCCAATATAATAACATAAAGAATTTTCTTCGCGCACAACCTGATTTAATTTAGAGCTCCAATTGCCTCCTAAAATACTTATATAAAATACTGAAACATATTTACGCTCAAAGTCAGTTAAATCCACAAACTTTAAACCAATAGCTAATTGACTTTGTCCTGTCTGTGCCGGTTCAATGACTTCTTTAATTTCTTCTCGCGCACTTTCATAAGATATATAACGATTTTTATGACTTTGTTTAAATTCACCTTTTACTAAAGACGCAATTATTTCTTTCATTTTTTCATTATCAAAATTACCAATCACAAAAATATCTAATGAATTTTCCGTAAATAAAGTCTGATAATATTTATATAAATCATGAGCTGTCATCTTAAGCGCTAAATCTATTGCCTCATCATTCCTAATGATATCATAATCATACACATCCATCTCCTCCCAAAGACGGCTTTGGCTGTATGTTGTCGGATTGTCCTTAGCTGATTTAAGTGCTTCTACATAGTCGTGACGACAAATCTCAAATGTTTCTGCATCAAAAGCTTCTCCATCTAGTTTTGGATTATAAAGCATATCAAAAATAAATTTTATGCTTTTTTCATTCATCCCTTGTTCAGTATAATTTTCATTCGCAAATTGCCCATTAATTAAAAATGTTCTATCCTTGCCATAATTTAATGCCCTAATTGTCACTTTTGGATCATATATTTCAAGTCTTTGCCTATAATAATCATTTAGTTTTTCAAAGCCAGCAGTCCCAGCTTCTAAAACATCTTTTAAAATTGATAAATAAACTACATCTTCTCTCGTATTTTCATGGCGAAAATAAGCAGATAACGAAATCGTTTTAAATTTATCAGTATTTATCAAGTATAAGTTGTAATTCCCCATATCGTATAATTTATAATCCATATTTCACCTCTTTTTATATTATGGCGTATTTTTAATTTTTATATCCCCTAATTAAATAATTACCTTAAAACTAAAAAGAATTATAATTCTTTAATAGTTTCAAGCGCCATTTCAATCGCTACTCTTAAACCTTTTTCACGCTCTACTGGCGATGCATGCACCTCTGTTCCAATAATATCTGTAACCGTAAGTACGCAAGCTGCCATTTTTCCAAATTTATTAGCTAAATAAAATAATGCATAACTTTCCATTTCGCCAACCATTGGATCTAATTCTTTAGGAAGCCTATCTAAAAACTTCCCTTCATCATCCATATAAGCATCAAAACATTCCAAACAAATAACATCGCCAACTTGAATAGGAATATTCATTGAAACAGCTTTAGTCGCTAATTTTTTATTAAGTTCTGAAGATGGATAAACAATATCTATGTTCTTATTTCCTGACGTAATATCATAATTAGTTTCTGAATAACTACGACCAGCTAAAACAATATCAAATAAATTCATCTTTGGGTTATAAGTTCCACAAGAACCAACCTTAATTATCGCTTTAACCCCATAATAATTAAAAAGTTCATAAGCATAAATCCCCATACTTGGAATTCCCATTCCAGAAGCCATTACGCTAACTCTTTCACCCTTATAATGACCTGTATAAACTGTATTTCCTCTTACTTCACTAACTATTTCATAGTCATCAAAATAATTTTCAACAATAAATTTTGAACGTAATGGATCTCCAGGCATTATAACTTTTTCGGCTATCTGCCCCTTTTCAGCTGAATTATGTGGTGTCATTTTCTCACTCCCTTTGAATTTTGATAATATTTTTCACTACTAAATAAATTAATTTTTTCTAAATGTTTTTCCATCCTATTTTGCAAAAAACGACTAGTTCCTGTTTGAATGTTGTTATGACTAGAAACCGGTCTAACTAGAATAGAATAAATTCCATACTCATTGGCTCCTTTAATATCACTCATCATTTGGTCACCAACCATAGCCACCGAATCTTTATCACTATCTAATATTTCTAAAGCTCTATCAAAAGCTGACGGAAGTGGTTTATGGGCATTAGCCAAATAACTGTCATCTAATCCCAATTCTTCTGCCACCGGAGCCACACGTTCTTCACCGTTGTTAGACATTAAACATATACCTATCTGCTTTTTTTGTAAAAGTTCTATTCTAGTTATTAATTCTTCTGGAACGTTCACATCATCCACTGGTAGTAAAGTCCCATCGATATCCAAAATAAGATTTCTAATTCCCAGATTTAATAAAAAGTCCTCATCAATTGAATAAAAACTCTCCTGATACATTGAAGGCAGTATTTTATCGATTTCTTTCCGATCACTTCGCATAACTCGCGCGAAACACTTAAGCATTTCTATGTTTTTTCCCATATTAACATCACCTACTAAATTATAACATAATGAACAAATCTCACAAAGTTTTCTTTCGTTTGCCTTTACGTTTTTTCCTTTTCTTTTTACGTTTTCTTAATATAACAAATACAACAATTAAAAATAAAACACCGATAACTATGAGCTTATATTCATCAAGAATTTTTAAAATTGAAATTTCTTGTTTGTCATTTAATGTAATTTCTACACTTTTTATTTTTTCACTCTTATAATAAATATCTAAATTTCCGAGCTTAGTCCCTTTTTTCATGAATGGTGTTACGGTTTTAATTCCCGAATAATCAAAATTTAAATCTTTTTTATCAAAATTATTTGGCAAATAAAGTTTTAAATTGTTCTCTAAATAAAAATCTACTTTGTCCTCTTTAGCATACTTAGTATCTAATGTTAAAATACTATCACTAGGGGTTAAAATATTTTGATAACTATAATTGGAAAGAAAATATCCATAGATTGTTTTTGCGTCCTCATAATTGTGTGGGCCTTTCTTATCATATGGAGCTCCTGTAGTTACTAATAAAAAATTCACTCCATCTTTTGAAGCTATACTTGCCAAACAAAGGCCAGCTCCATCAGTTGTTCCAGTTTTCCCACCAAGCAAATAAGTTCCAACATTACTATTGTGACGAATTTTATTTTTTAAAGTTAACCTTCCATCCGAAGTTGTATAACTACTACTAGTAACAATCTTTTTGAAATCATCATTTTTTAAAGCATACTCAAACATTAATGAAACATCTTTAACCGTCGAATAATTTTTTTCATCATCAAGCCCAATTGGGTTGGTAAAGTGCGTTTCTTTTAAATTTAATTCCTTAGCTTTTTCATTCATAAGTTTTACAAAATTATCTTCAGTTCCACCAATAGAGCGAGCTAAAGCTTTAGCAGCATCCGCTCCTGATGGAAGTAATAAACCATAAAGCAAATCACGATATGAAACCGTTTGACCAACTTTAAATCCTGCCGTAACTAAATTTTCTTCTAATAACCCTTTAAAGTCTTCACTGACTAAAGTCACCTTTTCATCTAGATTATCGATCTTATCAAGAGTAACTATTGCTGTCATGATTTTTGTTAAACTAGCAATTTGAACTCTTTCATTTTCATTTTTTTCATATAAAACTTTATCGTCATTCGTATTATATAAAATAGCATTAGTTGAATGAATATCTAATTCTAATGCTTGTACACTTGTTAATAAAAATAAAGATATAAATAAACATAAAATATATTTAAAACCTTTTTTCACTCTATCACCTACTATACAAGTATATCATGTTTAAAATATTATTTAAACCTTTATTATTTGATATCGAGTTTGAAATATTCTTTCATCACTTATGTATTCTAAAATAAATTTGTTTTCTCTTTTACATATAATTACTCCCACTGTTTTATCATTGCAAGATCCCTTAATATTTTTATCCACGTAATTTATATACTTAGTTACTTGTCCAATATACTCAGCTTGTATCTTTGTAACTTTAAGTTCAATAACTACAAAACAGTTGAATTTAAAATTAAAAAGCAATAAATCAATATAATGATAACTATCTCCTATTTTAATTTTAAATTCATTTTCCACATAAGTAAAACCAATTCCAAGTTCACTTAAAAAATCATCTAAATTTTCTAATATTAAACTCTTAAGCGTGTATTCATTTACTACCACTGATGTTTTACTTTCTATTATAATTGGATTTTTTATTAAAGTATTTATTTTAGGTTCTTCAAGTTCCTCCTTATAACCAATTCTTTCATATTCATTAGATTTTATTTTTTTAGATAATTCTCTTACAGAAATACCTAGTTTTTTAATTAAGTATATATAATAACTTCGTTCACTTTCATCCGAAATAACTAATAGCTTATAAACATGGCTCCATGTTAGCCCATCTAATTGGTGGGACAATGTCCCACCTTTATTAAATATCAAATAAAACTTTATAAGTATTTAAATCACTCTTATTTTTAGAATAATCTTTGGCCTTTTTGTAGATTTCATTTTTAAGCAGCATTTCTTTTATTTCGCTATAATAACTAATACTGCCACCTCCTACTATTATCATACGAGATAAAAGTCTTATTTCCTTCTTTCAAAAAAAAAAGATATCCAAAAAGATATCCTTATAAGTATGGTTTTAAAAACTGGCCTGTATAACTTTTAGGTTCATTGACTAAATCTTCTGGTGTTCCGGCAAACACAATACTTCCACCTTGATCTCCACCTTCTGGGCCTAAATCAATAATATAGTCAGCTACTTTAATAACATCTAAATTATGTTCGATAACTAAAACCGTATCACCATTATCTACTATTCTATTTAGAATAACTAACAATTTTTTAATATCATCGCTATGTAATCCAGTAGTTGGCTCATCTAAAATAAATAAACTTTTTCCAGTTGGTTTTTTCTGTAATTCTTTAGCAAGTTTTACCCTAGCTGCTTCACCACCTGATAAAGTTGGTGCACTTTGACCAAGCTTAATATAAGAAAGTCCTACATCCAAAAGTACTTGTAATTTATTTTTAACCTTTGGAATATTTTCAAAAAATTCTAAAGCTTCTTCTACTGTCATCTCTAAAACATCATAAATGTTTTTACCTTTATATTTAATTTGTAATGTTTCTGTATTATAACGTGTTCCGTGACATACCTCACAAGGAACATATACATCTGGTAAAAAATGCATTTCGATCTTTTTAACACCGTCACCCCAGCAAGCCTCGCATCTTCCACCTTTAACATTAAATGAGAATCTTCCTTTATCATACCCACGCATCTTTGCTTCCTTAGTCTCTGCAAACACATCACGAATATCGTCAAACACTCCAGCATAAGTTGCTGGATTAGATCTAGGTGTTCTACCAATTGGCGCTTGTGAAATATCAACTACCTTATCAATGTTTTCTAAACCTTTAATAGTTTTATATTTTCCTGGCTTATTCTTTGAACGATATAAATTATTAGCGATCACCTTATATAAAATTTCATTAACTAAAGTACTTTTACCACTGCCACTTACTCCTGTTACACAAATAAATTTACCAAGTGGAAATTTTACATTAACATTCTGTAAATTATTTTCAGTAGCACCTTTAATCTCTAAATACTTTTTATTTCCTTTTCTTCGTTTACTAGGAACTTCAATCTTTTCCTTACCAGATAAATATCTTCCGGTTAAACTATTAGGATTTTTCATAACTTCCTCTGGCGTCCCCTCAGCCACAATTTCACCACCATGAACTCCGGCATTTGGACCAATATCAACCAAATAATCAGCTTCCAGCATCGTATCAGTATCATGTTCCACGACAATCAAAGTATTACCTAAATCACGCATTTCCTTAAGCGAATCTATTAAGCGTTGATTATCTCTTTGATGAAGGCCAATTGATGGTTCATCTAAGACATATAACACACCCGTTAATCTTGAACCAATCTGCGTAGCCAAACGAATACGCTGAGCTTCACCACCTGATAACGTTCCAGCTTCACGTGATAAAGTTAAGTACTCAAGCCCCACGTTAATTAAAAAGCTTAAACGTGAATTTATCTCTTTAATAATTAATTCTGAAATTTTGTGTTGTTCATCAGTAAGCTTCAAAGTCTTAAAAAACTCAAATATATCTTTAATACTCATCTGCGTTAATTCATAAATATTCTTATCACCAACTAATACTGCCAAAACACTATCGTTAAGTCTTGAACCGTGGCATTTGGGACATTTTAATTCTGTCATATAATTCTCGATCCATTCGCGAATCCATGTACTTTTAGTTTCCATATAACGTCGTTCCAAATTCGTAATAATTCCTTCATATAAACCTTTGCTCGTTCTTGTATTACCATTTTTAGATGTATAGTTAAAAGTTAAAACATCATTGGTCCCATATAAAACTATATCCATCTCTTTACGAGTTAAATTCTTAATTGGCTTATCCATATCGATTTTGTAATATTCACAAGCTGTTTGTAAATTAGTAAAAGTAATATTATTATCATCACTATTATTAATAACCTTAATAGCACCTTCACTAATACTTAAATCTTTATCAGGAACTACTAAATCCTCATCTATTTTATATTTAATACCTAAGCCTTTACAATCCGGACAAGCACCCCATGGCGCATTAAATGAAAACATTCTAGGTTCTAATTCAGGCAATGAAAAATCACAGTCAGGACAAGCATAAGTCTCACTCATCAAGATTTTATCACCACCAACAATGTCAATCAAAACTCGTCCCTTGCCTAATTTAGTGGCAATTTCTACTGATTCAAATAACCTGCTTCTAATTTCATCTTTAATTACAAGTCTATCCACAACAACTTCAATTGTATGTTTTTTATTCTTCTCTAAAATTATTTCCTCAGATAAATCATAATCTTGTTCATCGATAACTACCCTAGCATAACCATCTTTGCGTAAATCTTCTAATAAATCCTTATGAGTCCCCTTTTCTAAAGCCGCCACAGGTCCCAAAACACGAATTTTAGTTCCTGTTTCTAACTTTAAAACATCATTAACCATTTCCTCAACACTTTGTGAAGAAATTGGCTTATGATGAACTGGACAATATGGAGTTCCAATGCGAGCATACAAAAGTCTAAAATAATCATATATTTCTGTTACTGTTCCCACCGTACTTCGTGGATTTTTATGAGTAGTTTTTTGGTCGATACTTATTGATGGACTTAAACCTTCAATACTATCAACTAATGGTTTTTCTGATCCACCCAAAAATTGGCGTGCATAAGCACTTAAACTTTCAACATATCTCCTTTGACCTTCTGCATAAATTGTATCAAACGCTAGTGAACTTTTACCACTACCACTAACCCCTGTCATAACAATTAATTTATCCTTAGGTAAAGTTATATCTATATTCTTTAAATTATTTTCTCGTGCACCTTTTATTATAATCTCATCCATTTTATTAACTCCTAGTCTATTAGTATTTTCCCACTGCTTGCTTCTTATTATAACATAATTGTCAAGCAAATACATTACCATTTTAACATGCGAACAGTTGTTTGTCAACGGCATTTAATTCTTTTAATTAACGTTAAAACATAAAATATGTAAGGTGATACTATGACTTTTTATTCAATAAGACATTTATTAATTATTTTCTCCTTTTTAGTTATCCCCATTATTTGGGCTCTTAACCTTAAAAAAAATTATAAAATATTAAAATTCAGTCTACTAACACTACTTATCATCGAAATAATTAGAGTCATTTTCCTAATTATAACAAATAGTTTTGATATAAATAAAGATCTTTCCTTACAACTATGTTTTACATACCCTATTATCGGAATTATTTATCTTTTAAAACCTAAAAATTATGTATTAAGCTTTTTAGGAGCATTTGGAATTTTATATGGAACTGCAGCTATTATTATGACCAGTCCAAATCCATTTTTAAGTTTTAATGTATTAGAATGTTATATCTACCATAGTCTTTTAGTTTTCATTGGTACTTATGTTATCAAAAATTATAAACCACCTTTTTCCTTCAAACCAATTTTAATTGTTTATCTTCAAATCATCATCGGTCTTCTAGCAAACATTATAATTAAAAATGGCGCCAATTATATATTTTTAAATTCCTTCTTATTTCCAAACTATCATTTACCATACGCTGTTAATATTGAAGTGTTTAACATACCTCTTTTAAAAGGGCTTTCATTTAATGATGTTTTAATTAGTGTAATTAATACACTAGGAATGTTTTGGTATATAATTTTCTTTATTATTGTTATTACTTTTTTCTCGAGTTTTTGGTTATATTTAATGACAAAAAAAAATAAAGTCAAAGCTTAAAGCTCTGACTTTATTTTATTGTATAAGGATCAGAAGATGTTCCTGCGCCTAATAATGAAATATTGTCTTTCAAATATACTACCGGATAAATCGGTTTACTATAATCACTAGAATCCGCTGGAATTGGTGAATTTGATTTAATCACAATGTCTGGATACCAAATATAGTAAGTTACCCAAGCTCTTGTATTCTTAGAAGAATTCATTATTGGCGTGATTGTCCACATGGATTTACCTAAATAATTATTATCAAAACATGTATTATATGAATCAACAACAGATTTAGGTCCCAAACAAGCTGAATCCATACTAGACTTCATATAATCACTTAAAGTAATCACGCCAACATTACCATTCCAAACTTTAGCTTTTTCAGCTGCCACTGCTTCACTAATAGTTGTACTATTATTACTAACAGCACCAACAGTAAAATCATGAGTAGTCATTTGTGCTGCAGCTGTATCAGATAGTGATGAATAAAAAGTGTCATTTAAATATGTATTTAAAGCAGTTGGCTCAGACCAATTATCTGTATACCCCCATAACTGATCTTGACCAAATTGATCTGTTTTCATTATCTTTAAAGTACCATCAGCTTCGACAGCCACTATTCTCCATGAGTTACCATCAAATGTTATATAGTTATTTGGATTAGCACCACGATACACATATCTTCCTTCTTCGTATGCATCTGAATAAAGGCCTTCTCCTGTTGTAACTGCTGTAGCTATTAGTTTATCAGCTGCACTCTCTCCGCTTGGAACTATTGTTGTTGCCTGACTATAATCCAAATCTACTGTTAAGGTTGATATTGTATTTGTTGGTTGTTCACTTACGCTACTTAAGTATTCTACTTTTACGGTTAATACTTTTGTGTTTCCAGCTGGTATTACGTCACCTTTGGCCATTCCTGATGCAGTAAACTTGATTGCTGGATTATTTGTATCACTTAAGGTTATCTCATCTAACTTTGCATCCAAGCTTCCAGCATTGCTTACGGTAATATCATACTCAATACTATCACCTGGTGCTTGTAAGATTGTTTTAAAGGTTGCGCTTAATTCTTCAAAACTAGGATCGCCATTATTACTGGCTGTGCCTACAATGTTCTTGGTTTCTATCTTTGTTATCTTTACATTCCAACTACTTGTTATATTACTTGTTCCCTGAATATTTAATACTGTTTGAAACGCGGCATAACCAACTGCCATTAACAATACTACTGCACACAAACTTCCGATGATTATATTTCTCTTTTTACTTTTGTTCATTTTATCTCTCC
>ENA-OPBM01001856-OPBM01001856.1-human-gut-metagenome-genome-assembly--contig:-NODE-1856-length-11415-cov-2.786268_pt1 | contig 11415 bp, 5 predicted proteins | sample MGYA00241069_ERZ501454 | MGnify/ENA primary metagenome ERZ501454 (study PRJEB25962, sample SAMEA2042625) | human gut metagenome | biome: human gut; feature: human-associated habitat; material: faeces... | reverse complement strand
CATCTTATTTTTTAGGGACATTTACTGAATATCCCTATGTTGAAATTAAAGTTTGACGGAAACCGCTTTTCCGTTATAGTTTATCGTTTTCGACTGTGGACTGTTTTCCTCCATTCCGATACCGGACTCGGTAGATGCGAGTACGACCTTGAATGTCCTCTTTTTCAGCATTCCGTTGAAGTTGCCGTTTCTCTGTCCGATTGATAGCGTGGAAGTCGAATCGTCCCATTTGAAATCAATGGTTGAATAATTCCCTTTTTCGTAATTGTAATTATCTCCTTCGTCTTCGTATAACGTGAAAGTCGCATTTTTACCGGGATAAATGCGGATTTCGAGGGGTGCGTCCTTTTTTTCTTTTGCATATTGTACTTTAGGTCCGATTGGCAGAATCGATCCTGCTTTTATATAAATAGGCATAATATCGATAGGGGTCTCCTTATTTACAGATTTTCCTCCGGATATTTTTTCATTCGTCCAGAAATCATACCATTCACAGCCTGAAGGAAGGTAAACTTTTATCGATTTGTTTCGGCTGAAGTCGATTTTCACGTCTGCTCCTTTCCCGTCGGTATATTGCGGATCTAAAACAGGAGCAACGAGGATCGATTTTCCGAACAAAAATTCAGTATTGAGATCGTGGGTATGTTTATCTTCTGCGAAATCGGCAAATAAAGGACGCATAAGGGAGGCATCATTTCGGGTTATATCCCATGCCGTAGAATAGATATAAGGCAATAACTTGTAACGAAGGTGGATAAATTTCTCCTGTGCATCGAAAGCCCAAGATCCCCTCTCTCCGAAAAGAAAAATTTCTCGTTGAGTAGAAGTCCCGTGAGATCGCATCATCCCTAAGAATGCGGCGAATTGTGTCCATCGGGTATATAGTTCCTGATAGGCCTGATTTTTGTTTCCTCCTGGATATTGACGGACAGTGAAACCGCCTATGTCGCAGTTCCAATACGGAATACCGGTCATGGAGAAATTCAATCCTGCCGGAATTTGAGCTTTTAAAGCGTTCCAATTTCCGTCTATATCTCCCGACCAGGAGATAGCTCCGGTTCTTTGTTGTCCGGCGAAAGCTGAACGAGTCAAAATGAAAACTCGCTTGTCGTTGCTTGTCTTACGTTGATTTTTATATACACCTTCAACAGAAACTAAAGGGAACGCATTATAGTAATTTCGGTATGACCCTAAATAGCAAGCCGAATCGAGATGTGTTTCGTTTTTATCTTGGTATTCCGGTTCTGTTGCATCGAGCCACCAGCCGTCCATTCCGATAGAGAACATATTTTTATTGAAATATTCCCAATAAATGTCTCGGGCTTCGGGATTGAAAGCGTCATATACTCGAACTCCGTTATTCGTGGGGAATGTCTCGAAATCGAATAGCATATTTCGGGATTTTAACTCTTTGTAGATATTGGTTGTCGGACCGAAAGAAGGCCAGATAGATATAATTAATCGGGCATTCATGTTATGTATCTGAGAAATCATCTTTTGTGGATTCGAAAACTCCGGGTTATCGAAAGCTACAGCGTTCCAATGTTTATTATCGTTGCTCCAATATCTCCAATCCTGAATAATCCCGTCGATAGGGACTTGCAAGTCTCGGTATTTCTTTAGTATTTCGACAATCTGTTTTTGAGAAACATATCGTTCCCGGCTTTGCCAAAATCCGAATCCGCTTTCGGGCAACATAGGAACTTTTCCGGTCAGTTGACGCATCGCTTTAACAACTCCGTCTGTGTTTTTTCCGTACATGAAATAGTAATCGCTGCAAGTTCCCAAGTCAGAATCAAAGACCGTTTCTTCAGGTGAGTCGCTGAAGCGGGTAGGGGAGTAATTATCCAGATAGACACCATATCCTTTAATAGACTGGAAGAACGGGATACAGATCACCGTGTTCCTTTGACGTAATAATTCTTTTTGATTCCGTTGGTTCAGTTTTCCGTTTTGTATCTGTCCCAATCCGTAGATCGGTTCATTTGTATCGAGATTAAACGTTTGTTTTACTTGGTAAGAATCTTTGTTCAGATCTTTACGGGGAGAGAACTGTGTATTTTTGTCTTTTAGGAGTATGTTCCCTTTAGAGTCCTTAAAAATGATCTCACCGGTATTGCTATCGACGGTAACGTCTATTTCCTTACTTTTTATAGAATAACTGTTTTCAGATTTGTTTCTGGTTAATTTTACTTTTTCGGGTTTTTGCAAGACGACCAAAGATTCTTTTAGAGGAGTTTTGTTTTGCGGATATTTTAATATCCTGACAGTAGTCGGAGAATAAAACGTTATTTCCGTGCAAACTCCTTTTACAAAAATTCTGTCCGGTTGTTTTGTTGCTGATGCGAGCGAACTTCCCGTAAATAAAAGAGTGAGCAAGACTAAAAATCGATTTTTTACATTTTTCATGAGCATAGTGTATTAGTGTGTATATTGAATTAGTGTTTAATGTATTGTCAGATTGTCGGATATAAAAAATGTTCTTGTATTTTTCTGATTTGTTTGACCGTAAATTTCATTTTTTATATCAATAAAGATATAAAATGTTAACTATTAAACCTTATTTATTTCTTATTATTTAACATTTTAGCGTTTAAAATTGGGGTAAAGTAATGAATAAAAAACAAGGATATTCCCGATTTGAGAATATCCTTGCTAATCGATTAGGAAATATTTATTTATATTCTTCCCATGCTTTTATTTCCAGTTCTTCTATCGGTGTCGTACAGAATGCGGTAATGAAAGCAGATGCGAGGCGAGAATTGGTTACCAGAGGAATATTCAGGTCTATTGCAGCCCTTCGTATTTTATAACCGTTATCCAACTCTCCTGCGGTCAGATTTTTAGGAATGTTGACCACCATATCTATTTTTTTCTCGTGTAACAGATTGAGAGCTTGAGGATAACCTTCTTCACCCGGCCATGCTACTCGGATAGAGGGAATATTATTTTCCGCCAGCATGGTATGTGTTCCTCCTGTTGCAAAGAGTCTATATCCGTTTTTATGTAAAAGCTCGGCTGCAGCAAGCATGTCTACTTTCTGTTTTGCCGTTCCGGTCGAAAGCAGAATACTTTGTTGTGGAATCTTATATCCGACCGAAAGCATTGATTTAAGAATCGCATCGTTCGTGTCATTTCCAAGACAACCCACTTCTCCGGTACTTACCATGTCTACACCCAGAACAGGATCGGCTTTTTGTAATCGGGAGAATGAAAATTGAGAAGCCTTAATCCCGACATAATCGATGTCGAATAATGTTTTATGAGGTTTTTCGACCTTTTTACCTAACATGATTTGTGTCGCCAAATCGATAAAATTAATCTTCAAAACTTTGCTGATAAACGGAAAACTTCGCGATGCACGTAAATTACATTCGATAACTTTGATTGCATTGCCTTTGGCAAGAAATTGAATATTGAAAGGTCCTGATATCTGTAATTCTTTTGCGATCAGTTTAGAAATACGTTTTACCCGGCGGATAGTCTCCATATACAATTTTTGCGGAGGAAACTGTATGGTGGCATCTCCTGAATGTACACCCGCAAATTCTATATGTTCGCTGATAGCATATGCGATAATTTCACCTTTATCTGCTACGGCATCCATTTCTACCTCTTTTGCGTGTTCGATAAATTGGCTCACTACTACCGGATGCTTTTGAGATACGTTAGCAGCTAATTTTAGAAAGCGCTCCAGTTCATCATTGTTTGAACATACATTCATTGCAGCTCCCGACAATACATAGGATGGACGAACCAGCACCGGGAAACCCACCTCATCGACAAATTGATGAATGTCTTTCATCGAGGTGAGTTCTCTCCATCTGGGCTGGTCTATCCCCAAGCGATCACACATTGCCGAGAATTTGTTCCGGTCTTCGGCATTGTCGATACTTTTTGCCGATGTTCCCAAAATATTGACGCCTTGAGCATCGAGTTTCAAAGCAAGATTATTCGGAATTTGACCTCCAGTAGAGACGATAACGCCATGTGGCGATTCCAGTTCGAGAATATCCATTACCCGTTCGAATGTCAGTTCATCGAAATATAGCCGGTCGCACATGTCATAGTCGGTCGATACGGTTTCCGGATTATAGTTGATCATAACACTGCGCCACCCTTCTTTACGGATCGTATTAAGGGCATTTACACCGCACCAGTCGAATTCTACCGAACTGCCGATACGGTAAGCTCCTGACCCTAATACAACGACTGAACGGTGGTCACCAAGATAATTGACGTCATTTGCCGTACCGTTATAAGTCAGATACAGATAGTTGGTCTGCGCCGGATATTCGGCAGCCAAAGTATCTATCTGTTTTACTACCGGTACGATGCCTTTTTCTTTTCGGAACTTCCGTACTTCAAGCAGATGTCGGTCTATATCTCCTTGATCTTTAAAAAGAGCCCGAGCAATCTGGAAATCGGAGAACCCTTGTTTTTTTGCTGTTTTCAGTAGTTCTAACGGTAAAGCTTCCAGAGAAGAAAAAGTTTCGATCTCTTTTGCCGTGTGAATGATATTATTTAATTTTTCCAGAAACCATTTGTCTATTTTTGTCAATTCATGTATCTGATTCACCGTATAGCCTTTTTGTAGGGCTTTGCTGATAACGAAAATTCGTTTGTCGGTAGGTTCTCGCAACGCTTTATCTATATCCTGTATAACTAGTTCTTTATTTTCGACAAAACCATGCATACCTTGCCCGATCATTCGAAGCCCCTTTTGTATAGACTCTTCAAATGTGCGTCCGATAGCCATAACTTCTCCTACCGATTTCATACTACTGCCCAGTTCGCGATCGACGCCGTGGAATTTTCCTAAATCCCAGCGAGGTATTTTGCAAACAACATAATCGAGAGCGGGTTCAAAAAATGTCGAAGTTGTTTGTGTAACCGAGTTTTTCAGATCAAAAAGTCCGTAGCCTAATCCTAATTTTGCTGCGACGAATGCTAGCGGATATCCTGTCGCTTTTGATGCGAGGGCAGATGAACGGCTCAGTCGGGCATTTACTTCAATAACTCTGTAGTCTTCCGAATTCGGGTCTAATGCATATTGTACATTACATTCACCGACAATTCCGATATGGCGTATAATGCGGATTGCCAGTTCCCGAAGTTTGTGGTATTCGCTGTTTGTCAGTGTTTGAGAAGGTGCAATTACAATACTTTCACCCGTATGGATGCCTAACGGATCGAAATTTTCCATATTGCATACCGTGATACAGTTGTCGAATCGATCGCGGACAACTTCATATTCTACTTCTTTCCAGCCTTTTAAAGACTTTTCGACTAATACTTGCGGAGAGAAAGAAAATGCTTTTTCTGCCAGTTTGTTCAATTCCTCCTCATTATCGCAAAATCCGCTTCCTAACCCTCCTAAAGCGTAGGCGGCACGAATGATTACCGGATATCCGAGTCGTTTTGCAGCAATGCGAGCGTCTTCGATGTTTTCTACAGCTTCGCTTTGAATGGTTTTAACCTGTATTTCATCCAGTTTTTTGACAAAAAGTTCCCGATCTTCAGTGTCCATGATTGCTTGTACGGGAGTACCTAATACCTGAAGGTTATATTTCTCGAGTATTCCTTTTTTATAAAGTTCTACCCCGCAATTCAAGGCCGTTTGCCCTCCGAAGGAAAGTAAGATACCGTCGGGATGTTCTTTTTTGATTACTTTTTCTACGAAAAACGGAGTTACGGGAAGGTAATAAATATGATCGGCTACCCCTTCCGAAGTTTGTACTGTGGCGATGTTCGGGTTGATTAATACGGTTTCTATACCTTCTTCCCGAAGAGCTTTCAGGGCTTGAGAACCGGAGTAATCAAATTCTCCGGCTTCCCCGATTTTTAAAGCTCCTGAACCTAATAATAAAACTTTCTTTATTGTACTCATAATGGCGGACAAGATTATATCATTTCTATAAATCGGTCGAATAAAAATTCTGTGTCAGTAGGACCGCTGGCGGCTTCAGGATGAAATTGTACGGAGAAAAAAGGTTTATTCTTGTGTTGAATACCTTCGTTTGTACCATCGTTCATATTGACGAACAAAGGTGTCCATTCATCGCTTAATGTATTATTGTCGACTGCAAAACCGTGGTTTTGCGAAGTGATAAAACATTTTTCTGTACCGACTAAGCGTACCGGCTGATTATGACTTCTGTGTCCGTACTTCAGTTTATAAGTATTAGCTCCTCCGGCTTTGGCGAGCAATTGGTTACCCATGCAAATTCCGAAAATCGGTTTTTCTTTTTTCATAGCTTCCCGAATGTGTTTTACCGTAATTCCACAAGTATCGGGATCACCCGGTCCGTTGGAGATGAACAATCCGTCATATTCTATTGCATTGAAATCGTAGTCCCAAGGAACACGGATAACAGTAACATCTCGTTTTAGAAGACATCGTATAATATTATGTTTTACACCGCAATCTACTAATACGATACGTTTCTTCCCGTTTCCATAAGTAATTATCTCGGTCGTACTTACTCGTGCGACTTGATTGATTTTGTTCGGATCGATAAAATCGATTTCATTCTCGTCTGAGAAAACGATCTTGCCTATCATGCTTCCTTTTTCGCGCAACAGTTTGGTAAGTTCACGAGTATCGATCCCGGTAATTCCTGTGATTTTTTCTTGTTTCAGCCATTCGCCCAAACTCTCTGTCGCATTCCAATGACTATAATTTTCAGAATAATCCGATACGATTATTCCGTCGGCATGTATCTTTTCAGATTCGAGAAAAGTTGAGAGTTTCCCTGAAAACGATCGTGCCGGAACACCATAGTTGCCTATGAGCGGATAAGTGAGCACCATTATTTGTCCGGAATAGGATGGATCGGTCAGACTTTCCGGATAACCGGACATTGCAGTGTTAAAAACGACTTCTCCGGCTGTCGGCCTTTCGTATCCGAAAGAGATTCCGGAAAATTTGCTTCCGTCGTCCAGTATTAGTGAAACATTTTTTTGTTTTTGCATTTTGAACTTTATAAATTCTATATTAAAATTCCTGTTCTACATAGTTAATAAAAGCCTCGTTTACCAGTTTCATTCCTCCCGGTGTAGGGTAATTCCCAGAGAAATACCAATTTCCGGGATGGCCGGGACAAGATGAGTGCAGACCTTCTAATGTTTGATAAACAATTTGCACTTCAGCTTTTGTGTCTGAAGGAGTAAGCAGTTCCGCTATCTTTCCTGAAATTTCATTAGCGGTAAAAGGCGCGTATATTTCTTTCACGTGATTGACCATTTCGGTTTTGGGTAAATTACGCTGGGCAATACATTTTTGATATACGTCGGCTATTAACTGTTTCATATTTCGTTCTTTCAATAAAGCTATTGCTGCTCTAAAAGCGATAAACTCTTTCATTCGAGACATATCTATACCGTAGTAATCAGGGTATCTTACTTGTGGAGAAGATGATACGATAATGATTTTTTTAGGATGCAGCCGATCTAATATGCCTATAATACTTTGTTTGAGAGTAGTTCCTCTGACGATACTGTCATCTATGACGACCAGATTGTCAGAATAAGGTTCTACACTGCCGTATGTGATATCGTATACATGTGCGGCGAGATCGTTTCGGGTATTTCCCTCGGCGATAAATGTGCGGAGTTTTATATCCTTAATAACAGCTTTTTCGAATCGGATGCGCATCGATAATATGTGTTCGAGTTCCTGTTCCGACACTCCGTTTTTTAACGTTGTAAGATATCTCTTTTTTAGTTGGTTCAGGTACACTTCGAAGCCTTCCAGCATGCCGTAGAATGCAACTTCCGCAGTATTGGGGATGAAAGAAAAGACCGTGTGATCTACGTCGTTTTTTATTGCATCGAGTAACGGTTTTACCAGATTTTTTCCTAATTGCTTGCGTTCCTGGTAAATATCTTTGTCGCTGCCGCGAGAAAAATATATTCTTTCAAAGCTACAGGCATTGTTCTTTTTAGGAGAGTTGATTTGTTCTGTACGGATATTCCCTTTTTTATTTACGAATAAAGCCTGTCCCGGAAGCAATTCTTTTATAGAATCGCTTGACAGGTTAAAGGCTGTTTGTATGACCGGACGTTCCGATGCCAGTACTACGACTTCGTCATCGGCATACCAAAATGCCGGACGAATGCCCCACGGATCACGAATCGAAAAACATTCTCCGCTTCCCGTAATGCCGCAGATCACATATCCGCCATCCCATCCGGGGGTAGTTTTTTTCAGAACGTTTGCCAGATCGATCTGATCTGTCCGTATATCGCAGATCTCCGGATCTGATCTGATCTTCTATGGCATACGTAATATCCATTCCTTCCAGGCCTTCGTTTTCACATTTTGCATATAATCTTTCGACCTCTCGGTCGAGTCTGTGTCCTATCTCTTCCAACATGATATATGTGTCGGCATATTTCCGGGGATGCTGTCCTTTAGCCGTAATTTTTTCGAATATCTCATCGACATTGGTCAGATTGAAATTACCGCACAAACTCAGATTTTTTGCTCTCCAGTTATTGCGTCTTAAAAAAGGATGTATATATGAAATCCCCGATTTTCCTGTCGTACTGTAACGGAGATGTCCCATATAGATTTCTCCGGCAAAGGGCAATACCTGTTCGGCATATTCAGCGTTGTGTAGCTGTGTTTCTGTCAGAGATGCGTAATTAGAATGTACGGCCTCGAATATTTCGGTAATGGCGCTTGTTCCCAAAGCTCTTTCCCTGAACATGTATTCTTCTCCCGGATTGGCTTGGAGTTTTACGCAGGCCAATCCAGCGCCTTCTTGTCCTCGGTTGTGTTGTTTCTCCATAAGCAAATAAAGCTTATTGAGTCCGTACATCCATGTCCCGTATTTTTTTTCGTAATATTCGAGCGGTTTTAGCAAACGTATCATTGCTACTCCGCATTCATGTTTTAATTCTTCCATCTCTTTTTAGAATCATTTTTATTCTACGGTTACCGATTTTGCGAGATTCCTCGGCTGATCTACATCTTTCCCTTTGCAAATGGCAATATGGTATGCCAGTAATTGAAGAGGAATTGTCGTGATTAACGGATCGAGGCACGGTATTGTTTTCGGTAATTCGATACAAAAATCGGCAATATTTTTAATAGTTGTATCACCTTCTGTCACAAGGGCTATTACTTTCCCTTTTCGAGCTTTTATTTCTTGTATATTGCTGATTATTTTTTCATATTGGTTATTGTGCGTCGCTACGACTACAACCGGCATTTCGGTATCTATCAGGGCAATTGGTCCGTGTTTCATTTCTGCTGCCGGATAACCCTCTGCGTGGATGTATGATATTTCTTTTAATTTGAGAGCTCCTTCTAAAGCGACCGGATAATTAAATCCTCTGCCTAAGTAGATAAAATTATGTGCATAGGTAAATATTTGTGAAAGATTGGCTATACTGTCGTTTTTTTCGAGAACCTTTTTCATCTTTTCGGGTATTGTGCTCAGCTCATGTACTACTTGCCGAAATTCTTCATTACCGATACTGTTCTTTTCTCGTGCCAAAGTAAGAGCCAACATTGTGAGAACTGTAACTTGACCGGTAAATGCTTTTGTAGAAGCAACACCGATTTCCGGTCCTACGTGTATGTACGATCCGGTATGCGTAGCTCTCGGGATAGAAGATCCGACAGCATTGCATATTCCGTATATAAATGCTCCTTTATTTTTAGCTTCTTCGACTGCAGCTAATGTATCTGCTGTTTCTCCCGATTGGGAAATAGCAATAACGACGTCACCAGGATTGATGACGGGATTTCGATACCGGAATTCGGAAGCGTATTCGACTTCTACCGGGAAACGACAAAATTTTTCGATGAGATATTTCCCGATAAGAGCGGCATGCCAAGATGTACCGCATGCTACGATAATAAATCTTTTTGCATGAAGCAGTTTTTCTTTATGATCGATAATGGCGGATAGTGCAATATCAGTCCCTTCTATGTTAATACGTCCTCGCATGCAATCGTGAATACAGTCGGGCTGTTCGAATATCTCTTTAAGCATAAAGTGGGGATAACCTCCTTTTTCGAGTTGTCCGAGGTTTAATTCTATAGTATTGATTGTCGGGTTTACGGCAATATTATCTTGAGTTACGATCTTCAATTCTTGTCCGCGGTGTATTACAGCGATCTCTCCGTCTTCTAAATATACTACTTTATCGGTGTATTCTACAATGGGAGTAGCATCTGATGCGATAAAATATTCATCTTTGCCTATTCCTATCACCAACGGACTACTTTTTCTCGCTACGATGATTTCGTCGGGATTATTTCGATTTAAGATGGCGATGGCATATGCTCCGATGACTTCATGTAAAGCAAGCTGTACCGAAGTCAGTAAGTCGAGGTTATGGGATACTTTGATATATTCAATTAATTGTACCAGAACTTCTGTATCGGTGCTGCTTTTGAATGTATATCCTTTTTCCTGTAATTTCTCTTTAAGGACTGCATAATTCTCAATGATACCGTTATGTATTATAGCCAGATTTTCAGATTCCGAATAATGAGGATGTGCATTCGCTTGACATGGCTCTCCGTGGGTAGCCCAGCGTGTGTGCGCTATTCCTATAGTTCCACTAATATCTTTTTGAGCGGCAAAAGCTTCCAAGTCTGAAACTTTCCCTTTTGTCTTATAAACATTTAATTGTTGATTATCGCTGATGAGTGCTACACCTGCACTGTCATAACCTCTGTACTCCAGACCAGCCAGTCCATTTAAAAGTATGTTATCTGCCTCAAGAGGCCCTGTATATCCAATAATTCCGCACATAGTAAATATCTCCTTTAACGCATATTTTTGAAAAAGGGCAAACAACGCCTTTTCTATCATTTTCTTATTCTATGAAATGGTATCATTTCTTGTGAATAATGTCAAGAAATGCGATAAGATTAGTTGCGCTAAAAGGCAAGATACGGTATACTGAAAATGAATATGGCAAAGGAGAAAATGACATATGAGTAATTTTCATGTTGCACTGAAAAAAGTGGTAGATGACTCTTATGATGTTCAGATTGGCTGTGGACTGATAGATGATATGATTCAGGACATAAAAGAAGGTCTTGTTGGAAATAAAAAGAAGTTTGCTGTGATTACGGATTCGAATGTGGATGAAGTTTATGGCAGACCGGTTTTAGAGAAAATCCTTGCAGCCGGATATCAGGGAGATTTATTTGTGTTTGCGGCGGGAGAAAAAAGTAAAGTAAGAAAGACAAAAGAAGAGATTGAGGATGCCATGTTGGCGAAGGGGTACCGCCGTGACTGTTGTGTCATTGCAGTCGGTGGTGGTGTCGTGACGGATTTGGCCGGTTTCTTGGCTGGAACGTTTGGCAGAGGTGTGCCGGTGATTCATTATGCAACGACGCTTCTTGCTGCGGCAGATGCTTCAATTGGTGGAAAGACAGCGGTGGAT
>ENA-OPBM01001854-OPBM01001854.1-human-gut-metagenome-genome-assembly--contig:-NODE-1854-length-11419-cov-8.082805_pt1 | contig 11419 bp, 9 predicted proteins | sample MGYA00241069_ERZ501454 | MGnify/ENA primary metagenome ERZ501454 (study PRJEB25962, sample SAMEA2042625) | human gut metagenome | biome: human gut; feature: human-associated habitat; material: faeces... | reverse complement strand
GCGTTAGGGTACAATCTTGTCATATCCCATCATCCACTGATATTCAAAGGGTATAAATCCATCACGGGCAGGGACTATGTAGAGCGTTGTATCATGAAAGCAATCAAGAATGATATCGTGATCTACTCAGCACATACCAACCTGGATAATGCTCCGGGAGGGGTGAACTTCAAGATTGCCGAGAAAATAGGATTGAGTAATGTACGCGTGCTGGAAGCCAAAGAGAATGCCTTGGTAAAATTGGTGACTTTTGTACCCACAGCACAGGCGGAAGATGTACGCAAGGCCTTGTTTGCAGCCGGATGCGGTTGCATAGGAAACTACGACGCATGCAGCTACAATGTAGAAGGAGAGGGAACTTTCCGCGCCCAAGAGGGTAGCCACCCGTTCTGTGGAAGCATCGGAGAATTGCATACGGAAAAGGAAGTGCGGATAGAAACCGTATTGCCTGCCTACAAGAAATCGGAAGTTATCAAAGCTCTACTGAGTGCCCATCCGTATGAGGAACCTGCATTCGACTTATATCCTTTGCAGAATAGCTGGACACAGGCTGGGGCAGGAGTTATCGGCGAATTGGATACACCGGAAACGGAGTTGGAGTTCCTGAAACGCGTCAAGAAAATCTTTGAAGTGGGCTGCCTGAAGCATAATAAACTGACCGGGCGTGAAATACAGACCGTGGCACTGTGTGGAGGAGCCGGAGCATTCCTGATGCCGCTTGCCATACGCAACGGTGCAGACGTGTTCATCACTGGGGAAATCAAGTATCACGATTACTTCGGACACGATACGGACATTCTGCTGGCAGAGATAGGACATTACGAAAGCGAGCAATATACAAAAGAAATATTCTATACAATAATCCGGGAGTTGTTTCCTAACCTTGCGCTGCAACAGTGCAAAGTGAATACCAACCCCATAAAATATTTATAAGTAAAATGGCTAGAGAAGCAAAAAAAGATCCGACTGAGTTGACGGTAGAACAGAAGTTGAAAACACTGTTCCAACTGCAAACTATGTTGTCTAAGATTGATGAAATCAAGACATTGAGAGGTGAACTTCCATTGGAAGTGCAGGACCTTGAAGATGAAATCGCTGGTTTGAGTACCCGTATCGACAAGATCAAAGCTGAAGTGGATGAACTGAAATCTGCTATTGCAGGCAAGAGAGTAGAAATTGAAACGGCAAGGGCTTCAGTAGAAAAATATAAGTCACAACAAGACAACGTCCGCAACAACCGTGAATATGATTTCCTGACAAAGGAAATCGAATTCCAGAGTCTGGAAATCGAACTTTGCGAAAAGAGAATCAAAGAGTTCAGCGCAGACAGAGAAGAGAAAGAAGCTGAAGTAGTTAAGAACGAACAAATACTCAGTGAAAGACAGAAAGACCTCGAACAGAAGAAGAGTGAACTGGACGAAATTATCTCTGAAACCAAACAGGAAGAAGAAAAACTGAGAGATAAAGCTAAAGATCTGGAAACTAAGATCGAACCGCGTTTGTTGCAGTCGTTCAAACGTATCCGTAAGAACTCTCGCAATGGATTGGGTGTTGTATATGTACAGCGTGACGCATGTGGCGGTTGCTTTAACAAGATTCCGCCTCAGAGACAACTGGATATCCGTTCTCGTAAGAAAGTGATCGTTTGCGAATATTGCGGACGTATCATGATCGACCCGGAATTGGCTGGTATACAGATTGAACATAAAGTAGAGGAAGCTCCGGCTACTACTACCAAAAGAGCAATCAGAAGAAAAACAGCTGAATAAGATACTAAGTTTGAATCTATATTCGAAAGCTCCGCATTTGTGCGGGGCTTTTTTTGTTTCTTCTAACTTTACTGTCCTTCTAAACAAACCTAACCTTGAATTGTTATCTTTTCATTTCATAAAAACCTGAACTGAATATGAATGTACGAGCGTGGAGTGTATCACTCCTTTTGTTTCTTTCGACTGTAACTGCGGTTGGACAAACAGTGAACCGCTATTTGAATACTCCTCTTCCTAAAGAATGGGAAGAGAGTGGAACAGTGTTTCAACAGACTCTTCCGGTGGACGATCACTGGTGGAAGTCTTTTCAGGACACCAAGCTGGACTCTTTGATTGCTTTGGCAGTAGACCGAAATTACTCCGTAGCAATGGCTATTAACCGTATAGCCGCCGCACGTGCCAACCTTTGGGCAGAGCGCGGAAATTTCTTTCCATCTATCGGACTGAATGCCGGGTGGACCCGACAGGAAACCAGTGGAAATACCAGTAGTTTACCTCAATCTACCGAGCATTATTATGATGCTGCAGTTAGTATGAGCTGGGAAATCGATGTCTTCGGCAGTATCCGCAAGCGGGTAAAAGCACAAAAAGAAAACTTTGCTGCCAGTAAAGAAGAGTATGCAGCGGTTATGGTGTCTATGGCAGCAGAAGTAGCCTCAGCCTATATTAACCTGCGGGAATTGCAACAGGAACTTGAAGTGGTAAATAAGAATGTTGCTTCGCAGGAAGAAGTTTTGAAAATCACGGAAGTACGTTATAATACCGGACTTGTTGCCAAACTGGATGTAGCACAGGCCAAATCTGTTTTGTACAGTACCAAAGCCTCCATACCACAATTGGAAGCAGGTATCAATCAATATATTACGACACTGGCTGTTTTGTTGGGGATGTATCCGCAGGAAATACGCCCTGTATTGGAAATCACCGGAACCTTGCCTGATTACATGGAACCGATAGGGGTGGGTATGCCGGTTGATTTGTTACTGAGAAGACCGGATATACGAGGTGCGGAGAGAAGTGTGAATGCTCAGGCCGCATTGCTCGGCGCATCCAAATCCGATTGGTTGCCGAAGGTCTTTCTGAAAGGTTCGTTTGGATATGCAGCCCGTGATTTGAATGATCTGGTGAAAAGCAAAAGTATGACTTATGAGATTGCTCCTTCATTGAGCTGGACAATCTTTAGCGGGGGGCAACTGATAAATGCAACAAGACTGGCGAAGGCGCAGTTGGATGAATCTATCAATCAATTTAATCAGACGGTTCTGACTGCAGTACAAGAAACGGATAATGCCATGAACTCCTACCGGAATTCGATCAAGCAGATTGTAGCTTTGCGGGAAGTACGTAATCAGGGTGTCGAAACCTTGAAGCTTTCACTAGAACTTTATAAACAAGGACTTTCTCCTTTCCAGAATGTGCTTGATGCACAGCGGTCTCTGTTATCTTATGAGAATCAATTGGTACAGGCGCAGGGAAGCTCGTTACTGCAACTGATAAATCTTTATAAAGCACTGGGAGGCGGTTGGAGAGAATAAAAGAATCTATAAATAAAATATAACCTAACGGATATGAAAAAACTAATGTATATTTTTCTTGTATTGTCGGTATTGACTGGTTGCAAGGAGAAAAAAAACGCCGGGGCAATGAAGGGAATGCCGACGCCGGCAATTAGCGTAGCGAAACCTATAGTGAAGGATATCACTTTGACGAAAGATTATCCGGGCTATCTGACGACGGAGAAGACTGTAAATCTTGTAGCCAGAGTGAACGGAACATTACAGTCTGTTTCTTACACACCGGGCGGACGGGTAAAAAAGGGGCAACTGCTGTTTGTAATAGAGCCTGCCTTATATAATGATAAAGTGGCGCAGGCGGAAGCTGAACTGAAAACAGCTCAGGCGCAGCTGGAATACGCTCGTAATAATTATAGCCGGATGAAAGAGGCGGTGAAGAGTGATGCTGTGAGTAAGATACAAGTGTTGCAGTCGGAATCGTCTGTGAAAGAGGGGGTAGCGGCTGTCAGCAATGCGGAAGCTGCTTTAAGTACAGCACGTACAAATTTAGGGTATTGCTATGTCCGTGCTCCTTTTGACGGGACAATCAGTAAATCGACAGTCGATGTCGGCAGCTATGTAGGCGGTTCTTTGCAACCGGTCACATTGGCCACTATTTATAAGGACGACCAGATGTACGCGTATTTTAATGTCGCTGATAATCAATGGCTGGAGATGTCTATGAATAATCAGCAATCGGCGAAGAGCCTCCCGCAGAAGATTATGGTTCAGTTGGGGAAAGAGGGGGCTGAAACTTATCCGGCAACACTGGATTATCTGTCACCGAACGTGGATTTGAATACAGGAACTTTGATGGTTCGTGCCAACTTTGACAATCCGCAGGGGGTATTGAAAAGCGGATTGTACGTCAGCATTACATTGCCTTATGGAGAGGCTGATCATGCAGTTCTTGTGAAAGAGGCTTCAATCGGAACCGATCAGCTCGGTAAATTCCTGTATGCTGTTAATGATTCGGATATAGTACGTTATCGGCATATTGAGGTAGGACAATTGATTAATGATACCTTACGCCAAGTATTGGGAGGACTTTCACCTCAGGAACGATATGTAACCGAAGCTCTGATGAAAGTCAGGGATGGAATGAAGATAAAGCCGATACCTTGATATGATCGGTTTGTTGGTTTTCCCCGAACGGTGTAGGCAAGTAACTATTTGTCCTTAACTAAATATTAATCGTAAACTTATATATTATGTTTTCTAAGTTTTTCATTAACCGACCAATCTTTGCTACCGTACTTGCCCTGCTCATTGTGGTAGCCGGTTTGATCGCGCTCAATATATTACCTGTGGCGCAATTTCCCGAGATAACGCCTCCGACAGTACAAGTGTCGGCTGTCTATCCCGGTGCAAATGCCGAAACTGTAGCCCAAACAGTAGGGCTTCCCATCGAACAGCAGGTGAATGGGGTGGACGGTATGCTTTATATGTCTTCAAATTCTTCCTCTTCGGGAGCATATTCGTTGACAATAACATTTGCCGTCGGTACAGATATTGATATGGCTACCGTGCAAGTCCAGAACAGGGTAAGTGTTGCACAGTCCTCCCTGCCGGAGCCTGTAGTGGTGCAGGGAGTAACGGTGCAGAAACAGTCTTCCAATATCGTCATGTTTTTGACAATGACTTCGCAGGATTCCGTTTACAACAGTCTTTATCTGACTAACTATGCAAAACTGAATTTAGTCGATCAGTTATCGCGTGTGCCGGGTGTAGGGGCTGTTAATGTCATGGGAGCGGGTGATTACTCCATGCGTATCTGGCTGGACCCTGAAGCCATGCGTATCCGGAACATCTCTCCGGCACAAGTGTATCAGTCTATCCAATCTCAGAATATGGAGGTGTCCGCCGGTTATATCGGTCAACCTATTGGAAAGGACAATAAAAACGCTTTTCAATATACGCTTAATGTACAGGGACGACTTACTTCTCCGGAGCAATTTGGAAATATTATCATTCGTCGGGAACAGGATGGGGCAATGCTTCGTCTCAAAGATATTGCGCGAATAGATTTGGGGTCTGCTTCTTATAATGTAGTATCCCGGTTGAAAGGTAAGCCTACCGCAGCTATTGCTATCTATCAGCAACCGGGTTCCAATTCGCTGGACGTTTCAAAAGGGGTGAAGGCAAAAATGGAGGAAATGGCAGCTAGTTTTCCCGCAGGAATTGCCTATAACGTAACCTTGGATACAACGGATGTAATTCATGCCTCTATTGATGAGGTAATGGTGACATTCTTTGAAACAACACTGCTTGTGGTACTGGTAATTTTCTTGTTTTTGCAGAACTGGAGAGCGGTTATTATTCCTTGTATCACCATTCCTGTATCATTAATCGGTACGCTGGCAGTCATGGCAGCATTTGGTTTTTCCATCAATACGCTTACTTTGTTCGGATTGATTCTGGCAGTTGCCATTGTTGTGGATGATGCCATAGTGGTGGTTGAAAATGCTTCGAGATTATTGGAAACCGGACAATATTCGACTCGTGAAGCAGTAACGAAAGCCATGGGAGAAATTACAGGACCGATTGTCGGAGTGGTGCTTGTGCTGCTTGCCGTATTTATTCCGACGATGATGATCAGCGGAATTTCCGGTCAGTTGTATAAGCAATTTGCATTGACAATTGCTGCTTCCACAGTATTGAGTGGTTTTAACTCATTGACACTGACACCTGCTCTCTGTGCGTTGTTTTTGGAAAAGAGCAAACCATCTAATTTCTTTATATACAAGGGATTCAATAAAGCGTATGATAAAACGCAGGGAGTGTATGACAGCACGGTGAAGTGGTTGCTCCAGCGCCCGGTCATTTCTTTTGTGTCTTTTGCTGTTTTGACGGTTATTGCCATCATACTCTTTATGCGTTGGCCGTCGACATTTATTCCGGATGAAGATGATGGTTATTTTATAGCTGTTGTTCAGCTCCCTCCGGCAGCCAGTCTGGAGCGTACGCAAGCTGTCGGGGATAAAATCAATGCTATTTTAGATTCTTATCCGGAAGTGGAGAATTATATTGGAATCTCCGGTTTTTCCGTAATGGGAGGAGGTGAGCAGAGCAATTCCGCTACCTATTTTGTTGTTCTGAAAAACTGGGATGAAAGGAAAGGGAAGGAGCATACGGCTGCTGCCGTTGTCGACCGTTTTAATGGGGAAGCGTATATGGAAATCCAGGCTGGCCAGGCATTTGCTATGGTACCTCCGGCTATTCCCGGTTTGGGTGCCTCCGGTGGTTTGCAACTTCAGCTGGAGGACCGGAGAAATTTAGGGCCGACGGAAATGCAACAGGCTATTAACTCGCTGCTTGCTTCTTATCATTCCAAACCGGCTTTGGCTTCTGTATCCAGCCAGTACCAGGCAAATGTTCCGCAATACTTCTTGAATATCGACCGTGATAAAGTGCAATTCATGGGTATTGCCCTAAATGATGTATTCTCGACATTAAGTTACTATATGGGTGCGGCATACGTGAATGATTTTGTTGAATTTGGCCACATTTATCAAGTGAAAATAGAAGCACGTGACCAGGCGCAACGGGTTATTGATGACGTTTTAAAACTAAGTGTTGCCAACTCGGCAGGAGAGATGGTGCCTCTTTCTTCCTTTACCAAAGTGGAAGAACGGTTGGGGCAGGATCAGATCAATCGTTACAATATGTATTCGACAGCTGCTCTGACCTGTAACGTAGCTCCCGGCAGTAGCTCAGGACAGGCTATTCAAGAAATGGAAGCTTTGTTCAAAGAACAGTTGGGAGACGAATTTGGTTATGAATGGACATCGGTTGCCTATCAGGAAACGCAGGCGGGAAATACTACTACTGTTGTTTTGGTTATGGCTTTAATTGTAGCTTTCTTGGTTCTGGCTGCGCAGTATGAAAGCTGGACCAGTCCGGTAGCTGCTGTTATCGGGTTGCCTGTAGCTCTGCTGGGAGCGATGATAGGCTGTCTGATCATGGGGACTTCGGTCAGTGTCTATACACAAATTGGTATTATCCTGCTTGTTGCACTTTCGGCCAAAAACGGTATTCTGATTGTAGAATTTGCCCGTGATTTTCGTGCCGAAGGAAACTCTATTCGTGAGGCGGCATACGAAGCTGGACATGTTCGTTTGCGCCCGATTCTGATGACTTCTTTTGCTTTTGTATTAGGGGTGATGCCTTTGCTTTTCGCTGCCGGAGCCGGTGCACAGAGTCGTATAGCATTGGGGACTGCGGTCGTTTTCGGTATGGCAATGAATACTTTATTAGCGACGATTTATATTCCTAACTTCTATGAATTGATGCAGAAATTGCAGGAAAGATTTAGTAAGAAGAAGGATAATGATGTGAAAAAAGATACGAATATGTAAAAATAGAATATCGTTTGCAACGTATCTGAAATCAATAATATTATGGTGTCACTATGTGCTTGGGATACTGATACTATGTGTCTGGTATAGTGTCAGTATCCCAAGCACATAGTGACACCATTTTTATAGGATGTTATAATCGGGAATATCCTGAAGAAAGGTATAACTCTGATGTGCATAATCTATCCGGCAACAATAATGTTGCATTCCGTTGCTTACTATCAGATAATCAACTTTCAACACCATATTATAGCGGGTTATCTGATCGAATACGGCTTGTGTGATTTCGATGTGCGGGGCTTTGTATTCTACGATCATTCGCGCTGACAGGTCTCTCCGGTAAAGCACGGTATCACATCTTTTGGTTGTACCGTTCAGCTTGACCATTACCTCGTTGGCAAGCAGCGCGCTCGGATATCCTTTGTGTGCAATAAGAAAGTGAACAAAGTGTTGACGTACCCATTCTTCGGGGGTAAGCGCGACATATCGTTTGCGAATCACGTCGAAAATTACATTTTTTCCGTTTCGTACGTTTATTTTAGTGTCGAATACTGGTAGGTTTAACGATAACATTTATTATTTTTGTAAGTTAAATAACGGTTTCTATTATTGGAACCACAAATTTAATAGATAATTATGAAAACGAAAGAAGAAATCGTAGCTAATTGGCTACCCCGTTACACAAAACGTAACCTGGAAGATTTTGGAGAGTATATTCTGTTGACTAACTTCAACAAGTACGTAGAGATTTTCGCAAATCAATTTGATGTTCCTATTTTGGGTAGAGATGCCAATATGATTTCTGCTACAGCCGAGGGCATTACAATGATTAACTTCGGTATGGGTAGCCCTAATGCTGCCATTATCATGGATTTATTGGGAGCTATTCGTCCGAAAGCCTGCCTGTTTTTGGGGAAATGTGGCGGCATCGACAAGAAAAATCAGATTGGCGATTTAATTCTTCCTATTGCTGCTATTCGTGGTGAAGGAACATCCAATGATTATTTTCCACCTGAAGTTCCTGCTTTACCTGCGTTTATGTTGCAGCGTGCCGTTTCTTCGTCAATTCGTGACTATGGCCGCGATTATTGGACGGGTACTGTCTACACTACTAACCGCCGTATCTGGGAACATGATGAAGTATTTAAGGAATATCTGAAAAAAACCCGGGCAATGGCAGTAGATATGGAAACGGCTACTTTGTTCAGTTGCGGTTTTGCCAACCACATTCCAACAGGCGCTTTATTGCTAGTGTCCGATCAACCTATGACTCCGGATGGAGTGAAGACAGATAAAAGTGATAATTTGGTCACCAAGAATTATGTGGAAGAGCATGTCGAGATAGGCATTGCTTCTTTGCGCATGATTATTGATGCAAAGAAAACTGTAAAACACTTGAAATTCGACTGGTAACCACCGGCTTTTCTAAGAATATATATGGCAAAACAAGAACTGACCTGTGATGATATCCTCAAAGAACTGAGGGCGAAGCAGTATCGTCCCATCTACTATTTGATGGGGGAAGAATCGTATTATATCGATTTAATTGCCGATTACATTACCGATAATGTGTTGAACGAAACGGAAAAAGAGTTCAATCTGACTGTAGTGTACGGGGCTGATGTGGATGTAGCGACTATCATAAATGCTGCAAAACGCTATCCTATGATGTCTGAACATCAGGTAGTAGTAGTCAAGGAGGCACAAGCAGTCCGAAACATCGAAGAATTATCGTACTATCTTCAGAAACCGCTTCATTCCACTATTTTGGTGATATGTCATAAGCACGGAACGTTGGACCGTAGAAAGAAACTGGCTGCTGAAGTAGAAAAGACCGGTGTGCTGTTTGAATCCAAGAAGATAAAAGATGCTCAGCTTCCAGCTTTCATTGCTTCTTATATGAAGCGGAAAGGAGTAGATGTGGAACCCAAGGCAACGGCTATGCTGGCTGATTTTGTCGGCTCGGATTTAAGCCGTTTGACGGGTGAATTGGAAAAGCTGATTATCACTTTACCTGTGGGGCAGAAACGTGTAACTCCCGAACAAATCGAGAAGAATATAGGCATAAGCAAAGATTATAATAACTTTGAATTACGAAGCGCTCTGGTTGAAAAGGATATTCTGAAAGCAAATAAAATAATAAAATACTTTGAGGAAAATCCAAAAACGAATCCAATTCAAATGACATTGTCTCTGTTGTTCAGCTTTTATTCGAACTTGATGTTGGCGTATTATGCACCTGATAAGTCGGAGCAGGGAATTGCCAATATGCTGGGATTAAGAACTCCTTGGCAAGCTCGGGATTATGCTGTTGCGATGCGCAAATATAGTGGAGTGAAGACAATGCAGATTGTTGGTGAAATACGATATGCTGATGCTAAATCAAAAGGAGTGAAGAACAGTTCAATGTCCGACGGAGATATTCTTCGTGAATTAGTGTTTAAAATTTTGCATTAGCGAAACTGAATATTCTAATAAATAAAAGGCATATACTTTTACTGTAAAACAGATTAAGTATATGCCTTTTTTGTATGCTTCAAATAATACTTGGTTAAGCTCATAGTCAAATCTCTTTTTTAAGGTGAATATTTTACAATGAATCAGTTATTCTTTTCTCTTTATTTTTTATTCATGAAAAGGAATCTGAATAATTTCACTTTCTCTATTTAAATTCTCTTTTAGCAGTATTTCTCTTATTTAGTTTATACTATAATCATTTTTTAGAATTGAAAAAATCGGATTTCGTTCAGACTATAATATAGAATGGAAAACCATATTGGCATAGATAGATTTTATATAAAATAGAGGGAGACTCTTCTTTCTCCTAAACTTATAAAATGTCATTTTGATAATTCGGGAAAATAATTGAGGTGTTTTACTATGTTTTTCCTAGTTAGTCTAAATTTTGATATTGATAAAATGAGCTTAATCCGTTGTAGTATAGATTGTTATTGTGAAAATAATGCTTCTAGAATCGAAAAAAAATCATCAATCGACCGGAATATGCAGAAATATGGCAAGGATTTGCTAGATCAGAGGTAAATGTAAAGGAAGATTTGAGTAGTTCTTAATATACATAAGTAAATGGCGTATTTTATCCCTTGATTTATTGCTGTTGCAACTATTGAAATTTACTTTTGTATAAACGTATTTGTTTGTTTGTGAATTTTATATTCGTGAACGCGATACAAATGTTATTATACGATGCTGAGTACAAAAGTAAATGCAGTAATTTACATTAATAATAATGCGTGTATAGATGTAATAGGAGGGCGGTTAACATTCTATCTTTATACTACTATATTATTGTATATCATATAAATATCATCTATTTCTAAATTATTACTCTAAAAAGGTGATTTGATTGGCTTATATTTTTGTGAAATTCTTGTGTATCTCCTTGGTTTTGTTTATTATACGACTGTTTATCAGTTGATTATTGGACTTTATTAAATCTTCTATATTAGTTGTTTTTGTATGTTTTTTCATGTTTTACAAGAGTGATATTCCGTTTATAATAATGTGCATACTTTTGTGATATTGATATTTTTATAATTGTAATTTGCATTTGTGATTTGTAATATTTACCTTTGTATATTCATAGAGATAGTTGATATTTCTGTGAAATCTATGTTTAATACATACAATTGTAACAAGAAAAGGCTGTATGGAAATAAAAGACAGAATTAGAATGATAATGGAGAGAGAAAAAGTTCCTCCCAGGGTTTTTGCTGAGACA
>ENA-OPBM01001849-OPBM01001849.1-human-gut-metagenome-genome-assembly--contig:-NODE-1849-length-11452-cov-2.563043_pt1 | contig 11452 bp, 11 predicted proteins | sample MGYA00241069_ERZ501454 | MGnify/ENA primary metagenome ERZ501454 (study PRJEB25962, sample SAMEA2042625) | human gut metagenome | biome: human gut; feature: human-associated habitat; material: faeces... | reverse complement strand
GGCGGATACCAATATGGATTTTCCCCTCGAACGCAGCTTAGAGGATTGTCTAAAAGCCGTTCAAGTTCCATCCAACAGAAGTGATGCGCACTTTCTGTTGTCCCCCCGTCACACACTCAAAACGATGCACACATCTATGTTCAGAAGCGCTCATCTTATCTTCCCTCTTAACATATAGGTGTGATTTGTGTAGGTTCCTTTCGTTATTTTTCTCCCATGACATAATTTTTCTTGACAAATTCTGTCCCATCCTTTATACTTTTGAGTGCAGAGGTTGAGTTGTTCTCTGTACACGTTATTTTTACTTCATGACATTTCAGAGGTGAGCCTATGCATTTAGGGGAACTTGCTTCCGTACGAAGCGGGCTTGTGCTAGCGCGCAAAGAGTCCCGAGAGCCCACACCGTACTGCTATAACCTTCTTACACTTCGTTCCATTCACCCCGATGGCAGTATCGCCCAGGAGGACCTCAGCGTGTTTCACGCATCGGAGCCTCTCAAGGCAGAATATCTGACCCAGCCCGGCGACATTATCGTCCGCTTGACCACACCATACACTGCCATACTCATTGATTCTACAACCACCGGTTTGATAGTCTCCTCCAATTTCATGATCATCCGAATGGAAAGCAACGCACTGTTGCCGGACTACCTCTTTTGGTTGCTGAATACCCCGGCTGTTAAACGTCGGATCTATACAAGCACTACGAGTAATGTACTCAGCGCCGTGAAAGCCTCTTTCTTCATGCAGTTTCAATTTCATGTTCCCCCGATTTCTCAACAGGAACGAATCGGACAGATTCACAAACTAGCCCGGCGCGAAACGGCCTTGCTGCATCAACTGGCAGAGGAAAAAGAAAAATACTACGCCGCGATTCTTGCGCGGGAAGATTCATCTATGAAACGAGGTACTTCTGTATGACAACCCGAAACGACATTGAACAGGTTTTGTGGAGCGCCTGCGACAGCTTCCGCGGCAAAATCGACAGTTCCCGGTACAAGGACTACATTCTGTCCATGCTGTTTGTAAAATATCTCAGCGACGTTTCCAAGGAGAAACGCCAGGATTACATCCAACAGTATGAGGGTGATATGCGTCGTGTGGAGCGCGCCATGAGCCGTGAGCGCTTTGCCATGGATGAAGAGTCCACCTTTGATTATCTGTACGATCACCGCAGTGAGTCGCAGATCGGCCAGATGATCAATGTAGCACTGTCCCGCATTGAAGAGCACAACAGCGGAAAGTTGCGCAACGTATTCCGAGCCATTGACTTCAATTCCCAAGTAGATTTCGGGGAAGTGAAGGAGAAAAACGCCACGCTCCGTAATCTGCTGGAAGATTTCCACAAGCTGGATCTTCGTCCCAGCCAGTTGGGCTCCGCTGACATCATCGGCGACGCCTATGAGTATATGATCGCCATGTTCGCGTCGGATGCCGGCAAAAAGGGCGGTGAGTTCTTCACTCCCAGCCAGGTATCCGAACTGGTGGCTTCCCTGGTGAAGCCCAAAGAGAATGACCGTATCTACGACCCCACCTGCGGCAGCGGAGGCCTGTTGCTGAAAGCCTATAAAAAGGTGCCCAGCGGCAAGGTTGCCATCTACGGCCAGGAACTCAACGCGCAGACCTGGGCTTTGTGCACGATGAATATGTTCCTGCATAGGGTGGATGACGCCCGCATCTGGCAGGGGGACACCCTATCCAACCCGCAGAACATCGAAGATGACAAGTTGATGAAGTTCCAAGTTGTGGTTGCAAATCCGCCCTTCAGCCTGGACAAGTGGGACAGCGGCTTTCTGACGGATGTGGAGGCGGATAGCAAAGGCAAGAAAAAAATGACGGCCGAGCTGGACCCTTACCACCGGTTTGATTGGGGTGTTCCTCCTACTTCCAAGGGTGATTACGCGTTTGTGTTGCATATGCTGGCCAGCCTGGATGCAGAAAATGGCCGTATGGCCATCGTGTTGCCCCATGGCGTCCTCTTCCGTGGTGCCAGCGAAGGGAAAATTCGCCGCCAGTTGGTGGAGATGAATCTTTTGGATGCCGTGATTGGACTGCCCGCCAACCTGTTTTATGGCACCGGCATTCCGGCCTGCATTCTGGTGTTCAAGAAAAATCGTCCGCAGCGGGATGTGTTGTTTATCGATGCTTCCGGGGAGGGCAATTTTGAGAAGGGCAAGAACCAGAATATTCTGCGCGACACCGACATTGCCCGGATTGTCTCCACCTACGAGAAGCGGGAGACCGTGGACAAATACAGTTATCTTGCCTCTTTGGATGAAATCCGGGAGAACGACTTCAACCTGAATATTCCCCGCTATGTGGATACTTTTGAGGAGGAAGAACTGGTTGACATCGACGAGGTGCAGCGCAACATTGCCAATATCGAAGCGGAACTGGCGCAGGTACAGGCACAGATGAAACAGTATCTGGAGGAACTGGGGTTATGAGTGAAAACCGCACAGAACTCATGATGTATCAGACTGAAGACGGCCAAACCAAGATTGATGTCCGTATGGAAAACGAGACAGTCTGGCTGTCCTTAGACCAAATGGCAGAGCTTTTCCAGCGGGACAAATCTACGATTTCCCGGCATATCCGGAACATCTTCGCCGAAGGCGAACTGGATCGGGAGGCAGTTGTTGCAAAATTTGCAACAACTGCCTCAGACGGAAAAACGTATCAGGTAGACTTCTACAATCTGGATGTCATTATCTCTGTCGGTTACCGCGTCCGGTCTCTGCGCGGCACACAGTTCCGCATCTGGGCCAATTCTGTTCTGAAGGAATATCTGATCAAAGGCTTTGCCATGAACGATGACCGTTTGAAAGACACCGGCGGCAAAGATTATTTTGACGAACTGTTGGAGCGTGTCCGGGATATCCGTTCCTCCGAGAAGGTATTCTGGCGCAAAGTTCTGGACATCTATGCCACCAGTGCTGACTATTCTGCCAACGCACGGGAAAGCACGCTTTTCTTTCAGACAGTACAGAACAAGATGCTCTATGCTGCCACCGGCATGACTGCAGCGGAGCTGATCGCCAACCGTGCCGATGCGCTCAAACCCCTGATGGGAATGACCGTAGTAAAAGGGAGCCGTCCCACCCTGGCGGAGGCCAAAACCGCAAAGAACTATCTGTACGAGGATGAGCTAAAAACATTAAATCGTCTGGTATCTGCCTATCTGGATCTTGCGGAACTGCAGGCGCTTCGCAGAAAGCCCATGTTCATGAAAGACTGGATTGCCCGTCTGGACGACTACCTCCAGATGACGGACAGTGAGGTACTGCAGAACGCAGGCAGCGTAAGTCACGCCCTGGCTGAACAGAAGGCCAAAGCCGAATACGAGAAATACAAACGCCTTCACCGAGATGACGTCACCCCGGTAGAGGTTGCCTTCCTGGACAGCGTAGAACAGCAGGCCAAGCAGCTGAAAAAGTAACATCAAAATCAAGGAGGGAAAACCTGCCATGGAAAATCCGAACCAATCCGTGGAGATATGGGATCAATGCAGAAAGTTCTTTTCCGTTGCTTCGGATATGGAACTTTACAGCCAAGGACAATTTCTGTTACAGCATTTTGATCGGGACAAGGTGATTGAGCAGATTCAAAAAATTATCCAGAAATACGAACCCGAGATCAATATGCTTGGGAGCTTTGAAAACCGCCATGTCGTTCACAACGTAGATTTTGACCAGAAAAGCGATATCGAGATTCAGGGCGATCTTGTATATCTGAACAGTCATTTGCCCTTGTATGCATTGCTACACGCCGGGCAAGAAGAGCTGGTCAAACGAATCTGTAAAGAGCTGGGGTATAGTCTATGACTTCCGAAATCAAACAGAGAATTGAGCAGATCCGCCGGGGCGAGGTGCCGGAAGAATACAAAAAAATTCATGGTGATATTGTTCCTTTAACTTGGGACCAAATTTCCTTAGCAGACTGTATTGTCCCATATGAAGAAAAAACAAGTGTTGCAAACCAGTATCCTGTCTTGACATCTTCGCGTAAAGGACTGATGTTACAGACAGATTATTACTCCAATCGACAAGTTACCACTGAGGATAATGTCGGATATAATATTATTCCTTTTGGATATATCACTTTTAGAAGTCGTAGCGATGACGGGCGATTCAAATTCAATCAGAATAGTATTATTGATCGTGGAATCATCAGCTATTTTTATCCTGTTTTTACCTTTTCTGATGGGGTATCTTGTGAATTCCTGCTCCAGTTACTCAATCACACCATTTATAAAAAGATGTTTCCTTACGCAGAGGGAACCGCTCAACAAGTTCTTTCATTGAAAAAACTAGGCCGCTTTAAATATCCCGTTCCCCAAATTCACGAACAGCAAAAGATTGCCACTGTTCTTTCCTCTCAAGATAAGTTAGTTGAGCTGAAAGAAAAGCTCCTTGCAGAAAAGCAACGCCAGAAAAAGTATCTCATGCAGCAGTTGCTGACAGGCAAAAAGCGTCTGTCTGATTTTACGGTTCCATGGGTAGCTACTTCTCTCGGCAATTTGTTTTCGGAGCGCAAAGAAACCAACTGTGAAAAGCTGCAACTTCTTGCCATCACTGGAACACAAGGCGTCATCCCAAGAAGCGAGCTCGATCTAAAAGATAATTCCAGCGAGGACAAATCCAAGTACTTAAAAATCCGCATAGGCGATATTGGTTATAACACTATGCGTATGTGGCAAGGTGTTTCTGCCTACTCCGATTACGAGGGTATCGTCAGTCCGGCCTATACAATTTTGAAACCCGTTGCCGATATTGATGCAAAGTACTTTTCTTACCTTTTCAAATTACCTGAAACCGTATTTCTATTTTATCGTTTTTCCCAAGGCTTAGTCGATGATACTCGAAATTTGAAATACGAAAATTTTAAAAAAATTACTGTTCGCTATCCTTCGGACCGCCGTGAACAGACCGCCATCGCTAAAGTCCTTTCCACTGCCGACCGGGAAATCGACCTGCTCCGTCAGGATATCGACCAGGAAAAGCAAAAGAAAAAAGCCCTAATGCAGCTTCTGCTGACAGGGATTGTGAGGGTTACACCATGCCATTAAACAAGGAGATAGAAAAACAGATCGCCGAGAACAACCAAAAAATTTCCGCGCTACTAGCAGAAAACGAAAACCTGCTTCGCTGCGCCGGTTTAAACCCGCCGGCCGCAAATGCTGCCCTGCCACCTGAAAAAAAGATTCAGTTTCCATCGGGCTACATTCGGACCGTGGGCCATTTCAAATTCAGATATCACCTGAGTGAGATATTTCCTACAAAGGCAACGCGGCATAACGTCACTTATGCGCTGGAAGTTTCAGATTTGATGAACTACATTGTAAACAGGATCAATATCTGGGGTCCTGTAGAAGTCATCTTTTACAAACTTGCCATCGTCAATATTGTTTCTATTATGGAATCAATCCTATTAGAGGCAGCCAACAACATTTGCTGCCGTACACAGACTTGTGGGAAAACGCATTCCTGTCATTTACACTTCAGCAACAGCGACCGCAACTATGTAAAAAACGCGTTGGACCGGCTTGTCGAATTAAACCTCTTGCACTTTAACCCGCAGGAGGTTCAGCATATCAAGGATGTTATCGATCTGAGAAATCGGGTTCATATCCGCCTTACCAATGGCAATGAATTGAGTAATGCAGACTTCAACCGTGATATTTATAACGATGCAGTAAACTTGCTCAAAACCGTAGACGAGCAAATTTATCAGTATGCCGTCCCGCTGTATGGTTGTGGTCATACGATTCCAATTTCTAGAGAGCCATAAAGGAGTCATCCTATGGACCAATCTGTCTATCTGGAAAAAAATATCAGCCAACAACCCGCGCTCGATCTGTTGCAGTCCATGGGGTATACCTATATTTCGCCGCAGGACTGCGAAGCACAGCGCGGCAGCCGGTATCATGTGCTGCTGAAAGACATTCTGCGCGGACAGCTGCGCCGTCTGAACCGGTACACCTTTGCCGGTGCGGAAAATGAATTTTCCGCTGCCAACATTGAACGTGCCATGGACGATCTGGACGAACCTCTCACAGATGGTCTGGTGCGCGCCAGTGAAAAGATCTACGATGCGCTGCTTTTGGGCAAAAGCTACCCAGAGACCGTGGGCGAAGGGAAAATTCTCAGCTTCAACCTGCGGTATATCGACTGGGAGCATCCTGAAAACAATCTGTTCCATGTAACCGAAGAATTCGCCGTTGACAGCCGCGATAAGTTGCACAACGCCCGGCCGGATCTGGTTCTGTTTATCAATGGCATTCCTTTTGCCGTCATCGAGTGCAAAGCACCGCAGATCAGTGTAGAGCAGGCTGTGGAACAGAACATCCGCAACCAACAGAAAGAATACATTCCCCAGCTGTACAAGTTTGCCCAGATTGTACTGGCCACCAACAAAAATAGCGTAAAATATGCCACCGCAGGCACGCCAAAAAAATTCTGGACCGTGTGGAAAGAGCAGGATACTGACTTTCTGAAAGATGCCCTCGCCCGGTATATCCATGACCGCATTCCCACCGAGCAGGACCGCAACCTGATTTCTCTTTTCACCCCTGCCCGTGTGATGGAGCTGATCCGCTACTTTGTGCTGTTTGATGCCAATGTGAAAAAAATCTGCCGCTATCAGCAGTATTTTGCCATCCAGGAGATTATCAAAACCATCCAGCAGCCTGATGAAAAAGGCAACCGGCAAAGCGGCGTCATCTGGCATACGCAAGGCAGCGGCAAGAGCCTGACGATGGTCATGCTGGCCAAATATCTGCTGATAGAGCTTTCCTCATGCCATCCCCGGGTCATCATCGTTACTGACCGCAAAGAGCTGGATCGTCAGATTGCCGCCACCTTCTCTCACACCCGTCTGAATCCCGCCCGGGCCATCAGCGGACGCAATCTGGTGGACCTGTTGCAGGATGGCCGTGCCGATGTGATCACCACCATTATCAACAAGTTCAACACGGCAGAAAAGCTGGAGCACAAGAATCTGTCCCGGGATGTCTTTCTCCTGGTGGACGAAAGTCATCGTTCCAACTATGGATTGCTGGCTACTCGCATGCGCACGGTCTTCCCCAATGCCTGCTACATCGGTTTTACCGGCACACCTCTTATGAAAAAAGAGAAAAACACCGTGGCCAAGTTTGGAAAGCTGATTCACAAGTATACCATTCAGGATGGTGTGGACGATGGTGCGATTGTTCCACTGATCTATGAAGGCCGTTTTGTGGATCAGAACGTGGATGAGGAAAACATCGACCTTTGGTTCCAACAGACTACTAAGAGACTTACCGAAGCCCAGCGGGATGATCTTTCCCGTAAATGGAGCAGCATCCGCCGTCTTACCTCCACCAATGCCCGGATCAAGCGTATCGCGTTGGATATCAACAACCACTTCATCGAAGGATTCAAAGCCACCGGTTTCAAAGCCATGCTGGCCACCAATTATAAGCGGGACGCTGTACGCTATCTGGAATGTTTTGAACAATTCGGGGATTTGAACTGTGCTGTTGTGATTTCCCCGCCGGATATGCGGGAAAGCGTCGACGATGCAGATGAGGGTACCGACGACAAAGTACTAGCTTACTGGAATAAGATGATGAATCGGTATGGCGATGCCGACACCTACGAAGAGTCTATGAAAAATCAGTTCTGCGCCGGTGACATCGACATTCTGATCGTCTGCAGCAAATTGCTGACAGGGTTTGACGCCCCCATCTGCCAGGTTTTGTACATCGATAAGGAGTTGAAGGAGCACGGCCTGTTACAGGCCATTGCCCGCACCAACCGTTTGTGTGAAGGAAAAGACTACGGTTTGATCGTGGATTATCGTGGTCTTATCGAAAAGCTGGATACCGCTATGGATCTGTACAGCGGTGCCGGTCTTGAAAACTTCGACAGCGGCGATCTCAAAGGTGTTGTGGTGGATGTCATGTCGTCCATCGGGTCGCTGCGGGAGGCCTACACGCAACTCACGGAACTATTTGCTTCCCTGGAAAATCCGCAGGATTCTGAAGCCGTGGAAGTTTCACTGGCAGATGATAAACGCCGCGAAACCTTCTACAACCGTTTATGCGCCTTTGGCCGTCCCTTGAACTTGGTATTAAATGCAGAGCAGGCCTATGAAGCGCTTCCAAAACCAGAGCTGAAACGCTATCAATCTGCCTTTGCCTTCTTTTCCAAAGTGCGCCGCAGCGTGAAAATCCGCTATTGTGATGCCATCGACAACCGGGAATATGAACCCTTAATGCAGAACTTGCTGGATACACATCTTTCGGTAGCTGGTCTCAAGCAGATTACCAGCCCCATTGACATCCTGAACAAGGATGATTTTGAGCGCGAACTGGAAAGTCTGGGCTCCGCCCGTTCCAAAGCAGATGCCATTACCAGCAAGCTGACCAAAAGCATCAGCGCCAAGTATCAGGAAAACCCTGCCTACTATGATAGTTTTTCCAAGCGTATCAAAACCGCGTTGGAACAATACAAAGAAAAAGTTATTACGGAAGCCGAGTATCTGGCAAAGATGCGCGCCATCATGGAAGATTATCATGCCGGGAAAAGCACTATTGCCTACCCGGAGTCCATCAAGAACAACGTACACGCCCAAGCTTTTTACGGCGTCCTGTCTGCTATCTTCGATGAAGCGCAGGACGCAGAGGTTTCTTCTGATTTTGCTGCCGAAATGTCCATTGCAATTACCCAAATCATCGCAGCTCACAGTCAGGTTGACTGGACCAACAACAAAACCATTCATGACCGTATTTCCCAAGATATCGATGACTTGTTCTACCACTACGAGAAGGAGCGCGGTTTGAAACTCTCCTTTGACACCATAGATAAGATCATTGAAAACGTAAAAACAGTCGCACTGCGGAGGTTTTAACAAAGATGGCATCTGAGATGATGCGCCATGTGCGCTGTGAAAACCGGGAAATTTCCTATCTTCTGGAACAAAAGCCTGTTAAAAACCTGAATCTCCGAATTCATAAAGATGGCCGTGTATTTCTTTCCGCCAATCCCGATGTTCCCGCTTCAGAGATCGATGCGTTTATTCTGAGCAAAGCCTCCTATATCTTTGCCGCACAGGATAAGTTTGCTGAAATTGCTCGATATTCTCCCCAGCCCAAACAGTATGTCAGTGGAGAAACCTTCTATTTTCTGGGGCGTGGTTTGCGCCTGAAAGTTGCTTCTGCCGCAAAAGAAACCGTATATACGGATGGCGTTTATCTGTTTCTGAACGTCAAAAACACCACAGACTTCAGCAAAAAGCAACAGTTGGTTACCCGATACTTGGACCGTCAATGTGAAGCGATTTTTGGCGAAGTTTTAGATCAGGCCTACCCATCTTTTCAAAAATACGGTGTGGCAAAACCTCAGCTTCGTATCCGTTCCATGGACACTCGTTGGGGTTCCTGTCTTCCAAAAAAGCTGATCATTACACTGAATAAGCAATTGTTGGAAGCGCCCAGAAACTGTATTGAATATGTGGTTGTTCATGAGCTGTGCCACCTGGTTCACCCCAATCACTCCAAACAGTTCTACACCTTTCTTACCATGTTCATGCCGGACTGGAAAGAGCGAAAAACTGAGCTTGAAAAGAATTGCATTCTGTGGCTGTAAGTGGCACCGCACCATTAGCAGAAAATGAGGTTTAATTTTCTAAGAACTCTTACCTCATCTAGAGAAGTTACTAAAGTATATCTCAAATTATTAGAAAGCGGGAGAACAAATATGCCTTCCGCCTTTTGTTTATACCTGCAGCCTTGAACAGATACCATTAGTTTGCCTGATGCAATCTGTTCTCTATCGAAATTTCTAGCACTATTCCAAATAAAACGGTATACCCATTTTATAAATATACACGAAGTGCAGGACGAACAAAATAAGATGTGTTCGTCACCTTTCCCCCTCTAGCAAGAATTTTTCCGTCCTTGCTTACCCCAGCTGCTCTGTAAGCAGGATATCCCGAGGATCTTAACCACCACGGAAAAAAACATTTTAAATTTTCAAATTCATTGTCTATTAGTTTTACTCTTCTCGCTTCTGCATTGGGGAAATAATGTTCTGCTTCTTCTATACTCAGCAAAAAAAACTCTATCACTGGTGCAAGAGTTTCTATTAGTGCCATATTCAATATTTTTCGGTGTTTACTTTCGAATTCAAGATACAGAGTCTTTTATTTCCTGTAAACGCCGCAAAAAAGAAATCTGAATTTAACCAGCTTCTTATAGATGATTTTTCCGAGTCTACCTTCTTTTGCTCAGAATGATACGGTATCGCCTCTAAAACATTCTTACTCACAAGGAGAGCAACGTTAGCCTTAACGTCTAATACTATCCATTCTATTGTAACGTCTTTTTCATGTCCGCTATTTTGATATAGTCTTTTTTCCGTCTTGCTCTTTACATAAGGTGCAAGGTCTTGTTTTATGCGCTTATATACGGCCTGTTTTGTAATACCAGCGGCGGCAAACTCTACAACTGTAAGATAGTCTTTCATTTCTTGCCCCCTGCTTGCTCTTTAATCTCTTGCTCTAATTTGTTTCTCTGCATCAAGTATACAAATGTAAGTTGCCCATTTCCAAATGTGCGGTCTATTTCATCACATATAACCATTCTTTCAATAGGCGGCTTCAATTCTATTGTAAACTCTGCATCGGTGATATATTCCGTGAATACTTGAATGCTTCTATGGTTATGTTATCTTTACACACGGATTTTATTCATCCGGCCACATAACCTTCCACTCAAAATACTCTGCCTGCGTAATCTCCCCTGCATACAACTTCTTCTGAACCGCAGCCCAATCCTTTAGAAAATCATCCAGAATCGTATCATCGAACCACATTGCCACCGGGGAGCGCGGCGGCCAGTTATCGTTGTCATCATAGTGCAGCGCAAGGTCTGGGTTGGCATTATACCGCGCTGTGCCGCGCTCGGTGGGCACCAGCTTGATAACGCCAGGCTGCTCCTCGTCCAGCCAGAAAAGCTGCTCCAGAATATCATTCGCCGGGCCGTTTCCGCCATCGGAAAGTGCCAACGGAGAAACACGCAAAGCCTCTGCTATTTGATTTAGCAGGGGCTTTTTTGGTACGCGGTAACCCATTTCGTATTGCGCAATGCGGTTTGCGCTGAGGTCGACCAACTCGCCCAACTCTTTTTGGGTCATGCGGCGGTGCTGGCGGATGCGCTTGATTTTCTCTCCGATGTTCATTTCGTTCACTCACTTTGATAGATTTTCCTTATTGTACCACACCATAACATAAAAGCGCAAGAAAAAAGTAACAATTTTGCGAAAACTATTGACATTCGCATAAAAGCGCAGTATTCTATATTTGCATCGCAAATATGCGAAAGCTAACTATAAGGATGGTGATCGAATGGATTGCAAAGAAATCAGAGAAATGTACAAGCTCATGTTTGCGGAGTACCCCGACATTGTAA
>ENA-OPBM01001842-OPBM01001842.1-human-gut-metagenome-genome-assembly--contig:-NODE-1842-length-11483-cov-2.644732_pt1 | contig 11483 bp, 12 predicted proteins | sample MGYA00241069_ERZ501454 | MGnify/ENA primary metagenome ERZ501454 (study PRJEB25962, sample SAMEA2042625) | human gut metagenome | biome: human gut; feature: human-associated habitat; material: faeces... | reverse complement strand
GTCCTTTTCGGGTATTTTCTATGAATTTGTTCAGGCGACTTTCAAAAAGTTCGGGTTGATTCTTCTTGATTTGGATAGTATCAATTCTGATTCGCTTATATAAGTCAGGAAATTGGCAGAAGTTATTCCACACTACCGGATCGGATTGTAGCCTTTGTAATATTTCCTCGTCTATGATGAAACCATCAGGCGACATATCCGGTAAAACGGCTCTTCCGGCATCAGTCATCAATCCTAACCGCTCCATTCTACGGCATCTTTCCTTGTTAAGCTCGGACCAATTGCTCTTCGGTTTTCTGGGACAAAGTTTCTGGGCTGTTACATCATCTGATATTTTCTTAGTTGTGCTGTCAATCCAGCCGAAGCATAGGGCTTCTTCTACAGCATCAATATACCAGAAAGTATTGTCATCTGTAGGTCTGCCACGTTTCACGACTACCCAGCATTCTTTTTCCGTTTTATGGTTCTGTATTAGCCATTCACGCAGCTCTGTTCTTGATTTGGCATCCAATAAATTATGAATTTCCATTGTCGTTTATTGCTTCAATTTGCATTTTGCAATGTTGGCCTCCCTGTAATATGGATTCGCAAATAGTTACCCGAAATGCCTTGTCTTTCCATAATGAATGCAGGACGTAAAGAATGCTTTGCCGGGAGCATTCACAGAGCATAGGTGTAGAAACATAGCCTTGATTGTGCAGGCCGCAGGTACATTCCAGAAAATACAGGTTATAAACAGAACCTTTCTCTATCGTTTCGCATCTTACACCGGGCAATTTATTGGCTTTAGAGAAAAACAGGTCAAGGTCTCCAGCCGCCTGTTCATACAAGTCTTTATAAATTTGAAGCGTGCCACATTGTACACAGTTTTTACCACACTCATGGAAGAACGTTTCCCTTTGCCCTTCCGTCAGTTTGGCGATGCCTTTCTCAAATCCTTTGAACCAATCGGATAATTCCATATAATTTGGTATTATATTACTCACCCTGCATCTTCTGTCCCCTTTTTCCGTCTCGGCCCTTTGGTCCGGCCTCTGTTCAAATCGACGTTGTATTTGTTAAGAATGCGAAATATCGAACTTCTGCTGCTGAATCCGCTGACATTGGCAATGTCGTCCATAGAATAACCGGCATTGTACATATCTACGATGGTTCTTTCCCGTTCAGTCCGGGATAAAGTCTTCACCGTCTTGGCCGGAGATTTGATGTTCTTTTGGAGCAGCATGATATGGCTGGAAGATTTCCGCAATGCGGCTATTTCTTCCGGAAGGGCTCCAATCATTTCAAGAACCTCCGCTGCCGTAGTTTCCTTGAACAGTTCATTACGGCTGTCAATTCGGTCATGGATGGAAATCAGACGCACGACCTTGATCCTGCACATCTCTATGCAGACGGCAAGTTCCCGCACCCCACGAACCGCGTTACTGAACTTCGATACCACAAGCTCGTCGCCCCGGTCAAGGGCATTCATGAGCTGTTTCCATTGCGGACGCATCAGTTCATGGTCTGTCTCTTCCTCAATCACCTGTACACAGCCGAATTTCAACATCCATTCCTTATCGGCCTCGTATGAGTCATAGTGATTAGCCTTGAATATGTATCCAACTTTTGCCATTGTCTTATGCTGAAAATAATAACCGATGCAAAGATAATGTTTTTTGTTTGTCTGAAATCATACTCCGACATATTTATTCTAAAAATCGTATTCTGAACTTACTTTTTCTTTCACTTGTTTTCATTGGAAATCATACTGTTGAATATGAATAAAAATAATTATCAAAATGCGGTTTTATATCGCGTTTTATGGCAAATATTGTATAGTTTTGTGTCGTTTTTAGTCTGAAATTGCAAGATGATAGATACAAAATCATATTCAAAATCAAGGTCTCTTTTGGCCGGGTTGGTTGCCGCATCGGTAGCCATGTTCCTGTCCGTATCTTGTAGTAACGGAAATGGCAGTGCCGAATCGTCAATGAAAGAAGATCCTGCCGGAACATACGGAAAGTTCCTAAGTGAAATCAGAAACATGGACAGCCTCTCGACGGAAGAGCTGGCAATTAGTATCAACCGGTGGCAGTCCCTCAAGGATTCCGTCTTTTTCTATGCGACACAGAACACTTCCGGCAATCCCCATTCCGACCTGTACGGTAAATGCAACGAGGTTCACGATTCTCTCCACACGGAGTTCACCCGTCTGGCAGGGTCAGCACCGCGTTCCTATCAGGACGTGTTTGTGCTCAAGGAAAGGACTTCTCCCTATTGCGACGACAAAGAACTGGCAGACGCGGCAGACAGTATAAGGCCTTTTTTTGTTTCTCTTGACAGTATTCCGCCCCTTGCCATTGATGGCAACGGCATTCGTTCAGCGTACCGCCGGTTGCTTGCCGGGACATTGCAGGGCGGAATACATAATCTTACCGACTTGAAAACATTCATCAGGGACGAGGATGTCATGTTCCGCACCTTTCTTGCGCACCTTGACGGTCAGACCGAAGAGGATGTGTCGGATTTGACAAAAGACACGGAACGGTGCTGTTCGTTGGTTTTCCTCGCTGCGGAGAAAAAGGAAATATCCTACCGGGATGCGATGATATACATGGCCATGCGTACCAACCGCCGGATTATACAGAATGCGGTTGCCTGCCTTGATGACATCCGCGAGGACAAAGTAAAATCCAAGGCGCAGGCATTCGGATATGCGTGCATGATACTGCAGCCCTACATCTCGATGGACGGCATTTGTATGGCCTTGCTTTCCGGATACGAAAAAGAGAAGTTGCGCCACATTGCGGAACAGACGCCTGCGGCTTTTACCCGGCTGGGAGATGTTCTGCAGTCGGACAATGACGGACTGGCGGAACTGCCCGGCACGCTGATGGGGATATACATCCGGACATTATGAACGAAACACAAACAGACATGAATATGCTACGACATTTTCTGAACGATTTCCTTTCTTTCGTCCCGTTGCAGTTGCCGCAGCTTCTCGATGTGACGACAATGGAGGAACCGCAGTTCTACGGAGACTATGTACTGCTTACATTTCCTCTACGCGACACCTACGAGTTGGAAGAGGTAATGGACATGTTCGAGGACGACATGGAACTGATTACGCTGTACCACCATATCCCGATGCCGACGGAGCAGTACGGGCACAGTACCTGTGCGTACTCCAATCCCGCATTCGGGCAGATGTTCAAGATGAACGCTAAGACCGATGCCGATGGCAGGGTCAGCTGCGTTTTCGCCACTATTTACGATTCGCTCGATCTGATGTACGGCGACCTTTGCCTTGATCTCAAACTGCATTCGAAAAGTGGCACATTGAAATACAGGAGGAACAAGGAAGACTTATTGATGGATTTTATATGAGAAATACATTGTACCGACAGATGGTGTACTGGATCAATGCACACAGGACATGGATTGAGGTGGCCGATGCCAGCCTTTACAGGGAGCACGTCATCGCAAGGAGCGACAGGACAGACTACCTCGTTTCCCGCACGCTGGTCCTACGGGCATTCAAGCCGAACGGAGGCTGTGCCGAAGGCACCGTGTGGAACATTCCCGAACACGATTTGGACAGGGCGTTGGCCACATTGCGCAAGCAGGACAGGCAGTTCCGTCAGCGAATCAAGAAAGCCGCCATGTATCTCACGGCTCCAGATGCAGAAGCCATCATACTGTTGGCCACACACGGCATTGTACGTTTGGAGCTGCTTGAACAGCCCATACATTTGACATCAAAGCCATCCTACCTATGACCAGCCTTCTATTACAATTTGTATTCATAGTACTGCTTGTCATTCTGCCGATGGCGTTGTACAGGAGCCGCCGTTCCTTCATGGCAGTATTCTACCGTGCCATGACAGACAATGCCCAGGCCCGCAAATTCTACACGCAGGTGCTTGTGGTCCTGTTGCTCCTTTTCCATTATGTCTATACGACCGGACATCCCGGACAGTTCGGCACGGTATTGTCTGCCATCGTATGTGCCGCCATGTTCTCCGCCAGGAGGACGGACAGATGGCTCCGCAAGCTGCTCGACCGTCCGAAGGCATTTGTCGCCTGCGGCGTCTTCGCACTGGCTGTATGTATCGTGCCGCAGTTGTTCACCCTGTCCGCTACCGTCTCATATATCCTTCTGGCAGCCCTGTTCTATCCCTCCGGCAGAGTTCTGGCCGAATGGGAGGACCGGGACAGGAGACTTTACCTGTCGGAACATCCGGATGAGATGTCCGACATCTACCATTGCAATCATCACGCGAGGCTGCCATGATAATGCGGACAGAAGCGGCCTTATTTTATCCGCACAATAGTCAATCACAAAAAACAGAATGAAGATGAAGAATAAAGAAGAAATGACCGCAACCATATCGACATGTATCGGTCTGTTCGACTTCCTCAAGGAAAAGGTCGGTGAACGCAAGACAAGGACGGAAGCCTATTGCGACCTGTTGGACAAGTCACTGGCAGGCTTTGTTTCCCCTTTTTTAAGAAATCAGGATTTCGAGCTCAGGCCGAGGCAGTGCCATGTGACCGTTTCAGACCTCGCAACCGAATGGCGGTGGCACAGGGCCACTGTCCGTTCCTTTCTGGATACGCTGGAATCATTCGGACAGCTGGAAAGGACGAAACTGCCGAAAAGCATGGTCCTCACCATGCACCTGCATGATGGCAGCCATGCCGTACCCGATATTGTACAGGGAACCGCAGGCATTGTCCGACAGTTGAACGGAATCCTGTCCGAATGGATAAACGGCAGCATCACTTCCGATGACGCCGGTATTGCGTGTGGTCAGATTGTACACCAGGCCATCACCGATGCCGAACTCAAGTATGAACTGCCGGAAGACGACTGCCGTGTCACCTTGCAGAAGTTGCCGGAGAGAATGAACGCGCGAGTGCTGGAAATCCACACCGCCGCTGTGGAGTGCATCGTCCTTGCTGCCCTGCGGAAAGTGTTGCGCCGGTCGAAGCCGGAAGAAAGCATGCAGCTCATGCAACACTTCTGTTTTGATCTGGGAGCAAGCTGGCCGTCATTCATTGACCTGTCAAAGACCCTTGCAGAGCAAATTCTGAACTCAGGGAAAGAAAAGGACATCGACCACGACGACGACCGTCAGCTGCTCCTTGACGACCTTCACGACCCGTTCCTGTCGGCTGCGGCGAAAGCCCTGGAGAAATCCGCAGGTGCGGACTGTCGAACCCCATTGTATAACCACGGATAATCCGTCCTTCAGCCGGCGTAGCCGTCCTGCCGTTTATAGCAGGCATCCGGGCTTGCCCGTCTGCCACCAAACAAAGGGATGGGGAGCCTAATACCCCAATGACAGGAGCCATTGGGAGAGATGTCCAGGCAGGCAGCAAGCTGGGACATGAAAGATTATCCAATGCAACAGAAGAAACAGTATGGCAAATGCAAAACAGGTTCTCGACGTTCAGGTCTCCAAAGGCATCACCACCGCCCAAAGCAACGAACATCTGCGTAACCGCAGTGAGAAGGCGGCGGAATATGCCATGAAGAAAGGCAACTACGACCCGACAAGGGAACATCTGAACTTTGAGATAGTAAACGGCAAGGTGCGTCCTGTGGACAAAAGCCGGAGCATTCCGGACAGGATGGCTGAAAGTCTCCGTCAGCGGGGTATTAAGGACCCGAACGAAGGACTGGTGGAGCCCAAGTACAGGACGGTAGTTAACATTATCCTCGGCGGCTCCCGCGAGCTGATGCGGCAGCTTGCCTTTGGAAAGCAGGATGTGGATTTCGAGCAAGGAGCGGACAACAGCCGGATCGTCAGAAAGCCGGAAATTGAGCAGTGGGCAAAGGATGCCTATAGATTCATCAGTGAAAAGTATGGCGAGCAGAACATCACGGCGTTCGTTGTGCACCTCGATGAACAAAATCCCCATGTACATTGTACGCTACTGCCAATAAAGGACGGCAAGTTTGCATACAAGGAGATATTTGCCGGAAAGGACAAATACGAGTACAGCGCGAGAATGAAGCAGCTGCACAGCGACTTTGCCGAGGTGAACAGGAAGTGGGGACTTTCCAGAGGTAGCAGCGTCTCAGAGTCCGGCGCTCGTCACAGAACGACCGAGGAATACCGCCGTATGCTGTCGGAGGAATGCACGACGATGGAGGAACGGATTGGCCGTCATCAGGAAGTGTTGTCCTCCCTGCAATCGGAAATCCGGCTGGCAGAACGCAGGGTCAAAGGTCTTACGACGATGGTAGAGAACCTCGAAAAGGCGAAAGCCGAAAAGAAGGCGCAGCTATCGGCAGCCGAAAGCGACCTGAAAGCGAACAAGGGGGATGCAGTGCAATTGGCCGTGCAGGTTCAAGGTTTGGAGAAAGAGCTGCAAGGAATCACCCGGCAACTGGCAGACAAACAAGGCAAGTTGCAGGCGGCTGACCGACAACTCGCCGACCTGAAGGAGAACATGAGTGCCATTGAGGAACGCACGGAAGAACTCAAGGAAGAAGCCTACCGGTATTCGCACGACGTACACTCCAAGGTGGACAACCTGTTGAAGGATGCCCTGTTGGAAAGTGTGGTCAGCGAGTTCCGGAACGTGTCGGCACAGATGGGCGTGTCAGAACGGCAACTGTTTGACGGTACACTCGTACAGTCCATCGCGGAACAGGGTACGGAAGTCATGCACTGCGCTACGATGCTCTTTCTCGGCATGGTCGATGATGCCACCACGTTTGCCGAAACACATGGCGGCGGAGGCGGCGGAAGCGACCTTAAATGGGGGCGCGACGATGATGAAGACAACCGGGCGTGGGCGCTCCGTTGCATGAGGATGGCAAGTCGTATGATGCGTCCGAGCATCGGCAAAAAGTCCAAGCGGTAAATGGCGGATAATCCCGTAAATAAATCAAATGTATAACATAAAATCATCAATATATGACGAAACAAATCATTTTTATTTTTTCGCTATTTTGCTCGATACAGACATGGGCAAATAACCAACCTGAACAAGAGGACACTGTACGATACACAACACATTGTGCTGCCACGGAACTGCTTCAGCCGATGCAGCCGGCTTATCTCGATGGAGTGGTACTTCCGGCTTGCGGAAGCGGCAACTGGTTTGTCAGCATTGCCGGAGGCACGACCGCCTTTCTCGGCACCCCGCTCGGTTGTGAGGACGTGTTCGGGCGGATGAAACCCTCGTACAGCCTCGCTGTCGGCAAGTGGTTCACGCCGTCTGTCGGCGCACGGATAAACTACAGCGGCCTGCGGTTCAAGGACGCCCGACTGTCCACACAGGACTATCACCACATCCATGCGGATTTGCTATGGAATGTATTTGGTCACAGGTACTCCCGGCAGGAACAGGTACGCTGGAGTCTCGCACCCTTCGCAGGTGTCGGGCTGCTACACTGGCCGTTTACTTCCTGAATGACTTTGGTCAGATATACGGGCGAAATGCACAACTTATCGGCATAGAAAGCGACCTCCCTGCGCGTTTTGTGATGTTCGCTGACCAGCATGGCGAACCGCATGGCGATATTCTCCTTGTTGGTATTCACGAAAGGGCGCTTCTTGGCGCTCGTCTTCTGCTGGAAAAGGACGTAGAAATCCCAGTAATAAATCCGCAGCAGGTGCAGAATGGTCTCCCGCAGGAAAAGGGGATCGTTGTTGCTGCCCCTGAGATCAATCGCCCGGCAAAACCCCAGAAACCGGTTTCGGTCCACGTCGTTCACGCTGTACAGGAAGTTCTTCCGCATATAGAAGAAAAAATCCGGGGTTATTTTCCCCAACCCGCTCATGATGTCGAGGAACATCCCCTTGTCTACTTTGAAAAAGGTCATCGAGAAATCGTCGCTGACCTCGCGGATCGACACCAGCTGCAACGGCAGAATCGTCACGATATCGTTTTCGGAAATCGGACTGCGCACCGAAAAAACCTCTATCACAGCGGTACCTCCCGTGCAAATACCGCAGAAACCCTCCTCCTGATAGGCCTCGTGTTCGCTTATCGGAAGAGACGAAATATCGGTATATATTTGGAATTTGGGATGCATGCTGATTTTTATTGCATTAAATATACGACATTCGCCTTCCCCGCATCTCCTTAATGCAAAAATTGAACTCGAATGGCAAACTTAAGTATCAAAACTCAAAATCGCACCGGAGAGACGGCAAAACGCGAAAGCGCATATCATGCTCCGCCGCAGGATATTTCCCGAACGGGCAAAATCACGCTTCTTCTCAAAAAGCGGCCCCGCCTGAACAAATCTGCGAAAAGCAAACCGCCGCAGAAGGGCATGGCAAAAAAGAAAAGGCGCCAAAACCTTGACAATCAAAGTTTTGACACCTTAATCAGTACCCGGAGCCGGGGTCGAACCGGCACGACATTGCTGTCATTGGTGTTTGAGACCAACGCGTCTACCGATTCCGCCATCCGGGCATTTCCGCGAGCGTTACACGGCGAATCGGGTGGACAAAGATAGGTGATTTTCGTAACTTTTCAAAAAATACGGCTATTTTTCGAAAAAGGCCCTGATTTTTTTCGCCTTTGCCGCCCCGACCAGCGCCGAAAGTTCTTCGATGTTGGCCGCACGGACCTTTTCCACCGTGCGGAAATGGCGCAGCAGGGTCTGGACCGTCTTGTCCCCGACCCCCTCGATCTGCTCCAGTTCGCTGTGGATAAACGCCTTGCTGCGTTTCTGCCGGTGGAAGGAAACGGCGAAACGGTGCACCTCCTCCTGAATGTGCGCCAAAAAGTGGAACAGGGGCGAAGTGGGACGGATGCCGACCAGCACGGGCGGATAGCCGCAGAGCAGTTCGGAAGTCCGGTGGCGGTCGTTCTTGGCCAGTCCGGCCACAGGTATGTCCAGCCCAAGATACTCCAGTACCTCGTGAATGATGCCCATCTGCCCCTTTCCGCCGTCGGCGATAATGAGGTCGGGCATTTCGGCCCCTTCGGCCATCAGCCGCGTATAACGCCGGAAGACGACTTCCCGCATCGAGGCGTAGTCGTCGGCCCCCGTCACGGTCTTGATGTTGAAATGGCGGTACTCCTTGCGGGAGGGTTTTCCATCCCGGAACACCACGCACGAAGCCACCGGATGAGCGCCCTGCAGGTTGGAGTTGTCGAAGCATTCGATGTGCCGCGGCTGTCTGTCGAGGCGCAGCTCCTTTTGAACGGCATTCATCAGCCGCTCGGTATACCGCTCGGGATTCTTGATTTCGAGGTTTTTCAACTGCTCGGCGCGGTAGATGCGGGCGCTCTTCTGCGAGAATTCCAGCAGTTCGAGTTTTTCGCCGCGCTTCGGCACCGTGAAGGTCACGCCGTCGAACAACAGCGTCGTCGAAGGCAGGAACGGAACGACGACCTCTTTGGCGAGCGTTCCCGCGATATGCTCCACGATATGCTGGATGGCCAGCGTCAGCATGTCGCGTTCGTCGCCGCCGACGCCCGTCGAGAGTTTCACCGTATAGACGCCCACGATCGAGCCGTGGCGGATGCGCACGAAGTTGCAATAGGCCACATCGTCGTCCGGAAGAAGCGAAAAAACATCCACATCGACGATCTTCGCGCTCACGATCACCGACCTGCTCGAATAGTTGTCCAGCGCGTCCAGACGCTGTTTGTAGCGCTGCGCCAGTTCGAATTTCAACCCGGCGGCGGCATGCGACATTTCGCCTTCCAGATAGCTCCGCACGGGGCGCAGGTCGCCCTTGAGCACCGCGACGACCATATCGACCAGCTTTGCGTACTCCGCTTCGCTCTGCTCCCCGACGCAGGGACCCTTGCAGTTGCCCAGATGATACTGCAGGCAGACCGAATACCTGCCTTTGGCGATCTGTTCGGGCGCCAGATTGAGCTTGCACGTCCGCAGCGGCACCACTTCGCGCACGAATTCGAGCACGCTGTGCTGCATCATCACCGAGCTGTAGGGACCGAAATACTGCGAGCCGTCGCGCGTCAGCTGGCGGGTGGACTGCACGCGCGGAAAATGTTCGCGCCGCACCACGATCCACGGATAGGTCTTGTCGTCTTTGAGCAGAATGTTGTATTTGGGCTGATATTTCTTTATCAGACTGTTCTCGAGCAGCAGCGCGTCTTCTTCGCTGTTCACTACGGTATATGTTATGTCGTGAATCTTGCTTACAAGCACCTTGGTCTTGTATCTGTCCACTTCCTTATGAAAGTAGGACGACACGCGGTTCTTCAGGTTCTTGGCCTTGCCAACATATATTATGGTGCCGCTCTCGTCATAGTATTGATAGCTGCCCGGCTTGTCGGGCAGGTTGCTCACAATGGCCTTCAGCCGTGCCAGCCTCTTCTCGTTTTCTTCTTTAGTCATGCCGCGTAAGTGCCTTATTTAAAATGGTTTTGAAAAATTTTGTTTCACGTGAAACTTTAAACGGAGGGTGGAATAGTTATAAGAAGTTAAGGAGTTATGCAGTTAAGGAGTTAAGACGTATGCCTTGTTGTTTTCGGTGGTGTACGTGATGTCTTTGAAGACATTGTGTAGATATAAATTCTGCTTTAAAAATAAACTTGATAAAGGTCTTGGCCCTTAGCTCTCTGATAAGAAAGTCGAGCCATGTGCAGACTCAATAAACAGATGCATTTGTCTTAACTCCATAACTTCCTAACTCCTTAACTCCCGAATATAACTCCTAAAAATTTATACCTGCAGCAGGCTTGTTATGTCTGTGCCTTCTTCGAAGTTGCTGCGGCCGTTGAGGTCTTCGTGTATAAGTTCGATGAGGAAGTTTACGTATACTTTCTTCGGGTTAAACTTCTTCACAAGGTCGTACGCAGCCTTCATGGTGCCGCCTGTAGCCAGCAGGTCGTCGTGCAGCAGCACGATGTCGTCCTCGGTGATGGCGTCCTTATGAATCTCGATAGTGTCGGTGCCATACTCCTTCGAGTAGCTCTCCTGTACGGTTTCGCCGGGCAGCTTGCCGGGCTTACGGCACAAAACAACGCCGGCGTTGAGCTTTATGGCCAGTGCAGAGGCCATGACGAAGCCGCGGCTCTCTATGCCCACAATCTTGGTTACGCCCTTGTCTTTGTACATCTCGTAAAGCTCGTCTTCCATTATCTGGAGACATTTCGGATTCTTAAACAGTGTTGTTACGTCTCTGAAATTTACTCCTTTCTGCGGAAAATCAGGAATACATCTCAGATTCTCCAATAGTGTTTTGTTGTTCATCTTTTCTTTTTAGTTACGTACTTTATACTAATATTATCTCTTGTTCGCTGTTTTCGGCGCGTTGTGCGCTATATATATTATATGTGTGCGGCATGGCGTTGCGGCGGCTTTGTTTTCCGGCTGCGCTGCCGCATGGTTTTTCCGCCTGCGGCGTTTTGCGGCCTTTCCGGCGCATATTCTTGCCGTGGGGCTTTTTCGTCCGTGCTTCCGCCTTTTTCGCCCGTTGTGTTGTGTTTTGCTGCTGCGGACATATACTGCCGCGGCTTGTGCTGTTTCTGCTTTTTTGCCGTCAGAT
>ENA-OPBM01001839-OPBM01001839.1-human-gut-metagenome-genome-assembly--contig:-NODE-1839-length-11487-cov-3.224283_pt1 | contig 11487 bp, 11 predicted proteins | sample MGYA00241069_ERZ501454 | MGnify/ENA primary metagenome ERZ501454 (study PRJEB25962, sample SAMEA2042625) | human gut metagenome | biome: human gut; feature: human-associated habitat; material: faeces... | reverse complement strand
AAGAAGCAGCCGCTTCTGTTTTCGATCCGTCAGTATCACCTTTCAATCTATACGGATAAGTCCCCGTTCCTATATAATCGAAATCATCAAAAGTGTACATACCTCCGGTAATATACCCGTACATCTGCCCCACAGCTTCACCTTCACGGATAATATAATCATCAAAAGGAGCAGCACTATTTCCATTCCACTTAGAAGAATATGTTTTATAATTAGATTCTCCGTTCTTAAACTTTTCTACTCTATTCTTATTAAAGCCGATATTGAACGATGCACTCAAAGAAAAATCTTTCTTATTTACGATCAAGGCATCTACATTGAACTCGATCCCTTTATTCGAGGTACGTCCGAAATTCTGATATTGTGTTGTATAACCGCTACTCGAAGCGATAGGAGCTTCGATCAACAGATCATGTGTCGTATTCCAATAAAAATCGAGAGCTCCGGAAACACGAGAATTCCAAAACGAATAATCGACACCGATATTCCGGGTCAATGTCGTCTCCCACTTCAGATCCGGATTTGCCAACTGTTTCCCGGGAACTAAATAAGAAACGATCTCCCCGTTAATATAATAATCCTTCACACTCTCCGTACCATTATAAGTATTTTTCCAAAGGCCATCCGAGATACGGTTATTTCCGGCAGTACCCACACTTACACGTATTTTCAAATCCGATATCCAGTCATAGTCAACCATAAAAGGCTCACCGGAAACTCTCCAAGCAAAAGCTGCAGAAGGAAAGAATCCCCAACGATTACCCTTTGCAAATTTGCTCGATCCGTCGGCACGGAAAGTTACCGTAGCCAAATAACGATCTAATGCAGAATAGTTAATCCGTCCGAAGAATGAAGACAGACGATTCGGCAAAGCAATCGTCGTTTCCGTAGGCTGAGCCTTTCCCGCCGACATCATAGCCAATATTTCACTGGTTGTCATCGATTGAGGAAAGAACTTTGAGTTAGCTACCAGTTCTTCCGAATCCTGAGCATAAACCTCTTGTCCCAACACGATATTCAAATTATGACCCTTCACAAAATTTCTCTGATCATAAGTCAATGTATTAGCGATACGATATGAAGATCCGTCTACCTTTGTAAAAGTCGCAGATGGTTTACCGGCTTCTCCTTTAGCAGTCGAGGTCGAAGGCCCCCAAACTTGCTCGGTATGTTCGCGCTTAAATTCATATCCCCATTCACTCCGAAAAGTCAACGGCTTGATAATTTTCCAATTAACCGCAGCCTGATAGTTATTTGAGAATCTTTTTCGTTTCTTGTATTCATCATTTGTAGACTCTACCGGATTATACAGCAAACTGGAAGATGTAACATCATCATCGTCATCATACTCCTGATCGACACCGAAAGAACTGATCCCCTTTACCGGCGCATACTTCAACGAATTACGCAAACGGGTAGTCGAACCGCTCCCCGAAGAAACTCCTGCGCCATCAACAATCTGATAGTTCAAACGGGTATTGAAATCGAAGCTTAAATGCTTATTGATTTCGGTTTTTAACTTAAAATTGATATTGCTCTTCTGAAATCCAGAGCCTATCATTATACTATTCTCATCAATATGATTCAATCCTAAACTGAATTTGGTAGCTTTAGAACCTCCGCTAATATTCAAGTTATAATTTTGCTGAAATGCCGTACGGCCGAAAACCTCTTTCTGCCAATTCGTTCCCTGCTTAGATTTATAAATATCCAAATCTTGATAAGCTCCATAAAGACGATTAAAACCGGTCTCCGGAGTTGTCTTGGAACTGGGATCTAACTCATATTGCCACATTACATAATCATAAGGGCTCATCATATCCAAATATTTGGTGATCTTCTTAGCTCCCCAATAAGCATTAAAATCAACGGTGATTTTCCCTTCCGTACCCTCTTTTGTCGTAATAAGAATAACCCCATTAGCTCCACGTGCCCCATAAATAGCAGTAGACGCAGCATCCTTCAACACACGCATATCCTTTATATCCGAAGGAGAGATATCTCCGATACTATTTACCGGGAAACCATCCACAATATAAAGAGGAGAATTATCTTGAGTTATAGAACCTCCCCCACGTACACGTATCTGTATTTCCGCATCAGGAGAACCTTCCGTCGTCGTCACTTGTACCCCTGACAAACGTCCGGTCAAGGCTTCGGCTGCAGACGCTACAGGAATATCCTTTAACATCTTCTCATTAATAGAAGCCGTTGCACCGGTCAACTCACCTTTACGCACTGTACCATAACCGATTACAACCACCTCATCAAGATCTTTCGCCTCTTCGTGAAGCACGATTTTAAATGTCGATTGTTTTCCCACCGTAACTTCATGAGGCTTAAAACCCACATAAGTAAAACGCAGAACCGACTTATCCGAAGGAACTTTAATTTTAAATTTACCGTCGATATCGGTCATAGTACCCTGAGTAGTACCTTTCACTCCGACAGATACTCCGATTTGAGGCTCACCCTTCGCATCGGTAACCGTACCGGAAACTTGTCGTCCCTGAGCATACGCACCAAAGCTGAATAAGCACATCAACAGAAGAATACCCAAACTTCTCAATTTCAGATTTTCGTTCATTAGTACTTGGATTTAATATTAATGATATATGATTTATTAAATTCATGAAACTATCAAAAAGATATGTTTTCCGGTATTACAAAAGGCATCCGATGAAACGATCGTTTTTTCAGGACAACCTTTTTCTCAAAATAACCACGCACTCGACTTTACAAGTCATACATATTCAATCTTTTATTTTTTATTTCTCCGGAGACTGTTCAAGTCCAATCAAACGATCGTTTTTCTGGACAACCTTCTCTATCGAAAAACTAAAAATGAACTCTTACAATTTCACACGGCTATCATATTACAAGCCCAAAAATACACCGAATACAAACGGCAACATGAGCATAAATTGTCACTTTTATAGGATTTTTTGATAATATCTTCAAATAAAACTTTTAAAAGCTATTTCGTTACTCTAAACCAATCTATATCCACCCAACCTCCATCATTGACGGCTTTAGGACGAGTAATAAACAATCCCACTTTAGCACCGATCCATTTACCGGGTTTCGCCGTAAAGTTTTCTCCCAAAGAAATAAACTTCTTGCCATCTACACTATAACTGAATGAACAGATAGCTTCTTTCTCGGAATCTTTATTAACCTTTACTCTAAGAAACAACGTATTATCAGATAACTTTACCGACGCATTTTCCTCTTCCTTTCCTTTCTTATCAGCCTTACGGCACACATTCTGTACCAAGATCAATCCGTCCGCACGATTTTCCATTGCCAACACGGCATAATCTGCCCCCATTACAACCAAACCTGTCCGTTCTCCAGTATATTTAGAAGAAGGCGCAAATGAGACCTTCGTTGTCACCGTAAAATCTTCCGTTGGAAATTTTTGTAGTAACAAATTCGGGACATCCCATAAATTAACCTGATTTTCGGTATAATAAGAGTAAAGCCGTAACAAACTATTACCTCCGTCACAAAAATACCATATCGGTTTAGGATTTGCCTGCCATTGCCATTGCAAACCTAACTCTAAAGAGTCGAATTCATCGCTTTCTGCAGGCGTTTCAATAGAATAAGTTTTTCCGACATTCGGTTTCTTATAAGAATACACAGGACTCCCGCAACCATCCCCATCTTTATCGACTCCGATTACAGGCCATCCGTCAACCCACTTCATCGGCTGCAAATGAACTACGCGACCATACGCTTCTTTATCTTGAAAATGAAAAAACCAATCCTCTTTTCCATCCGGAGTATCTACCCATGCTCCCTGATGAGGTCCATTTATATTCGTATTTCCCTGAGCCATCACAATTTTCCACTCATACGGACCCCATATATTTTTAGACCGTAAAACTGTCTGCCAGCCTGTCGGTACACCTCCGGCAGGAGCAAAAATATAATACCAGCCGTCTCGCTTATAAAATTTAGGACCTTCTATCGTTGCATTGCCAATATGTCCGTCAAAAATAATTCTGGACTCCCCGATCGCCCGTGTCCCGTCCGGAGTCATACGGATCAATCCCAAAATACTTTTCAGACCGGCACGACTTCCGGCATAGCCATGTACTATATAAGCATTACCGTCTTCATCCCATAACGGACAAGTATCGATAATCCCTTTAGCAGCTTTTACCAATACGGGGTTATCCCATTTCCCGGCAGGATCTTTAGATTTTACCATATAAATTCCCGTGTCGGGATCACCATAATAAATATAAAACTCTCCCTGATGATATCTTATACTGGGTGCCCAAACCCCATTTCCATGTTGCATCTGAGAAAAGCGTTCTTCCGGAAGCAAGCGTTCAATAGCTGTTCCTATAATACGCCAATTCACCATATCTTTAGAGTGAAGAATCTGAAGGGCAGGTATACATGCAAAACTCGAAGATGTCATATAATAATCATCGCCTACCCGACAAACGTCCGGATCAGAATAATCAGCATCTAAAACAGGATTCTTATACTTTCCGTTTCCCAAATCGGAGACCCATACTTGCGAGACATAAGATTGTGCAGAAACTGTTCCCCAACAAAGTAATAGGCAAATTACAGCAGTCCATATATTCTTCATAGCACTTATTAAATTAGTTTCAGTGCAAAAATAAACACCATACAAAATTAAAAGGGGGAAATTTCGACAAATTACGAGGATTTTTTATACACACTTTCAACACACGTTTTTCTAAACCAATCCCCTCCCAAAACAGATTCGGGAATATATAAAGACACATCATCTTCATCCAATTGCGATGACCAAGAAACTCTGGATTCAGGGTCTGTACCTTCGCCGGCAGAAGCATACTCGGCATAACGGGCAGTTTTTTCATTTGCTGCATTTCGCCAATTATGCCATCCCTCCGGACGAATATGTTTTCCCATCCTGCATTCTAAAAATACCACCGAGGCATATGGTCTCCAAGGACGACCTAAATACACGTTAACAACTCCTTCTGCAGCAGTCAAATTACACTTATAAAAAACATAACCGTTCTTATGATTCTCCGGCGTAGATGCCGCAGTAATATAAGAATCGGATTTGCTGTGAAGAATACAATGATCAAACCAACATGTCGCCGGACCGAAGATATAATCGGTAGTTCCCTCTATATAACACCGATCGTAATATTGCCGGCTATTCTCATTCCCTGTAAACAATGTATCTTGATTTCCCAACAACCGACAATTACGAACAGCCACACAGTCTCCTTCTACATGCAATGCTACGGCCTGCCCGACTCGTCCCGCCCGATTCTCTACCGTAAGATTTTCCAACGTTACACGATTCCCTCGTATTTGTAAGGTATAAGTACGAAATGTCCCCATCCGGCGCAACGAAGCATAATCATCATAATAAATCAAAGTCTCCTCCGGACCGTCACCTTTTAATGTTATGTCGCATTTCCATGAAGGAATCTCTACCTTTTCATAATAAATGCCTTTTTTTATATGTATTACACGGGGTACAGGGGTAAAATCACGGACAGAATTAATAGCATCCTGTATAGTTATAAAGTCTCCGCTACCATCTTGAGCCACTACAATTACCGGATAAGCGGTATCGGCATAAATAGAAAAAACAAGGACAAAACTTAAAAAAAACGTGCAAGCAAATGTTTTCATGGAACATCCTCTATTTATTAATACAATCAGGCTGCAATATACAATTTCTCATTTTTATTATACATAAAAGGGGCTAATTTTTTCCTGTTCTTTAGAAGCTGTTTAAATTTTCCGATAAAAAATCATATATACAGACTTTGGAGAGATACTTTCGAATATGATTCTCTGAAAACAAAAATTCACACGTAACAGAAGCATAAAACAAATTGTTCTCAAAAAAAATACTCACAAAGAAAAAGAAACGGTCCAGGAAAACATTCCAAACCGTTTCTTTTACAAACACTACAGAATACTTAATAGCAAAAGGCTCTTTATTCAGAGCCTTTATATAGATATTAGTATTTGATCAAGTTCACCAAAAGGTCACCTTCAACTTCCTCGATAGTAACCTTATCTTCACGTGACAACCAACCCAAAGCAGCATATAACTGCTTATCTTTCAGTTTAGTCACCTTTTTAAGCCCTTTCAAAGTTAAACCTTCGCTTTCATTAAGGGCATTCCATACGAGTCCGGCATTCAAACCGATTTCTTCTCTGTCCATAACTTGTTGATTTTAGAATGAATAAATATTGTAAAATCGTTTTTAGTAACAGTTCTTTGCAAAAATACGACTTTATTTTTATAAATTGAATTTAAAGTCTGTTTAAATTTTATAGAAATATTTTTTAACAGCCTATCCTAATAGTAACAAGTCGATTTTCAAGCCATTAAGATTATTTTAATTTAATATGGGTTATTACCCTTCCACCTTAAACAACCTCGAATTTTCTGAAAATCAATCTTATCCTTTCTTGAATAAACTCTAATCAGGACTTTTAATATACACCAAAGGCCGACTCCATTAACAACAACAGAACGGCCCTTTTGGTTTATTTAATCAACACAAATAAATGCATTCCTCACTTATCTCTCCATTTCAAGACAGAGCATAATAAAAGGTGCGACGCCTTTAGGATCATTATCCCTAACGATTTCATTCACATAATAGTCAAACGAACCGTCTCGATAAGGTTTTCTTCCTCCTAACCCGGCGACACCGCAAATACGAGTCAAAGAGACGATACCTTTATCATCTACTACTATAAAATTATCCAAAATACCCTGATAAGCCTTTTGAGCGATCGACAAACTTTTTTCAGGCAAATATCCTTTACGCACACCTTTAGCAATCGCATAAGCATACATAGGCGTACAAGACATTTCCAAATAATTACCTTCCCTCTCCGGCATATCTACGACCTGATACCAAGCTCCTGTACGTTGATCCTGATATTTCGGCAATATTTTCACAAGATCATTTAGAATCAAAATCATTTTATCCCTGCCCGGTTGATTTTCCGGAATAAAATCCAAAGCATCTACAATAGCCATCATATACCAGCCTAATGCCCTACCCCAAACATGCGGAGCTTGCCCGGTTTTTAAGTCAGACCAAGGCAATGCCTTTATCTCGTCCCATGCATGACGATAAAGACCGGTTTTCTTATCATACGTATGTTTCGCAATGATCAAAAACTGACTTACAACATCTGCAAAATCTTCCGGTTCATTAAATGTTGCGGCATATTGAGCATAAAAAGGTGATCCCATATAAATTCCATCGAGCCACATTTGATACGGATATATTTTTTTATGCCAAAATCCTCCGTCCGAAGTACGAGGCTGGGAAGCCAACTGTGCCCGCAATGTATCCATTGCGATTTTATAACGCGGATCTTTTTCCCGTTCATATAGTCTGAACAAAATCTTTCCCGAATTTACATGATCCAGATTATAATTTGTCTTTTTATAGCCATATATCCGACCATTCTCGTTGATCATCGTATCGGCAAACTGTTTTACATATTTATAAAGATAATCTCCTCCATAGCGGTCATAAACATCCAAAAACGCCTGACATTCAAGTCCATGACAATAATTCCATTTCAATTTTGTAGAGAAATCGAGCATCCATCCCTCCGGATTACGAATAATCTCAGACTGACACATCCTTACCGACATCGGAAGTTCGGGATTCACTGCCCATTTTGTTTTCGATTTAGCGAAAATTCCAGAACAAGCCAATAACATCATCGACAAAAATACGGACTTTCTCGTCAGGTCTTTCAAGGTTTGTTTCATATAATTAGCGTTTTAAAATTACTTCGACTGATAAATAAAAATATTCCTCTACTTTTTCAAGACTTTCAACGTCTTTCTTCCCTGCTCTGTTAGCAAAGAAATAAAATAAGTTCCCTTATTCAGCATCGAACCGCCTATGCTCCAATTGTACATTCCGGCACTCTGAACACCCCGATCCCAAGAACGTACAAGCTGCCCGGAAGCAGAGATCAATGAAAAGCTTACGGGAGTGGCGGTGAGCGGGCATAACCACGACGACCGGTACTACACCGAGAGCGAGATGGATGCAAAGCTGAACGGGAAGGCGAACGCCAGTCACACGCATGACTACGCTGGTTCGTCCAGCGCGGGCGGTGCGGCAAACTCAGCCAACAAACTGAACAAGAACGCGGGTTCTGCTACGCAGGGCGTATACTTCAAGGATGGTGTGCCGGTCGCTATGACCTACACGCTGGGCAAGAGTGTGCCTGCGGATGCAAAGTTCACGGACACCAACACCTGGCGCGGCGTGCAGGACAACCTGACCAGCACGGCCACCGACCAGAGTCTGAGCGCAAATCAGGGCAAGGTGCTGAAAGGCCTCGTGGACGGCAAGGCGGCGTCCAGCCATACCCATGACGACCGGTACTACACCGAGAGCGAGATGAACACCAAACTCAACGGCAAAGCCAACAGTTCCCACACCCACAACTATGCCGGGTCTTCGAGTGCGGGCGGCACGGCCAACTCGGTCAACGGCCTGACCTTCGCCGCCCAGACCACCGACCCGGGGGCGGGAAGCAGCCTTGCCACCAACAAGGTGCTCATCGTATATGCATAAGGAGATGACAGCATGGCATATGGCCCTATGAGTGTCGGAAGCGACGGGACTTTCAACCTGCTTACCGACAAGACACTGACCACCGAGGATGTGCCTGCGGACGCGAAGGCGGTGGGCGATAAATTCAAAATGGTATACACGAAGACCGAAACGGACGGCAAGCTGAAGGGAAAAGCCGACAGCTTTGTCAGCCAAACGAATGACCCGGGTGCAGGAAGCGCACTTGCAAACGGAAAACTCCTTGTAGTTTACGTCTGAGGAGGTGAAACTTCAAAATGGCAAAAGCAGTTTATGTGGGCGTTGGCAGCAAAGCCCACAAGATGAAGAAAGCCTACATCGGCATCGGCGGCACGGCCCGCAAGGTCAAGAAAATGTACATCGGTGTCGGAGGCAAGGCGAGGCTGTGCTACAGTGCAGAGGCTGACAAATTTGGAACTGCGACACCGCTGAGTAAATACAGAACCCTCCTTGCCGGAGCGACAGTTGGTGGATATGCCCTGTTCGGAGGCGGCGGTTATGATAGCGACGCCAAAAAAGGCGAGGCCATAATGGACGCATACAACGCATCTCTCACCCGGACGACCGCAGCTTCTTTGAGCGTGGCAAGGCAAGGATTGACGGCGATAACGCTTGGGAATCACGCACTATTCGTCGGTGGACAAAGCGGAGACACGTCCTTTGGCACGGTGGATGTCTACGATGCATCTCTTACCCGGACGACCGCTACAGAGCTGGGTATTGCCCGATATGACAGTGCCGCAGCAGTTGTAGGATCCTATGCGCTTTTTGCTGGCGGCAGAAGGTATAATGGCTTATTTGCAATATCGCAGTCCGCCGTAGATGCATACAACACGTCTCTCACCCGGACGACTGCAACGCCGCTGGTCGATGAGATATGGGCCTGTGCGGGAGGTTCAGTCGGAGGGTATGCAGTGTTCGGCGGCGGCTGTGATATGAACACGGATACGTCTCATATTGAACCCATTGGGGGTACAGGAGTTGTACAGACATATGATTCGTCTCTTACGTCCAGTAGGGCCGAGCCCTTGAGTTGCAAGAGAACAGGCCATTCCGCCGCAACCATCGGGAATCATCTTCTTTTTGCAGGAGGATGGAACAGCACTACGGGAAAATACCTCTCCATAGTAGAATCGTACGACGCCTCGCTGACCCGAAGCACTGCCGTCGAATTGAGCAGCGCAAAGATCGACCTGGCCTCGGCCACAGTGGGCGAATACGCAATGTTTGCAGGTGGCTATAAAGGCAACAGCGATGCAGCCTATGTGGCAACGGTGGATGCATACAACACCGCGTTAACCAAGACGACTATGCCAGACTTGAGTGTCGGACGGCATGGCCTTGCATCTGCTGTAATTGGAGATTATGCGCTGTTCGCAGGCGGTATCTCAAAAATCCAGAGCACGGTAGACAAATATCAGGATGTCGTCGATGTCTATTCGGCGTAATGAAAGGAGAAATCAAAATGGCACGATACAAAATTTACGACAACACATCCGACGTCATCACCCCGGTGGGCGAGAAGCTCACCGCTGAGCAGTGGCTGGACCGTTACCAGTGGGGCCGCTACACCAAGATGATCGTGGGCGGCGGCATCATCAACGGCAGCGTCGCGCTGGTCTTCGACGATGAGGTGGAGCGTTACCGCAAGGCCGGCTGCGATTTCAGCAGCTGCACCACCGACGAGGACTATCTGGCCGCCATCGAGGCGTTCGAGGATAACCCGCCCATGGCAGACGCCGGCGTCTCCGACCAGACCCGCATTGCGGACGCTCTGGAAGACATGGTGGCGCTGAGCCTGCCAGACGCAGAATGAGAAAGGAGAACGAAGTTATGAGCAACAAGGAAAAACTGACCGAGCGCTGGACGCAGGGCCGCATCTCTGAGGCGATGCTGCGGGTGTATGTCCGCAAGGGCATTATCTCGAAGGCGGATTTCGAGGAGATCTGCGGGAAGAAGTACTAAACAAAAAGCAGCCGCTCGAATGAGTGGCTGCTCCGGAAATGAAAATTATTTATCTCTGTAGTGGGAACCGCACTGGACGATTTTGACTACATTTCCATCAATTCGGTAAACGATACGGTTTGCATCGTCGATACGGCGGCTCCAATAGCTGGACAAGTCTCCGCTGAGGCGCTCGGGCTTGCCGATGCCTTCATAACTGTTTCGGTCAATGTCCTTCAGGAGCTGCAGGATGCGCTTGAGCACCTTGCGGTCCTGCGTTGTCCAGTATTCAAAATCTTCCCATGCTTCCTCTGTCCACGCCTTAATCATCCAAATCGACCTCGTGGATGGTGCCGCCGGTCGCTTCCATCTCCGCGATGGACTTACGCAGACGAGCCTGGTTCTGCTCAGAGTAGAACGGGTCCACCGAAAGCTCGAAAGGCAGGCGCTGTTCACGGGTCATCTTCTTGGCCAGCATGGTGACAGCAGTGGACATGGACATCCCAAGTTCATTGCAGATGTGGTCGAAATTGTTTTTCAAATCATTATCCATACGGATGCTGACAGTGGTCTGTGCCATAGTATCACGCTCCTTCTGAATACAATGTAGCACATATGCGATACAATGTCAATCAACAAAGCAAAAAGAAAGGATGAAGAAATTGGCAATCAGAGAATATTCCATGACCCGCGATTCCACCCGGCAGCTTTCGCCCAGCTTCCGTGTCCGCGAGTTCGCCTGCAAGGGCAGCGACGTCGTCCTCATCGACGACGAGCTGGTGGTGCTGCTGCAGTGCATCCGGGAGCACTTCGGCAAACCGGTACATATCACCAGCGGCTACCGCACCGCTGCACACAACAAGGCTGTGGGCGGAGCGGTTTACAGCCAGCATCAGTATGGCCGTGCCGCGGATATCCGGGT
>ENA-OPBM01001838-OPBM01001838.1-human-gut-metagenome-genome-assembly--contig:-NODE-1838-length-11490-cov-1.787145_pt1 | contig 11490 bp, 5 predicted proteins | sample MGYA00241069_ERZ501454 | MGnify/ENA primary metagenome ERZ501454 (study PRJEB25962, sample SAMEA2042625) | human gut metagenome | biome: human gut; feature: human-associated habitat; material: faeces... | reverse complement strand
TTCGTGGCGGGTTCGATGGGGCCCACCAACCGCACGGCCTCGATGTCGGCCGACGTACAGAATCCCGCGGCCCGCGAGGTGACCTTCGCACAACTGGTCGCAGCGTATACGGATCAGGTGCGGGGACTGGTGGACGGCGGGGCTGACATCCTGCTGGTGGAGACCGTTTTCGACACGCTCAACGCCAAGGCGGCCCTCTACGCGATCGACGCGCTGGCCGAAAAACTCGGCCGCACGATCCGCGTCATGGCGTCGGGCACGCTGGCCGACGCCAGCGGCCGCACCCTCTCGGGGCAGACCGTCGAGGCCTTCGCCGTCTCGGTGTCGCATGCGAACCTGCTGTCGGTCGGGCTGAATTGCGCCTACGGGGCCAAGCAGCTGCTGCCCTACCTCGAACGGCTGGCGGCAGTGGCCGGAACGCGCATCTCGGCGCACCCGAACGCAGGGCTTCCCAACGTGATGGGCGGTTACGACGAGACGCCCGAAATGTTCGCCGGGGATGTCGGCGAGTATATGCGTCGCGGACTGGTGAACATCGTGGGCGGCTGCTGCGGAACCACCCCGGAGCACATCGGCACCATTGCGGCTGCCGTGGAAGGAATGCCTCCGCGCGTTCCGGCTCCCCAAACGCCCGCGCTTCGCCTGTCCGGATATGAAGCGTATAACCACACGCGGGAAAAAAACACCCTCTTTGTCGGGGAACGCTGCAACGTGGCGGGCTCTCCCAAATTCGCCCGCCTGATTCGTGAAGGAAACTACGAGGAAGCGGTATCCATTGCCCGGCAGCAGGTGGAAAATGGCGCGCTAGTATTGGATTTCTGTTTTGACGACGGCCTGATCGACGGGCCGCAGGCCATGGTCCGCTTCCTGAACCTTGTTTCCGCAGAGCCGGATATCGCCCGCGTTCCTTTCATGGTGGATTCCTCCAAGTGGGAAGTGCTGGAAGCGGGGCTTCAATGCATGCAGGGCAAGGGAATCGTGAATTCCATCTCCCTGAAGGAGGGGGAAGAAGAATTCCTGAAAAAAGCGGCGCTGATTAAGAAGTACGGCGCGGCGGTCGTGGTCATGGCGTTTGACGAACAGGGACAGGCCGCCAATTACGAGGACCGCGTCCGCATCTCCAGACGAGCCTATGACTTGCTGGTAAACCGGGTGCAGTTTCCTCCGGAAGACATCATTTTTGACCCGAACGTCCTGACCGTAGGCACCGGCATTGCGGAACACGCCGATTACGCTCTTGATTTCTTCAAGGCCGCAGGCTGGATTTCCCGGAACCTGCCGCATGCCCACATTTCCGGCGGCATTTCCAATGTCTCCTTTGCCTTCCGCGGCAACAACCCGGTGCGGGAAGCCATGCATTCCGCTTTCCTGTACCATGCTACGCAGCAGGGGCTGGACATGTGCATCGTGAACGCCGGGATGCTGGAGGTGTACGACAATATTCCCAAGGACAGGCTGGAGCTGATTGAAGACGTTCTGCTGAACCGGAGGACGGACGCCACGGAACGCCTGACGGACTACGCGGAAAAACTGGCAGCGGAAAAAACCGGAGACGGAAAGGAGAAAAAAACCGTACTGGCCTGGAGGGAACAGGACGTCTCCAAACGCCTGGAATATTCTCTTATCAAGGGCATTACCGAATTTGTTGACGCGGATACGGAGGAGGCTTTTCTGGAGCTGGGTTCCCCGCTGAACGTGATTGAAGGCCCTCTGATGGCCGGCATGAAGGTTGTGGGGCAACTGTTTGGGGACGGCAAAATGTTCCTGCCGCAGGTGGTGAAAAGCGCCCGCGTCATGAAACAGGCTGTAGCCTGGCTCACCCCCTATATAGAAGCGGACAGCAAAGGTGCCGCCAAGGCGGGAAAAGCCGTAATCGCCACCGTGAAGGGGGACGTGCATGACATCGGCAAAAATATCGTCGGCGTGGTGTTGGGCTGCAACGGTTTTGAAATGATTGACCTGGGCGTCATGGTCCATTGCGATACCATTCTGGACCGGGCGGAAGCGGAACAGGCGGACCTGGTGATGCTTTCCGGGCTGATCACCCCTTCCCTGGAAGAGATGTCCCATGTAGCCGCGGAAATGGAACGCCGGGGGATGACCATTCCCCTGATGGTGGGGGGAGCTACGACATCTGCCCTGCACACGGCCCTGAAAATAGCCCCCCATTATCAAGGAGCCGTGGTGCATACGGAGGATGCCTCCCAGGTGGTGCCTGCAGCCGCCTCCCTGGTGGGAGAAAAAAAGGATTCCTACATTGCCGCCGTGAAAGCCCGGCAGGAGGAATTGCGCAACAATCATGAAAACAAACCAGTCCGAGACCTCCTGCCCCTGGAGAAAGCCAGGGAATTGCGGTGGAAGGGGGCGGAAGACGGCTATCTCCCCCCCGTTCCCGCCCGTCTGGGCCCGGTTTCCATCGGCAGCCTGCACAGCTCCGTAAGCTGCGGCTGCTGCAGTGACGATCCGCGTTATTACGTAACTGTTCAGGAGCTTATCGAGCGCATGGACTGGACGCCTTTTTTCCACGCCTGGGAGCTGCACGGCACATGGGACCGCGTCCGCCGGGAGTTCCGCACCAAGGACCCGTCCAAGGCTGAGGCGGCCGCGGCTCTGCATCAGGACGCCCTCCGCCTGCTGGAACAGGCCGTGAAGGAAAACCGCTACCAGGCGCGCGGCGTCATAGGCATTTTCCCAGCCAATTCAACGGCCAGCCATGACGACATCACCGTCTGGGCGGATGAATCCAGAACCATTCCCCTGGCTACGCTGCTGACGCAGCGCCAGCAACTGGACAAACAGGGGAAACCCCGGCTGGCGCTGGCGGACTTCATCGCTCCGGAAGGGGACTGGATCGGCTGTTTCGCCGTGACGGCCGGCATCGGGCTGAAGGAGCTGGCGGAAAAGTTCCGCGCCGGGGGCGACGACTATTCGGCCATCATGGCCAAACTGCTGGCCGACCGGCTGACCGAAGCCTTCGCCGAAGCCGTGCACACGTTCGTGCGGCGGCAGATGTGGGGTTACGAAACGGGCGAGCCGCTCACGCCGCAGCAGACCGTCCGCGGCCAGTACCGCGGCCGCCGCATGGCCTTCGGCTACCCGGCCTCGCCCGACCATTCGCTCAAACGCGAGGTCTTCGACCTGCTCGCAGTCGAGGTGACGACCGGAATGCGGCTGACCGAAAACTGGATGATCGACCCCGGGGAGGCGCTGTGCGGACTGATGTTCTCCGACGCCGACTACTTTTCGGTCGGGACCATCGGCGCCGAACAGCTGCTCGACTACGCACGCCGCCGCGGAATGGAGGCCGAAACCGTAAAAAAGATTATACCGAACAACGTATGAACGTCGTAGAGATCATCAACGAAGCGATCGCCTCCGGGCGCACCCGCTTCGCGTTCGAACTGCTCCCGCCGCTCAAGGGCGACGGCATGCAGAAGATATTCGCCGCCGTGGAGCCGCTGATGGCCCTCGACCCGGCTTACGTCAACATCACCTTCCACCGCGAGGGAATCAAGGAGACCGAGCGCGAGGACGGCAGCGTCGAATGGCACGTCGTGCGCCGCCGCCCCGGGACGGTGGGCATCTCGGCGGCCATCCAGAACCGCTACGGCGTGGAGGTGGTCCCGCACCTGATCTGCGGCGGACTGTCGAAATACGACATCGAGGACACGCTGATCGACATGGACTTCCTGGGCCTGCACAACGTGCTGGCGCTGCGCGGAGACAAGTCGCAGAACGAAAAGCGTTTCATGCCCCATCCGCAGGGCCACGCCCACGCCGTGGACCTCGTGCGGCAGATCGCCGACATGAACCGCGGAAAATTCATCGACGGCGAGGTCGAGGAGTGCCACCACTCGAAATTCTCGATCGGCGTGGCGGGTTATCCCGAGGTGCACGCCGAGGCGCGCGACATCACCTCGGACATCGCCCGCCTGCGCGACAAGGTCGACGCCGGGGCGGAATATGTCATCACGCAGATGTTCTTCGACAATGCCAAATACTTCGACTTCGTGCGCCGCTGCCGCGAAGCGGGGATCACCGTGCCGATCATCCCCGGCATCAAGCCCCTCTCGACGCTGCGCCACCTGGAAATACTGCCCGAAACGTTCGGCGTGAAGCTGCCCGAGGAACTCGTGCGCGAAGTCAAGGCGCATCCCGACGGCGTGCGCGAAGTGGGAACCGAGTGGGCCATCGCCCAAAGCCGCGAACTGATGGCCGCAGGCGTGCCCGTGCTGCACTACTACACGATGAGCCGCACGACGAACATACAGAAAATCGTCAAGGCGGTTTTCTGACCCAAACCGATAAAACAGAGAATCAATGGAACCTGTCGAATTCCGCCGCCGCCTGCATGCGCATCCCGAATTGTCGTTCAAGGAACACGACACGGCGGCGTTCATCGAACAGCAGCTCGACGAACTGGGCATCGAACACCGCCGGATCGCATCGACGGGCGTCGTGGCCCGCATCAAGGGCCGCAAGACCTCCGAAGGCGACCGGCGCGCCGCGGTGCTGCGCGCCGACATCGACGCCCTGCCCGTCACGGAGCGGAACGACTGCGAGTGGAGATCGCAGAACGAGGGCGTGATGCACGCCTGCGGCCACGACATGCACGCCGCGGTGCTGTTCGGCGTGCTGAAAACCTTCGCCGAGGCGCCCGATTTCCGGGGCACGCTCTTCGGGCTGTTCCAGCCGGGCGAGGAGTGCAATCCGGGCGGTGCGTCGCTGGTGCTGGCCGAAAATCCGTTCGAAGGCTACGACGTCCGGGCCGTGGTCGGCGAACACGTCGAGCCGCAGCTCGAAGTCGGGACGCTCGGATTCCGCGCCGGCAAATACATGGCCGCAAGCGACGAACTGCGCTTCCGCGTCCGCGGCACGGGCGGGCACGGCGCCATGCGCAAGCAGCTCAAGGACCCCGTGGCGGCCGGCGCCGAACTGCTGACGCGCCTCATCGCGCTCAACGGCGAGGAGTGCGTGCTCTCGATCGGCCGCGTGGAGGCCGGGGGCGCGACGAACATCGTGCCCGACGAGATCTACATGGAGGGAACGCTGCGCACGTTCGACGAACGCGAGCGCGGCATCATCCACCGCCGCATCGAGATCATCGCCGCGGACATCGACGCCCGGCACGGCGTGAAGACCGAAGTGACGATCGGCCGCGGCTATCCGTGCGTCGTCAACGACGAGATCCTCGTGAAGCAGGCCACGGCCCTGGCCAAAGCCGAGAAGCTGAAGGTCGAGATGCTGCCCCTGCGCACCACGGCCGAGGATTTCGGGTTCTACTGCAAGCAATACCCGTCGCTGTTCTACCGGCTGGGCGTGGGCGCCGCGGCCGGACGCCCGCACACGGCGACATTCTTCCCCGACGAAGCGGCTATCGGCGTGGGCATCGCCTACATGCGGAAACTGGCCCTGCAACTCCTGGAAAAATAACGCCCGGTTCCGCAAAACGCACACAGGCCGGCCGCGACAGCGGCAAAACGGGCACAACGGAAATCCGACGGAGGACCGAAGCCCCGCAAATTTTTGAGAAATGATGAAAAAACAGAAACAACGCTCCGAAAACGGAGCACGGAAGACGGACCGCACCTCGATCATATTGAGCATGTTCCGGGAATTCCCCAACAATAAGTTCTCGCTGAAGCACCTGGCTTCGGCTTCGGGCGGCGCGGCGAAAGAGGGACGCCGTGAGACGTTCGAAATACTGGGACGCCTGCACGACGAAGGCATCGTCGAGGAGTGCGCACGCGAAAAATACCGTCTGATGCAGACCCACCTGCCCCACTACGAGGGCGTGGCCGACATGGCCCCCTCGGGTTCGGTCTATGTGAAGGTCGAAGGGCAGGAGAGCGACATCTTCGTCAACCAGCGCAACGCCGCGAACGCCCTGAACGGCGACCGCGTCGAGGTCATGGTGATGCACCGCGGCCGCAACGGACAGCTGGAGGGCGAGATCACGCGGATCATCGAACGCAACCGCAAGCCCTACGTGGGCGTGGCCGAAGTCGGGGCGCACCAGATTTTCGTACGGGCCGACTCGCGCCGCATGCCGATGGACATTTATCTCTCGAAGCGCACCTATCCCGACGTGCGCGACGGCGAGAAGGTCGTGGTGCGCATCGCCGACTGGCTCCCGGGCAGCAAAAGCCCCGTGGGCGAACTGGTCGAGCGGCTGGGCATGGCGGGCAACAACGACACGGAGATGCACTCGATCCTGGCGGAATACGAGCTTCCCTACCGCTTCGAACCCGAAATCGAGGAGGCCGCCCAGGCCATCGACGCCCGCGTCACGGCCAAAGAGATCGCCCAGCGGCGCGACTTCCGGGGTGTCACGACCTTCACGGTCGACCCTGCGGACGCCAAGGACTTCGACGACGCGCTGTCGGTGCGCAAAATAAAGGACGGCGTCTGGGAAGTGGGCGTGCATATCGCCGACGTGACGCACTACGTGCGACCCCAATCGACGATCGACGACGAAGCCGTCGAACGCGGCACTTCGGTCTATCTGGTGGACCGCACCGTGCCGATGCTTCCTGAACGGCTTTCGAACGAGCTGTGTTCGCTGCGCCCCCACGAGACGAGCCTCTGCTTCTCGGCGGTGTTCACGCTCAACGAAAACCTCGACATCCTCGAAGAGTGGTTCGGACGCACGGTGATCCACTCCGACCGCCGTTTCACCTACGCCGAGGCGCAGGAGATCATCGAAACGGGACGCGGCGACTACGCCGAGGAGGTGCTGACGCTCAACCGGCTTGCGCAGGCGCTGCGCAAGGAGCGCTTCAAGAACGGCGCGATCTCGTTCGACCGCGAGGAGGTGAAATTCCGCCTCGACGAGAACGGCAAACCGTTAGGCGTTTACTTCAAGGAGCAGAAGGAGTCGAACCAGATGATCGAGGAGTTCATGCTGCTGGCCAACCGCCGCGTGGCGGAGTTCTGCGGCAAACGCAGGACCGAGAGCGGCCGCTCGGCGGAGCGCACGATGGTCTACCGCGTGCACGACACCCCGAGCGAGGAGAAACTCGACCGCTTCCGGCAGTTCATCCTCCGCTTCGGGCACATCTTCAAGGCTACGAAGGGCCGCGCCGTGGCCAAGGAACTGAACAAGCTCTTCAAACAGATAAAGGGAACCACGGAGGAAAACGCCGTGGCGACGATGGCCGTGCGCTCGATGGCCAAAGCCTATTACACGACCGACAACATCGGCCACTACGGACTGGCGTTTCCCTGCTACACGCACTTCACGTCGCCCATCCGCCGCTATCCCGACATGATGGTGCACCGCCTGCTGGCGCACTACCTCGCCGGGGGCAAATCGGCGGACAAGGCCGAAATCGACGCCCTGTGCGAACGGGCGTCGGACCGCGAGGTGATCGCCGCGGAGGCCGAACGCGCCTCGATCAAATACAAGATGGTCGAATTCATGAAGGAGCACATCGGCGAGGAGTTCGAGGGACACATCTCGGGACTCACCGAATGGGGCGTCTACGTCGAGCTGGACGAAACCCACATCGAGGGCATGTCGTTCCTGCGCGACATCGACGGCGACTTCTTCCAGTTCGACGAGGCCAACTACCAGATCATCGGCCGCTCGACGGGCCGACGCATGACGCTGGGCGACGCCGTGCGCATCCGCGTCAAACGCGCCGACCTGCAGAAACGCCAGCTCGACTTCGAGGTGCTGCTCGACGGACTCCGCACCCCTGCGCCCGCCGAAGGGCAGGGGCCGCAGGTACGCCGCAGCAACCGACGCAAAAACCGATAGGCCGTGCAGCGCATCTACGACAAATGCCGGCGGCGGGAGCCGCTCTCGCGCGAAGAAGCCTACCGGCTCTACGACGAAGCCCCGCTGCAGGAGCTGGCGCTGGTGGCCGACGAGGTGCGCCGGGCCGTGGTTCCCGATCCTCAGGTCGTGACGTGGCAGATCGACCGCAACGTCAACATCACCAACGTCTGCATTTCGGGCTGCAAGTTCTGCAACTTCCACTGCAAACCCCACCAGACCGACCGGGCGTTCATCACCACGATGGAGCAGTACTGCGAGAAAATCGACCGCACGCTCCGTCTGGGCGGCGACCAGCTGCTGTTGCAGGGCGGCCTGCACCCCGGACTGAAAATCGACTTCTACGAACGGCTGTTCAGCGGGTTGAAATCGCGCTACCCTTCGCTGCGGCTGCATGCGCTGGGCGCGCCCGAAGTGGCGCATATCGCCCGCATAAGCGGGCTGACGACGCTCGAAACCCTGCGCCGCCTGATGGCCGCGGGACTGGATTCGCTGCCGGGCGCAGGAGCCGAGATACTCGATTCAGACGTGCGCCGGGCCATCTCCCCCGCCAAACCCTCGGTCGAGAAGTGGCTCGACGTGATGCACGAAGCCCACTGCCTGAATCTGCCGACCTCGGCGACGATGATGTACGGGCACGTCGAGACGCCGCACCAGCGCATCGACCACCTGCTGCGCATCCGCGACCTGCAGACCCGCTGTCCCGAAGGCAATTACGGCTTCATCGCCTTCATCCCGTGGATTTTCCGTTCGACGGGCACCGAGCTGGAACGGCAGGGCGTGGAAACCCGCTTTTCGCCGCTCGAATACCTGCGCATCATCGCCGTGAGCCGCCTCGTATTGTGCAATATCCGCAACATCCAGGCCTCGTGGCTCACCGTAGGCAAGGCCACGGCACAAGCCGCCCTGCACAGCGGCGCCAACGACATGGGGTCGATCATGATCGAAGAGAACGTCGTATCGTCGGCCGGGGCGCACAACAGTTTCGACGCCGAAGGCATTCAGTCCGCCATCCGCGAAGCGGGCTTCATCCCGCGCCTGCGAGACCAGCTCTACCGGATGCGGAAGTATGCGCCGCAAACCGGGGAGCTTGCGACATCGCTTCAAGACGCCTAACGGCGCATCACGCCGCAGTGCCCAAGCACCTGCCGAGGCGCAGTATACACCACCGCAACGGCAACAGCCGCACTATTATACGACCACGGCCGCTACACAATGCGGCCGTATCCGGTACGCGCCCGCAGCATCTGCAAGTCGCCGCAAAATGCGTCCCGCGGCAACGCACGCCGGCAAAACGAATCGCCGCAGAACGCGCACACGCTGCAAAGTAAAAGGAGATGCCGAAAAGCATCTCCTTTTTCATAATCCACGTCTCCGGACACGGAGCCAAAGCCCCGCAACCGCCATAAGACCAAGTGCAGGAAAGAGTTGAAAAATCCCGCCCCGCTACTCGATCACGGCCGCCCAGCCGCCGTTGCGCACCATCTCCACCTTCACGACGGTCGAAGCGTCCACCTCGCGCACCCGTTTTCTGTAGTCCGTGGCCTGCAGGTCGGCATTCACCCCGTCCTCGAACGAAGTCATCGTAAAGGTACGGCCCGCAGGCAGGAAGTCGAGCGCGATTTCGGTCGTATAGGGCCGGTCGTTCGTAATGCCGCCGACGTACCACTTGTCGCCCTTGCGGCGCGCCACGACGACCTCCCGGCCGCATGCGGCGCGCAGGACGCGCAGGCTGTCCCACGTGGTGGGAACCGCGGCCAGAAACTCCGTGCAGGGATGCTCGCGGCGGTAGAGCACCGGATTGTCGGCGAGCATCTGCAGCGGGCTTTCGAAAACCACGTACAGCGCCATCTGATAGGCGCGCGTCCCCGTCCCCATCGGATTGGCCCCCGTCGAACGGTTGTCTTCGGGCTGCGCCGAGAACATCGAGCCGGGCGTGAAGTCCATCGGTCCTACGGCATTGCGGATAAAGGGCAGCCAGTTGCTGTTTTCGGGCTTGCAGCGGGCCCCCTGCTCCATGCCGAGCACCCCCTCGTAGGTAAGCAGGTTGGGATAGGTGCGGTAAAGCCCCTTGGGTGTATAGGAGCCGTGCATATCGACGAAAAGGCGGTGCCGGGCGGCGCACTTCATCACCCGTTCGTAATAGCCGACCATCCACTGGTCGCTGCGGTCCATGAAGTCGATCTTCACTCCGGGAATCCCCCACTCCTCCAGCGTCGCGAAGAGCCGGTCCATATCCTTCTCGACCGCCAACCACGTCAGCCAAAGTACAATCTGCACGTTGCGCTCCCGGCCGTAGGCGATCAGCTCCTGCAGATCGAGATCGGGATTGGGATGGAAGACGTCGGTCGTCGAAGCCGACCAGCCCTCGTCCATGATGATGTAGGGAATACCGTATCGGGCGGCGAAGTCGATGTAGTAACGGTAGGATTCGGTATTGCGCCCGGCCCGGAAATCGACGCCCGTCAGGCGCATGCCGTTCCACCAGTCCCAGCTGACCAGTCCCGGTTTCACCCAATCCCAGTCGGCGTCGGCCGCAGGTTCGGCGAGCAGCCAGACCAGCTCGTTCTCGATCAGGGCGGCGTCCTTTTCCGCAACGACCGCCACCCGCCACGGGAAGGTGCGCGTCCCTTGGGTGCGGGCGATATACGGCTCCTCCGCAACGATCTTCAGACTGCGGTCGCCGGCGGGGGCATACTCCTTGGGCACACGCGGAAACAGCGATTCGAAGCCGCCCGCGCCGTCGCCCCGGACGAACATGCAGGGGTAATCGCGCACGTCGGATTCGGCCAGCAGCACTTTCTTACCGCCGGGCATGCCGACCAGCACGGGCAGGTAGCTCATGCGGTCCGCCGAATCGTATTCCGCCGTCGCCACACGGGTATAAGGCTCCTCGTACATCGACCGGAAACCGTCCACCTCGGAAAGCCACGCTTCGCTTCCGGCGGGAAATCCCAGCCGGCACGCCTCGCCCATGACCTCGACCTCGCCCGGAAGCGACGTCACGAAACGGTAGGCCGCACCGTCGTCGAACAGCCGGAACTCCACGGCGTAACCGCCTGCGAAATTGAGCCGCACGGCATTGTAACGGTTGCGCACCGAAGCGTTCTTGGTCGGATTGCGCCGTTCGAGCACCTCGTCGGCCGACGAACGCTTCACGCTCCGCAGGCGGGGCTTTTCGCCCAGCGTCCTGTCGGCAAGCGTCAGTGACAGCGTACAGTTTTCCAATATCTTGTCCTCCCCGGACCAAAGGCCGTAAGTGATCCGGTCCGAGACATCGACCGCAAGTCGGAGATTTCCGCCGGGCGACGCGGCCTCGACGGTTTTGGCTTCGGCGGCGCAGGCCAGCGTCAGCGCGCACAACAGCGTGAATAATCGTTTCATCATCATTCGGGATTAGCGGAACGCCATAAAAAAAGAGGGCCGCAGTCAGACCGCGGCCCTTCGGAAATTAACCTATTTAACCTCTATCGAATTCAGCAGATCGGTCTTGCCCTCGTTCACCAGCTTGAGAATCAGTTCGCCGAACAGCGTGTTCTGCCATGCGAACCATGAACGGGTGAAGTCCGCGGGATCGTTCACGTTGAACGACTCGTGCATGAAGCCCGTTCCGGCGTCGGTGGTCATCAGCATCTCGACGCAGCGTTTGATCTCGGCGTCGTCCTGCGACGTGAAAGCCTTCATCATGATGCTCATCGGCCATGCCATGT
>ENA-OPBM01001826-OPBM01001826.1-human-gut-metagenome-genome-assembly--contig:-NODE-1826-length-11548-cov-2.051858_pt1 | contig 11548 bp, 7 predicted proteins | sample MGYA00241069_ERZ501454 | MGnify/ENA primary metagenome ERZ501454 (study PRJEB25962, sample SAMEA2042625) | human gut metagenome | biome: human gut; feature: human-associated habitat; material: faeces... | reverse complement strand
CGGCAATGTCGTTGCTGCGCTGGTCGGGGCGGTAGGCAATGCCGACGCCGCCCGAAAGGTTGATGAACTTGATTTTTGCGCCGGTGCGCTTGTGCAGGCGGACGGCCAGCTCAAACAGGATACCGGCCAGCTTCGGGTAATAGTCGTCAGTCACGGTGTTGCTGGCCAGGAAGGAGTGGATGCCGAACTGCTCGGCCCCGGCAGCCATCAGCCTGGTGTAAGCCTCGGCCATCTGATCCTCGCTCATACCGTACTTGGCGTCGCCGGGGTTGTCCATGATACCGTTGCCCAGCTCGAACACACCGCCCGGGTTGAAGCGGCAGCAGACGGTTTTGGGCACGCCCGCGACCTTTTCAAGGAACGCAACGTGGGTCAGGTCGTCCAGATTGATGTACGCGCCGAGGTCGTAGGCTTTCTTCATGTCCTGCGCGGGCGTGTCGTTGGAGGAAAACATAATGTCGCTGCCCTTGAAGCCGCAGGCCTCACTCATGAGCAGCTCAGTATAGCTGGAGCAGTCAACGCCGCAGCCCTCCTCCTGCAGAATCTTCAGCAGGTAGGGGTTGGGCGTGGCCTTGACGGCAAAGTATTCCTTGAAGCCCTTGTTCCAGCTGAACGCAGCGTTGACCCTGCGGGCATTTTCCCGGATACCCTTTTCGTCATAGAGGTGGAACGGGGTGGGAATATCGGCGGCGATCTCCTTCGCCTGGGCAAGGGTAATAAACGGCTTTTTCTGCGGCATGATTGTCTTTCCTTTCCCTTTATATACTTCGTATAGGCTTATTATATACGGTTTGTAAGGCGACGGCAAGAGACTTTGGGAAAAATAGCGCTGTAGGGGCCGGACATGTCCGGCCCGCGGCTGTATGGCAAGCATATGCTACTGGGAAGGCTGCGGGCGGGGCATGCCCCGCCCCTACTGCGCAGCCACAATGAAAAAGACCGTTCCAGCACCGGAACGGTCTTTTATCCTATTTACAGCACAGTCTCCGCGTGGTCGCCCTGAATGTGGAGCCTGGCGGTCAGCAGGCGGTTGTCCAGTTGGCGGCAGGTCCAGCGGTATGCAGGGTACAGGAACAGGCAGGCCGCGATCCATGCGGCGGGATTGGACAGCTCCGCGCCGAAGTATCCCAGAACCGGGACCAGTACAATTGCCACCGCCGTGCGGGCGACCATCTCGGCCACACCGGCCAGCATAGCGAGTGACGAGAAGCCGAGCCCCTGGATGGAGTAGCGCCAGACGATCAGCGCACCCAGCGGCACAAAAAACACACTGTTCCAGAACAGATACTCGCGGCCCATGGCAACGATATCGACCTCCTTGGCTGTGTCAAGAAACAGCGACATGATCTGCACGTCGGTAAAGTGCAGGATCAGCGCCGAGCCGACGCCGTAGACCAAAATGATCAGCATGGCGCTGTTCACACCCTGGCGGACGCGGTCCATGCGAGACGCGCCGAGATTCTGACCTGCATAAGTCGCCATGGCCGTGCCGACGCTCTCCATCGGAACGGTCAGCAGACTCTGGGTCTTGCCTGCTGCGGTGACGGCGGCAACGGCGGTGCTGCCCAGCACATTGACGGCCCACTGCATGATAACACTGCCGATGGCTGTGATGCTGCACTGCAGACCCATCGGCACACCGATGCCCAGCAGACGTATGCTGGCCTTTTTCGAGAAGGCCAGATCGTCCTTCTCCATTTTCAGCACGTCGAACTTGCGGCGGAGATATATAAAGCTCAACACGCCGGAGATGACCTGCGAAATGTCGGTTGCCAGCGCTGCGCCGAACACGCCGAAATGGAACGGCACGATAAACAGAAGGTCAAGGCCGATGTTCAGTGCGCTGGTCAAAATCAGAAAGTAAAGCGGCGTCTTGCTGTCGCCCAGTGCGCGCATGATGGCCGCCACCATATTGTACAGAAAGATGAACGGGATGCCTGCAAAGATCCAGCCAATGTAGATGACCGCGCCGTCAATGATGTCGTCGGGCGTCTGCATCAGCTGCATCATCGGGCGGGTCAGCGCAACGGTGCTGATGGTCAGCACCACACTGGCCGCCATGCAGAGCCAGGCGGCGTTGGCGACATGGCGGCGCAGATCCTTATAGTCCCGCGCGCCGAACAGCTGTGCAATGGGAATTGCAAAGCCGTTGCAGACGCCGATGACGAAACCCAAAATCAGATAGTTGACCGAGCCGGTAGCGCCAACTGCCGCCAGCGCATTGACACCGACAAAACGGCCCACAATGATGGTATCTGCCAGGCTGTAAAACTGCTGGAACAGCATGCCGAGCAGCAGCGGCAGTGCAAACCCCAGAATCAGTTTTACCGGGCTGCCGTTTGTCAGATCTTTTACTGCACTTTTCTTTGTTGCCATGTGATGTCCTCCCTATTGTCGTATGTTTTTGCTTCCCCTTTTTGTCGAATCTCATGCCATTTTATATCTTGTTCTCCCGGAATGCAATCCCGTAATACTGACGAATTGCATGACGGTTTTTCGTCACTTTTACGTGTTTTTGACATGGGCACATCGTTTTATTTTCTGCATGCGCAAAAACAGCTGCAGCCGGCTCCCACCCTGGGAACTCTGACCGCAGCCGCTTTACTGCTTTTTTCAAAATTTTTAATCTGCAAGTGCTTTTTTCTTCCACTGCAGCAGAATCATCACTGCCACAAGCGCCGTCAGGAAATCCGAAACCGGCTGGGAGGCAATAACACCGGAAAATCCGGCGATCTTTGATGCACAGATAATGACAATGGCAAAAATCACGCCCTGACGTCCTGCAGAGAGAATCAGCGCGCCTGCCCCATTTCCAATCGCCTGGAAAATGCAGGTGGAGGCAAGCACAATACCGACAAACGGCATGCCGATGAGCTGGACACGGAGAATCTGCTGTGCGACTGTGATTACACTGGCATCTTTTAAGAACAGTCCCACCAGAAGCGGAGCCGCCGCACCGAGCACAATCGCCATTCCGGCACCGGTCAGCACTTCCAGAAGGAAGGCAAAACGGATTGTCTCGTTGAAACGTTTTTTGTTCTTTGCGCCATAGTTGTATCCGACCAGTGGCTGTCCGCCGAAAGCAAAGCCAACCATGACAAGAACGGAGATCATGATGATTTTGAGGGCAATTCCCATCGCTGCGACTTTATCTGTTCCATACGGCTGTAAAAAGCGGTTCGTCAGCGTCACGCCGATGCTCTGCATGAAGTTGGTGACAGAGGCCGGAATGCCGATCGCAAGGACGGCGAGGACTTCCGCGCCGGTCACTTTCAGTTTCCGGAAATCGACGGAGAGATAACGGCATTTCTTTATTATAAAAATCACATAGAAAATATCGCCGCAGATATTGCCAAGCACCGTAGCAATCGCAGCACCTGCCGCTCCCAGACCAAGGGTGTAGATAAAAACCGGGTCGAGAATGATGTTGACCACGGCTCCGATCATCGTTCCGATCATGGATGCTTTGGCAAAACCTTCGGTGCGCACCAGGTTGTTCGGTGTCAGCTGGACAATGATAAACGGTGCGCCGAGTGCAATCCACTGGTAATAGTCCCCCGCATACTGCCACGTCGTCTCATCGCAGCCGAGAAGACCAAGAATCGGCTGTTTGGCCGCAAGCAGGATGATGCTGACCACAATGCCGACAGCAATCGCCGCATAAAAGCAGAATACACTGATCCTTCTTCCGTCCTCGTACTCTTTTTTGCCGAAGAGACGCGAAATGACGGAACTGCCGCCGACACCGAAGATGTCTCCGAGTGCGATCATCAGCGTGAAAATCGGCGTGCCGAGCGATACGCCGGCGATCAGTGCGGTGTTTCCGGTCCGCGCGATGAAGAAGGTATCTACCATATTATAGATCAGCGATACCACCATGCCGAGCACGACCGGGAGCGCGAGCGTCATATATGCTTTTGACACTTTGATTTTCTCAAACAATTCATTTTCCATTTTGAAAACTCCCCTTTTCTCACTTTTTCCTGAATCACTTTCTCACGCGGCGAAACAGCAAGTGTTTCACTGCTGAGTGAACTGTAACTTTCCTTTTGTCCTCGTGTATTTTAGCAGACTTTCTTGCTTTTTATTGTGTCATGTGTCACAATAAGGAAGAAAAAACAGATTCTTTAAGAGAGGATTTTTTCTATGAAACGAATCTTTGATCCGGCTCTGCTGGACTTTTATCTTCAGAAATATGAGATTCCGTCGCTTTTTAACACCCCGGATCTCGCCTTTTCCCTGTACCAGTTTGAAAAGGGAGAACGCCTCGACATACTGAACCCTGAGGAATATCTCTCATTTCTTGTGAACGGCTCCATTGAGATCAGTGCCAACCGCGCCGACGGCACCAGCTATCCGATCGGCTATCTCGACAGCTTTACCTGCATCGGCGATATGGAATTCTGCGGAAAGCGCGATGATACGCACCAGATTGAGGCACGCACCACCGCGCTTTGTATTGTCCTGCCGCTTGGTACCGCCAAAGAGTTTCTGCTTGACGACAACCGCTTTTTACGTTATCTTTTAACCTCTGTCACAGAAAAACTGATGCTTTATTCCAGCTCTCAGTCCAATTTTTCCACGCTTGAGGAAGCATTCCTCTCCTATCTGTCAAAGCGCTGCCCGGATCAGACCTTTTCCGGTGTAGAAAAAATGGCCATGCAGCTCCACTGCAGCCGCCGCCAGCTCCAGCGCGTTTTAAAAAAACTGCTGGAAGAGGGACGGCTCACGAAGCTATCCAAAGGCTCCTACCGCCTTCGCTGAATATTTAACTGAATTTTTTCCGGATTTCCTCTGCCGCTTTTACCATATTCCGAAGGCTCGCATCTGCCTCCGGCACACCTCTTGTTTTCAGTCCGCAGTCCGGGTTGACCCACAGTTTCTCTTTCGGAATTTTTGTGAGCATCACCGTAAGGCTCTGCACCATCTCCTCCACAGACGGAACACGCGGAGAATGAATGTCATAAACGCCAGGTCCAACCTCTGTCTCAAAATGATTTTCTCTTAAGGAATCCAGAATCTGCAGATCCGAACGCGATGCTTCAAAGGTGATGACATCCGCATCCATATCGTCGATGGCCGGGATGATGTCGGTGAATTCACTGTAGCACATATGGGTGTGAATCTGAGTTTCCGCTTCGACTCCGCTGTGTGTCAGGCGGAATGCCGGGATGGCAAAATCAAGATACTCGCTGTACCAGTCTGATTTCCGCAGCGGCAGCTTCTCGCGAAGGGCAGCCTCGTCGATCTGAATCATGCGGATTCCATTCGCCTCAAGATCGAGCACCTCGTCGCGGATCGCCAGGGCAATCTGAGATATCGATTCCCTGATGGAGATATCTTCTCTCGGGAACGACCAGTTGAGGATCGTAACCGGGCCGCTCAGCATTCCCTTCATGATTTTTTTCGTCAGGGACTGCGCATAAACAGACCAGGCAACGGTAATCGGACTCTTACGGTATACATCACCCCAGATAACCGGCGGTTTTACGCAGCGGGTTCCATACGACTGTACCCAGCCCTTCTCTGTGAACAGGAAACCGCCAAGCGCCTCGCCAAAGTACTCTACCATATCATTTCTCTCATATTCGCCGTGTACCAGCACGTCGAGTCCGATCTCCTCCTGCCATGCAACACACTCCGCAATTTTTGCACGATTAAAGGCTTCGTACTCTTCCTTCGTCTTTTCCCCTTTCCGGTAAGCCGAACGATTTGCTTTGACATCCCTGGTCTGCGGGAAGGAACCGATCGTTGTGGCCGGAAACTCCGGCAGGCCAAATTCGGCTTTCTGCAGTTTCTGCCGCTCGTTCCGCTTCGGCAGACGTACGGCATCCTGTTCGGTGATGCGGGACAGGCGCTCACGCACCCCGTCATTTTCACAGTCTCTCTTCTCCGCAAAAAGTCTGTGATTGTTCTGATAACTCTCCGCTTTTGTATAGTCCGCAAGGTCTGCTAAAACTCCAAGTTCCTGCAGCTCCGTCAGCTTTTCCTCCGCAAAAGCAAAATAAGCGCTGCATTCCTTTGGAAGCTTTGTTTCATGCTTCAGCGTGTAAGGCACATGAAGCAGAGAACAGGAAGTGGAAAGTACGACAGAAATGTTCTTTTCCTGCAGGCCTTTCACCGTCTGCAGTGTTTTCTCGTAATGATTCTTCCAAATATTCTTTCCATTGACAAGTCCCGCAAACAGGATTTTGTCAGCCGGAAAGCCGTACGCTTCGATCAGGCGCACCGTCTCTTTTCCCTCCAGAAAATCAAGGCCGATTCCGTCGAAATCCATTGCTGTGAGATCCTGGTAAACATCCCTTACATCACCGAAATATGTCTGCACCAGAACACGGCAGTTTCCTTTTTCCTGCAGAACCGCGTCATAAAGGCGGTGGAACAACTCCACATCCTGCGCATCCATATCGCGGACAAGGGCCGGCTCATCAAACTGTACCCAGGCAATCTGCTGTTTCTGACACTCCTTCAGCAGTTCCTGATAGGCTGCTGTGAGATCCCCGATGAAATCCTCCGCTTTCTTTACTCCGGTGAATCTGCAAAGCTTCAGCATCGTGTAGGCTCCAATCACAACCGGTTTTGTCGCAATGCCAAGCTCTTTTGCCTCCGCATACTCATCAAAAAGCTTGGACGCGGAAAGATGGATGACGGTGTCATCTTCTGCTTCCGGTACAATATAATGGTAGTTGGTGTTGAACCATTTTTTCATTGCCAGTGCTTTTACATCACCGGATGTACCCTGATATCCTCTTGCCATGGCAAAGTAGGTATCCAGTGCGGATAACTGCAGCTCCTGATACCGTTTTGGAACGATTCCAAGCAGTACGGCCGTATCGAGTACCAGATCGTAATGTGAAAAATCGTTGCTGGAAATAAACGTAATTCCGGCCTCTTTCTGTGTCATCCAATGTGCTTTCCGCAGATCTTTTGCTGTCTGCAGCAGCTCCTCCGCTTTGATCTCGTTCCGAAAATATTTTTCAGAAGCAAATTTTAATTCCCGCAGGGTACCGATTCTCGGAAACCCAATCACTGATGTCTGCATAGCCTTCTCCTCTTCCTGTTCGTTTTCATCCAAAGTGTTTGTTGTCCTTTCGACAAACTGTATTATACGCGACAGTTTCCGCTTTGAAAAATACTGAAAAAAACAGGTTGCCCATAGTTTCAAGCTATGGACAGCCTGTTCTTTGTTTACTCCAGATATTTTTTTAAACATTCCAGGTACGCAACGCCAATGCTGCTGCGTCTTCCTTTTTTATGTGTGATGTAGCCGATCCGCATTTCGCTCTCATCGGCGAGCGGAACGGCGATAATGTCCTTTCCATTCAGGTTTTTGTCGATCACGCCGCTGCACACGGTATATCCGTTCAGGCCGATCAGAAGGTTGAACAGCGTGGCACGGTCGCGCACGCGGATGTTTTTCTTCCGCTCCGATGCCGAAAAGATTTCCTCAGAAAAGTAGAACGAATTGTGCTCACCCTGCTCAAACGAGAGGTACGGATATTCTTCAAGTTCTTCGTTGGTGATCACCGTCTGCTGTGCCAGCGGATGATTTCTGCTGATGAAAACGTGCGGCCTTGCGACAAACAGAAGATGAAATTCCAGTTCCTGCGCTTTTAAAAGCTTCGTCAGCACCTTTTCGTTAAAATCGTTTAAAAACAGAATCCCAATCTCGCTGCGCATCCGCGCCACATCCTCGATGATCTCGTACGTCTGTGTCTCCCGGAGGCTGAAATCGTACTCCTTCTGTCCATATTTCTGGATCAGATCTACAAACGCATTGACAGCAAAGGAGTAATGCTGCGTCGACACGCAAAACTGTTTCTTTCCGCCGTCTTTTCCCTTGTACTTATCCTCCAGGATCGCCGCCTGCTCAAGCACCTGACGCGCGTAGCCAAGAAAATCATCTCCCTCCTTCGAGAGGGTGATTCCCTTGTTTGTCCGGTTGAAAATCACAAGGTTCATCTCTTTTTCAAGTTCATGAATCGCATTTGTAAGGCTCGGCTGGGAAATGTACAGCCGGTTTGCCGCCTCTGTGATGGTTCCCATCTCCGCTACGGTTACCACATATCGTAACTGCTGCAGTGTCAAGCAGTTACTTCCATTCCGGGAGAATCGACGTTCCGATCGTGCCCTCCGGCATTTTTACGCCGAAGTTCTCTGCAACGGATGCGCCGATCACGGCGAAGGTGTCCTTCGTCTCCTGAAGGCCGCTCTCCTTCATAGACGGTGAGTACGCAAGGAGCGGCACCTGTTCTCTGGTGTGGTCCGTTCCGGTATAAGTCGGGTCGTTGCCGTGGTCTGCCGTGATCAGGAGCAGATCGTCGTCTTTTAACTGCTCCAGCAGCTTTCCAAGGTTCACATCGAATTTTTCAATCTCTTTTCCGTAGCCTTCCGGGTTTCTTCTGTGGCCCCAGAGTGCATCGAAATCGACGAGGTTAACAAAGCACAGTCCGGTAAAATCTTTTCCTGCCGTCTCAATCGTCTGCTCCATGCCGTGGACGCTGCTCTTGGATTTCAGACTCTCCGTGATGCCCTCGCCGCAGAAAATATCGTTGATTTTTCCGATGCTGATGACATCATATCCTGCCTCCTGCATCGCGTTGAGCACGGTTTTTCCCGTCGGTTTGACAGCGTAGTCGTGACGGTTTGCGGTGCGGACGAACTCTCCTTTTTTCTTTCCGACGTACGGTCTTGCAATGACACGGCCGACTTTCCACTCGTCTTTCATGGTCAGCTCACGGGCAATCTCGCAGTAATGATACAGCGTCTCCAGTCCCATCGTCTCCTCGTTGCCGCAGATCTGCAGTACGGAATCCGCCGAGGTATAGACGATCAGTTCTCCGTTTTCGATCTCGCGCTCTGCCAGTTCATCGAGGATCTCCGTTCCGCTCGCCGCCTTATTGCCGATGATCTTTCTGCCGGTTCGTTTTTCCAGCTCGTCGATCAGTTCTTTCGGAAATCCGTGGTCGGTGAACGTAACGAACGGCTTTGTCGTGTAAATTCCCATCATCTCCCAGTGGCCGGTCATGGTGTCTTTTCCGTTGCTCGCCTCGTTCAGTCTTCTGGCGTAACCCTTTGCCTCATCCTCTGTCACACCGCAGAGATTTCCCATGCCGAGGCGGCGCAGGTTCGGGATTTCAAGGCCTCCCTGACTCTCCCAGATGTGGCCGAAGGTATTGACACCGACATCTCCAAACTTCTCCGAATCCGCCATCGCCCCGATTCCGAGAGAATCCAGGACGATCAGAAAAATACGGTTATATTTTCTCATACTCTCTACTCCTTTCTTTTTAACTCAGCTCAAACATTCCATGATAGAGCTGATAATATTTTCCTTTCTGTTCCATCAGCTGATCATGGGTACCGCGCTCAATAATTTGTCCCTGCTCAAGAACCATGATACAATCGGCGTTTCGTACGGTAGACAGACGATGTGCGATAACAAAGGTTGTTCTTCCGCTCATCAGCTTATCCATACCATCCTGAACAATGCGCTCGGTACGGGTATCAATGGAGGAAGTTGCCTCATCAAGAATCAGCATAGACGGAAGGTCAAGCATTACTCTTGTGATACAAAGAAGCTGTTTCTGCCCCTGACTCATTCCTGCTCCATCTTCTGTAATATATGTGTCGAGTCCCTTTGGCATTTTTTTAATAAAGCTGTAGGAATGAGCCTCTTTTGCCGCAGCGATAATCTGTTCGTCACTAAAGCCTTCTCGTCCCATCGTTATATTATCACGGATTGTTCCACTTCGAAGCCAGGTATCCTGTAATACCATACCGTAGGAAGTTCTAAGGCTCTCTCTCGTAATATCACGGATATCCGTTCCCTCTACCATGATTTTCCCTTTATTTACATCATAAAAACGCATCAAAAGATTAATAATTGTTGTCTTTCCGCACCCGGTAGGTCCGACAATCGCAATACGCTGTCCTTTTTTCACATTAAGATTAAAGTCTTCAATCAGGCGTTTCTCTGTGGTATAGGAGAAGTTTACATGAGAAAGTTCGATATTTCCCTCTGGATTTGCTAGAACAAGGGCATCTTTCTTATCATCGGTTTCCGGTGTTTCCTCAATGAGTTCGAAAATACGAGCCGCACAGGCTAATGCGTTCTGCAATTCCGTAACTACACCAGATATCTCATTAAATGGCTTTGTATACTGATTTGCATAGCTTAACAGACAGGTAAGCTGTCCAACGCTAAGTCCCCCGCCAATGGCAGTGAGTGCACCGCTTAATGCCACGCTTGCATATACAAGGCTGTTGACAAAACGGGTAGACGGATTCGTAATAGAAGAAAAGAAGATAGCTTTTAAAGAATATCCCTGTAACTTATCATTCACAGCTGCAAAACGTTCTCCGGCTCTCTTTTCATAGCCAAATGCTTTTACAACCTTTTCTCCTTCAATCATTTCCTCAATTAATGCTGTCTGCTCTCCTCTTGTCTCTGACTGCAATTTAAACATAGAGTAAGTGTGAGTTGCGATAAAACGGGCAACTAATAAAGAAATCGGTGTCAGACAGACAACCAAAAGAGCAATTCCTACATGGATGGAAAAAATAAATCCAAGCGTACCGAGAATCGTCACAACTCCAGTAAAAAACTGGGTAAATCCCATTAAAAGCCCATCGGCAAACTGATCAACGTCGGCAATAACACGACTTACTACATCTCCATAAGAGTGTCCATCAATATATTTAAGTGGCAGCTTTTCAATCTTTTTCATTGCCTCATTACGGATGTCTCTTGTTACATGAAATGTAATGTGGTTGTTACAGATATTCATGATCCACTGTGTGATTCCCGTAAATAAAATAACTGTCGCACCTTTTTCTAATATTTTTGCAATCGCCGCAAAATTTACCTGTCCTTTTTTAATAATAAAATCAATCGCATCTCCGACAAGGATTGGTACATATAATGTACCGGCAACGGTAAGTGCCGCCATAAGAATCGATAAAATCAGAAGGAAACGGTAGTTTTTTAAATAATGCCACACTTTTTTTATTGTGCTTTTTCTTTTGCCGTTTGTATTTTGCTGTGCCATTTACGCTTCCTCCTTCTTAAACTGTGTCTCATAAATTTCACGGTAAATATTACAGGACTTAAGTAACTGTTCATGCGTTCCCTGCCCTGCTATCTTTCCATCATCAAGCACTAAAATCATGTCAGCATTCTGGATGGAGGAAGTTCTCTGTGACACGATAAATACAGTCGGTTTTCTCTTCATATCCTGAATTGCTTTTCGAAGCCTGGCATCTGTTGCATAATCAAGGGCAGATGCACTGTCATCCATAATGAGGATATCTGACTGTGGCACTAACGCTCTTGCTAAAGTAAGGCGCTGTCTCTGTCCACCAGAAAGGTTTTTACCGCCCTGTTCTATCTTCGCATCAAGTCTTCCTTCTTTTGTGTCAACAAATTCCTTTGCCTGCGAGATAGCAAGTGCCTCTTCTATCTGTTCTTCTGTCGCATCCGGGCAGCCAAAAGTCAAATTATCCCGAATCGTTCCGGCAAAAAGCTGTGCCTTTTGTGGAACAACAG
>ENA-OPBM01001820-OPBM01001820.1-human-gut-metagenome-genome-assembly--contig:-NODE-1820-length-11569-cov-2.416015_pt1 | contig 11569 bp, 18 predicted proteins | sample MGYA00241069_ERZ501454 | MGnify/ENA primary metagenome ERZ501454 (study PRJEB25962, sample SAMEA2042625) | human gut metagenome | biome: human gut; feature: human-associated habitat; material: faeces... | reverse complement strand
CGCTCCCACGAGAGGAGCGACAAGAGCGAAAGGAGAATAAACCATGGAACAATTAGAATTTGATTGTCGCCTCGAATCAGAGCGCGAGCTCGAAGAAAACGTAAACATCGCCCTGGAATTTGCCTGCAAGCAGGTCAAGGAAACCAGCAAGTCGAAGGTATCGAACCGCCACGACGGATACGGTATCGCTTCAGAATTCTACGCAGGCATGAAGCTCGACCAGAAGAAGGTAGATGAGAGCATGAAAGACTTCCTGCGCATCCTTCCAACAGAGGATGATGCCAAGGCAGTCGAGGCAGCCAGCAGCCTGAAGAATGCAGCAACCGGCCTGGTGCTCCAGGCGACAAAGCTCGCAGCGCAGGCAGACAGAATCATGCACGACTTATACGATGAAGTCAGCAGCTACACCACACCGGTGGAAGATTATCTGGAGGGACAGTTCGAGGACGCAGAAGCGGATCCGGAAGCTGAAGCAGAGGAAGAAAAGGGTAACTATGTAGTTGAAGAAGAACCAGGCAGGTTCAGAAGAATAATTGCAGCTCCAATGCCTATTGATATATATGAGATTGATGCTGTTAAGGCACTTCTTTCGGCAGATCAGATTGTTATTGCTGCCGGTGGTGGTGGAATTCCAGTATTACAGCAAGGTTCACACCTTAAGGGTGCATCAGCTATTATAGAGAAGGATTACACAGCAGCTAAGCTTGCAGAACTTGTCGGAGCAGATACATTATTATTCCTTACAGCTTATGATAAGCTAACAATTGGCAAGGGAACAGCTGACGAGAAGGTATTTGACAATGTATCAGCAGCAGATCTTCACCAGTATATTAAAGCTGGACATTTCCCAGCTAAGACAACATTCCCTAAGGTAGATGCATCAATTAGATTTGTTGCAGCTGATTCAGACAGAAAGGCAGTTATTGCTAATCTTGAGCAGGCTAAAGAAGGCTTAGACGGAAAGGCAGGAACTACAATAACAGCTTAACTGGGTGACATATAATGGAACCTGCACAACAATAAGTGGTTCAATTACAACATATATTTGATGAATTACAACATCTCTCGATAATATATATAATTATGTGGTAGAATATGGTTATAATAATTATCAGGAGGTGTTGTTTTGCTTTTAATGGGGATGCAAAAGAAGAATTCAGATATGGATAGTCTGATGGAACATTTAGAATTTAAGGGTATTAATGTATTTGAGGAAGGGAGGGTTAATAATCTGCTGTGGCAGATGAATACAAGAAAGAATAATGAACTGTTTATTAAGCACAGGTATGTTGTGTTATTTATATCATATGAAATGCTTAATGACATTAAAGGGGTATATTATCTGGAGCTTGTTAAGAAATTATCAGAACAGGGGAAGATTAAATTATATGTAGTCAACAACCATATTAAGATTAAGAATTTGCCCAAAAGAGGTGGCTGGCTTGAAAGTATTATATGTGATTGTGAGGAGTGCGAGGACAATTATGAGATGAATTGTAAGATGTATCAGCTTGCTGATGATATTGTGTGTAATGTTGTCAATGATATATTCAATCAGAATACTTGCAATTAATCCCAATTCCATCTATAATTGTAATGTTTAACATTACTGGAGGTTATGATTAATGATTAGTGCAAACAATGTAACACTTCGTATAGGTAAAAAGGCCCTTTTTGAAGATGTAAATATTAAGTTTACAGAGGGCAACTGCTACGGCCTCATCGGTGCCAACGGCGCCGGCAAATCCACCTTTTTAAAGATTCTTTCCGGACAGCTTGAGACCACCAATGGCGATATTGTCATCACTCCCGGACAGCGTCTTTCCGTGCTGGAGCAGGATCATTTTAAATATGACGAATACACCGTTATGGACACCGTCATCATGGGTAACTCACGCCTGTATGAAATTATGAAGGAAAAGGACGCCATCTACGCAAAGGAAGATTTTACCGATGAAGATGGTATCCGCGCTTCCGAGCTGGAAGCAGAATTTGCAGAAATGGACGGCTGGAACGCAGAATCTGACGCTGCTACTTTATTAAACGGTCTTGGCATCGACACCGACCTCCACTACAGCATGATGCGCGACTTAAACGGCAGCGAAAAGGTCAAAGTCCTGCTGGCACGCGCACTGTTCGGCAACCCGGACATCCTGCTGCTCGACGAGCCTTTGACATCCCTTGATGTGGTTGTGGCGGAAGAAATGAAACAACTGCTCCGTTCACTGAAACAAGACCGCATTACCATTTTCTCCACTCATATTATGGATTTGGCGCTTGACCTCTGCGATGAGATTGTGCTGCTTAATCACGGCGAACTGGAGGTCGTGGAGAAAACCGATCTGGACAGCAGGGAATTTAAGGATAAAATCATTGCGGCACTCAGGGAGGAAGGAAATGAATAAGACGCTTAAAATATCTTTTTCCCTGAAAAATACATACCGTGTCAACGGTGTCCTGTTTTCCTTAAAGCAGATACCGCTCGTAAAGCGGCTGCTTCCGGCAACGCTGTATCAGGTAAAGGGGCTGAAAATCTTTGCAAACATTTTGTCCGTGCTGTGGGAAATCGTTTCTGTATTCCTCGGCAAGTTCCTTTACTTTATCACGATGGTATGCGGTATCGGTATCCTTTATAACGGACTGCCGGAGAATGAGGTGTTCCTGCATATCCTGCTGATTCTCACGGTAATCGGCAGCTTTGTAAACACACACCTTTTCAATCCGACAAAGGATAAATATTATGCGATGATCCTGATGAAAATGGACGCACGAGAATATACGCTTGTAAACTATTTCTACTCCATCCTGAAGGTCGTTGTGGGCTTTTTGCCCTTTACGATTCTGTTCGGTATGGACAGAGGCGTACCTTTGTGGTTTTGTCTGCTCCTGCCCCTTTGCATAGCGGGTATGAAGCTGTTTGCGGCGGCTGTTACCCTGTGGGATTATGAGAAAAGGGGATTTGGCTACAACGAAAATAAGCTGTCCAAATATGTGTGGTGCTGTATCGCCCTGCTTTTAGCCGCAGCCTATGCTCCGCCCGCCTTTGGTTTTGCTTTGCCTGCGGTCGTACCAATGGTTATATTTTTAGCGTGTATTCCCCTTGGTATGGCAAGTATCACAAGGCTCACTACCTTCCGTGATTATTACGCAATCAACAAGGAATTATTAGCCGGATTGACCAATCAGATGGACAGCAAGGCACAGACAAAGCTTATCAAACAGGCAAATGAAAAGAAAATATCCGCAGATACTTCCATTAGCAGCAACCGCAAGGGCTTCGAGTATCTGAATGAGCTGTTTATCAAAAGGCATAAAAAGATACTCTGGAACTCGACAAAGAAGATTTCCTATGTGTGCGCTTTCCTTGTCGCCGCCGTGCTGGCAGGCGTCTATCTGCTGCCCGAAGAAAAAACCGTCATTAACGAAATCGTGATGACTTGGCTTCCGTACTTTGTATTTATAATGTACGCTATCAACCGTGGCACGAACTTTACACAGGCGCTTTTTATGAACTGCGATCACAGCCTGCTGACCTATTCGTTTTATAAGCAGCCGAGCTTTATCCTGCGGTTGTTTCAGATTCGCCTGCGTGAGATTATGAAAATCAACGCTGTTCCGGCGCTCGTGATCGGTATCGGACTGGCGCTGATCCTGTTTGCCACCGGAGGGACGGACAATCCGCTGAACTATGTAGTGCTGGTTGTTTCCATCCTGTGTATGAGCCTGTTTTTCTCGATTCATTACCTGACGATTTACTATCTGCTCCAGCCTTACAATGCAGGGACGGAGCTGAAAAGCGGCACATATCGGATTGTTTTGTCAGTAACCTATGTCGTCTGTTTTGCTCTTATGCGGCTGCGTATGCCGATTATGATATTTGGAATAATGACGATTGTTTTCTGTGTGCTTTACAGTATTGTCGCCAGCATTTTGGTATACCGCCTTGCGCCGAAAACCTTTAGGCTGAGAACATAACGGGGCGGTTTTACCGCCGGAAATCCATAAAAAGAAACGGAGGATTTATTTATGAGAAAGTGTCTCAGATGTGGAACGGAAATGAAAGAAAACTGCGCCATCAAGGTAGAAGGCGCAGGATACGGAATTGTAATGTCATCGGACGAAAATAAGCTGTTCGGCGGCAGAATCGGCAAGCCGAAGGTAGCAATCTATCCCAAGTGCGGCGAAGTCTCCATCTATGTGGAAGATGTAGAGAAGCTGTGACGGTAAATGGAGGCGGTATGAAATGAAAAAGATTTTATCTGTGTTTTTGATGTCATTCATCGTATTCGCTCTCTCTGCTTGCAATGCTGATGTCGTGAAGATGGAAGATTATGAGTGGAAAATGAGAACGGTTATGAGCAATGATACGGAAGCTACCCAATATCAGGATGAACTCGTGGTTGCCGTAGGAGAAGCTGACGAGCTGTATCCTGACGCTGAAATCGTGGATATGACTTTGACTGCTAAAGATGGAGAAATCACGATAACGGATACCACAAACGGCAAGACATATAACGGCACTTATGAGGTAATGCAGAAAACGCCGAAGGGAACGGACTATGAGATTATCATTGATGGAGTGACCGGCTATGCTACCGTAGCTCCTACGGAATACTATGATGGCTCAGAGATTCCAACACTACCAATCAATATAGATGGCTATTCCTTATACTTTATCCCAAATGAGTCGTAATCTACTCAGGTTAGAGAAAGGCATAATGATGAAGATCGAGATTGAAAAGGATTTTCCCCAGTATTTTAAGCCAGCCTATCCGGAAGAATTTGAGCTGTTCTCTCACTTTGAAGTAACAGCAGGAATACCGACCGTTCTCTTTGCTGTCACGACTTGGAAAGAGAACGGGAAACCGAATGTGTGCTTTCATTCGTGGAGCTGCTTTCACGGAGATAAGACCGCTTTTTTCGCTGTGATGGGCAACCTGTATCAGCATACCCACACCTATGCCAATATCCAAAGAGAAAAATGCTTTTGCATTAATTTTCTCCCGATAAGCTGTTATGACAGGTTGGTAAATACCATTCATCAGAATGAATGGGACGATGACGAATTTGCAGCAGGAGGCTTTACTGTTTCCAACGCCAAAACCATTCACGCACCTGCGATCAGCGAAGCGTTTCTCACGATGGAATGTACCCTGAAAGATATACAGGATTTAAGCGGTGCAGGTATTACGGCTATGGTCATCGGACAGGTACAGCACATCTCTGTGGAAGAAGCGTATGCACAAGGGTATGAATTAAGATATGGCAAGGACGGATTTATGCTGCTCGTGCCTGCGCCGCAAGACCTTGTTACCGGAGAGCCAAATCAGTCGGCGATTGCCACCGTGCATATTGAGAAATACGACTGATTTAAGGAGAGAGCAAAAATGGCGGTTTCAAATATAAAAGCGCTGATCCCCGGCGAACTTCAAAAAGTGTGGGAGCTGGTGTTGAATACGGAGAATTACGCTGCTTGGAGAAGCGACTTGAGTAAAACAGAAGCGATAAGCGACAAGCAATTTATCGAATATACCAAAAACGGCTACCCTACGACCTTTACCGTGACGCTTGTTAAGCCATACAGACGATGGGAATTTGATATGGAAAACAGCAATATGACAGGTCATTGGACTGGCATTTTCACTGCCAAAGGCGATGAAACAGAGATAGATTTTACGGAATAAGTGAAAGCGAAGAAATGGCTGCTGAAGCCTTTTGTGAAATCGTATTTGAGAAAGCAGCAGACACAGTTTGTTGCGGATATAATGAAAAATTTTTCATAAAGACTTATATATAGGAAGGCGGTTTGTTATGAAGAAGTATGAGTATATGACAGTTGATTTAAGCGCAGAGCCATCATTTAATGTTCATATTAAGCTGGATCGGTATATTGAGAAACTCAACGAATATGGAAAACAGGGTTGGCGTTTGATTTCCGGAACTGATGACTGGAAGTATTCGATCTTTGAGCGAGAAATTGATGATGAAGAATAATAGACAGGAGGCGTATAACCTATGAAAGATATGATCGGATACTGCGGACTGGACTGCGAAAAATGCGACGCATACATAGCGACCGTCAATGACGATCAGGCTTTGCGGGAGAAAACTGCGAAGCTGTGGGCAGAGTTAAACAACGCCCCGATTCTTCCAGAGCATATTAACTGCGAAGGCTGCCGTATGAATGGGGCAAAAACGGTATTTTGTGATAGCCTGTGCGGGATTCGGAAGTGTGCGTTAAATAAAGGTGTTTCCACCTGCGGAGACTGCCCGGATTTAGAAACCTGCCCGACTGTTGGGGCAATCCTCGAAAATAATCCGGCTGCTTTGGATAATTTGAAAGGGTAATATACATAATGGAAAATTTCATAGCACATTTGAAAGAAGTTATACCTGAAAAAGATAGTCTAAAACTCGTGAAAAAGGAAGCTGAAAATTATTACAAGCAGCATTCGCTTGATGAATGTTTCGCTACGGGATTGGAATTATATCAGTCGGAAAATTTTCAGATACAGGAAGTCGGTGTTTTCTTGGTAGGATATGCAGCCTGCAAAAATACAAGCGCATTATCATTTCTGAAAGATACCGTGAGTCAGCACAAAAGCTGGAAGGTGCAGGAAATTCTTGCAATGGCATTTGATAATTACTGCAAAATTATTGGATATGAAACAGCGATTCCGGTTATTAAGGAATGGCTAAAAAGTGATTGTGCTAATACAAGGAGAGCTGTATCAGAAGGATTGAGAATTTGGACAAGCCGCCCTTATTTTAAGGAGCATCCGCAGATGGCAATACAGTTTTTATCTTCTCTCAAAGATGATGAAAGCGAGTATGTACGAAAATCAATAGGAAATGCTTTGAAAGATATAAGCAAAAAATATCCTGAACTGGTTTCCAATGAACTGAAGCAATGGGATTTATCGTCAAAAGAAATAAAACAGGTACATAAATTAGCAAGTGCTTATCTGAACAAGTCATAAACAAATACTGTTATGCGGAGGGAACACAATGCTTGAAAATACTCCTACTCAGTCAACTATGACTGAATTGCTCGGACAACCTTTGTTTGCAGTCTGGCAAGAGCTGTGTTCAGCGATTGATGAAAAATACGATATGGAACGGCTATGGAATACAGGCGGTAAGAACTGGGTTTATGAATATAAGTACCGCAGAGGCGGTAAAACGCTTTGCAGTCTATATGCGAAAAAGAATAGCCTTGGTTTTATGATTATCTTTGGAAAAGATGAAAGAGTAAAATTTGAGGAGATAAGGGAAACTCTTTCTGATCCCGTTTGCAGGCAATATGATGAAGCAACAACTTATCGTGACGGGAAATGGGTAATGTTTGAGCCGACTGATACTTATGAGTTCGATGACTATATGAAACTGTTGGCTATTAAAAGAAAGCCTAATCGGAAATAACGATACTGTGTTTTGGAGAAAATTAGAATGAAGTTGAAAAATCCTATGTTGGTAGTGACCGATATAGACAGATCAGTTGAATTTTATAAAAAAGTCTTTGGACTTCATATCATTATGGACTTTGGAGCAAATAAGACACTGACAGGTGGCTTAGCCCTGCAAACGGCTGAAACATATAAGGAATTTATTGGTACAAGTGACATTTCTTTTGGCGGCAACAACTTTGAGCTTTATTTTGAGGAAGATGACTTTGACAAGTTTGCTGATAAGCTGAAGGAATATGATATTGAATATGTCCACCCGATTATGGAACATTCTTGGGGGCAGCGAGTCGTTCGCTTCTATGATCCGGATAAGCATATTATCGAAGTCGGAGAGAATATGAAGATCGTATGCAAGCGCTTTTTGGATAGTGGAATGACGCCGGAACAGGTTGCAAAGCGAATGGATGTACCTATGAAATTTGTTAATGCCTGTATGCGGTAAGGCTATTTTTTGACAAAGGAACGAGTAAAATATGAGCTACTCTATAAGGGAAATGCGAAAGGAAGAATATAGTCTGCTCAGTGATTTTTTGTACGAAGCAATTTATATTCCGGATGGTACGGCTGCGCCGCCTAAATCAGTGATAACTTGTCCCGAATTGCAAGTATACATTGCAGATTTTGGAAACAGCAAACACGATAAGGCTTTGATTGTAGAAGTTGACGGAAATATTGTAGGAGCAATATGGGCAAGGATTATGAACGACTACGGACATATTGATGAGAATACGCCTTCCCTTGCAATGTCTGTTCTTAAAGCGTACAGAGGTATGGGAATTGGAACTTTGTTGCTTACACAAATGTTGTTAGCAGAAAAAGCTGCTGGTTATGCAAAGATTTCCTTATCTGTTCAAAAGGACAATTATGCAGTGAAGTTATATCGAAAAGCGGGCTTTACAACGGTCAAAGAAACGACTGAGGAATACATTATGGTAGCTGACCTAAATTCTATTTGCAAAATGGAGGAAGAAAATGGCTTTTGATTACAAGAAAGAATACAAGGAATTTTATATGCCGAAGAACAAGCCCGGAATTATAGAGATTCCAAAAATGAACTACATTGCAGTCCGGGGGAAAGGAAATCCTAACGAGGAAAACGGGGAGTATAAAAGCTCAATCGGCTTGTTATATGGAATAGCCTTTACTATAAAGATGAGCTACAAGGGGACGCATAAAATCGAGGGATTTTTCGAGTATGTAGTGCCGCCCCTTGAAGGTCTTTGGTGGCAGGAAAATACGCAGGGACTTGATTATGCAAGAAAAGAAGATATGCACTTTATCTCTATGATCCGGCTGCCGGATTTCGTAACGAAGGAAGATTTTGAGTGGGCAGTTCAGGAGGCAACGAAAAAGAAAAAACAGGATTTTTCTAAGGTTGAGTTCTTCCCCTATGATGAGGGAATGTGCGTCCAGTGTATGCACATCGGCTCTTATGACGATGAGCCTGCCACTGTTGATTTAATGCACGACTATATGAAAGCGAATGGATACGAACTGGATATTACGGATACAAGATACCATCACGAAATCTATCTGAGCGATCCGAGAAAATGCGATGTGAGCCGATTGAAAACGGTCGTGCGCCACCCAATCCGGAAAGCGGAGTAATCGGAGGTTAGTATGCCAAAAGAAGTTGATCCCAAAAATACGACAAGGGCTGCGGCGTATGCGCTTTGGATGAAAGCGCCCAATCCAATGGTCACTTTTTTCAAGACCTTTGATGTGACCAATCTGATCAAGGTCAGCAGGAAAAGAAGCTTGAAATTTAATATGCTGCTCGATTACTGTATCGGCAGAGCTGCCGTAAAGGTAAAGGAGTTTTATATCCTTCCGGTCGGCGAAAAACTCATGCAGTATGACACCATAGCAGTCAATACCATAGTGAAAAACAAAGAGGGCGAAGTCAGCTCCTGCGACCTTTCTTATAAAGCCGAGCTAAATCAGTTCAACGAGGAGTATCTGAAATATACGGCACAGGTCGCCGCAAGCTGTCAGGACAGGGACTTATCCGAAAACAGTATGGTCATCGGCACTTCCGCCATCATAGATACGGAAATCGACGGAGCTGTTGGTATGAACAGCGGCATTTTTAATAATCCCTTTATTATTTAGGGCAGATACAAAAAGAAATGGTTTCGGTATTACCTGCCACTCTCTTTCCAGTTCCATCACACGCAGATGGACGGCGCACACGCAGGCGTATTTTTGAAGAACTTGCAAAACGAGATCAATCTGTTGAAATAATGGCTGAAAGAAAGGAGTACGCTTATGGAAGAATTGGAAGCGATTATGCAGAAATTCGCTGCATCGGGTTGGGACTTAATAGCTGTCCCGGCTCAGGAATGGCTGGACGGAAAAGCCGATAAGGATACTTTGGTATCAGCAATCAAACAGGCTGATAAAGAATGTGGGAACTGTGGATGTGAGTTAGATCCGCTGTATAAAAGAGCTATGGAGCTTCTTTAATCCCATAGGAGGTATAAATATGTTAAGCTTAGAAAAAGTAAAAAACGAATTGAAAACCTTTGGTTATGAATATGCTAACAATATTCTATGCGGACATACTAAATCTAAGGTAAAATGGGTTTTGCCAACAGGGATTGTCAATGTAATGGCATTTGAACAAGCAACATCTTATTTGTTCGGATTTAGCGATAACGGGATTAACCTGTTTCCTGTTCACGGCGATTGGGACATTGCAGACAATTTATTCATTCCGTGGAGTGAAATAACAAGTTTCAAAATGAAAAATGGATTATTAGAAAATGAAATGATCCTGTCAACATCAGCAATGAAAATAGAAATGAAAATCAACAAAGTAGTAGCGAATAATTCGTGGGTTAAGGATAATTTGAATTATTTGAAAGCCAAGAATTATTTTTATCATCAATGACTCAGGTTGAAAATCATCTAAAATGAATAAGATCATAGGTCAGAAAAACCGTAGGGCTTTCATTGAAGCTCTACGGTTTTTAACATTTATTGAGTATGACTATCCTTTGGAATAGGGAAATAAATTGTAACGGTAAATCCACCTTGTTTACCGTGATCGAAAGACACTGTACCCTTATGGGCGGAAACGATCTGTCCGACAATCAAAAGCCCTAAGCCGTGCCGTGGCTCGGTTGTCCCGCTGTCACTCATCATATAGTGGGGCGTAGTCCTGAGTTTCTCTAACTTTTCATCGGTAACGCCGACGCCGTTATCTTCTACGACTATTTTATATTCTGTATCGCTTTTTCGGACGCATACTGAAATCGTACAGCCATCAGGATTGTGCGTTTGAGAATTTGTAATCAGATTTCCGATTGCCCGCCGCAACAACTCTTTATCTCCATTTATGGCACAGGCAGTCAATGCTTCATCTGTATTCCATTCTATCGGATACTTTTCTTCCATATCTAAATTGATAAAGTCAACAACGCTTTGCCTTGCGATTGCTACGAGATTGACAGGCTCTGGATGGATCGGCTGCATATTATATTCTAACTTCGAGGCAAGATTCAGGTCATTGATGAGATTTTTCATTTTTGTACTTTGCTGACGGATAATCCGTGCCTTTTTCCTTTCGCTTTCCGGCAGGCTTTCATTGTCCTCAATCTGTCCGGCATATCCCATTACCATAGAAAGTGGTGTGCGAATGTCGTGAGAGACTCCGGAAATCCAGTTTGCTCTTGCTGTTTCCTTTCTTTGCAGGTTTCGCTTCTGTTTTTGGAGAATATCCGATGTTTGATTGATTTTAGCGGCAAGGTCGGATAAAAGTCCTTTTTCCTTGACATAAACAGGCTCACCTGAAGGTAGCGCCTGTATGCCGTTTGTAATCGGTTTAACGGATTTCAGCAGCTTGGAATTGGCGATCATATAAATCAGGAAAATCAAAAAAACATTCACACCGATTACAATCAGGACAGTATACGGGGCGTTTTTGATGAAATCATAATCCCAACTCGGAGACATATGTTTCCAATATCGGTCTTTCGGATAGCCGACAACGACCAATCCATTTTCGCATTCTCCCGTATAGGTCGGGTATCCATCAATATATCCTCGTGTCAGACTTGCAATGTCGGAGATCGTATAGTGCAGAGGAACGGTATCCGGCA
>ENA-OPBM01001817-OPBM01001817.1-human-gut-metagenome-genome-assembly--contig:-NODE-1817-length-11574-cov-3.227711_pt1 | contig 11574 bp, 10 predicted proteins | sample MGYA00241069_ERZ501454 | MGnify/ENA primary metagenome ERZ501454 (study PRJEB25962, sample SAMEA2042625) | human gut metagenome | biome: human gut; feature: human-associated habitat; material: faeces... | reverse complement strand
TGCGCAACGCCATCAACAAATACTCGCTGATGCTGGTCAACAAGGATACGCAGATACGCCTCTCGACCCTGGGCGAACGCGCTGGAGTGATGGGCGCCTGCATACTGGCGCGCAGCAAGTCGCTGGGGCTGTTCTGAGAAGCGGCCCTCTGCGAACGGAAAACTCCCGGACTGAACGAAAAAGTCCGGGGTTTTATATAAATAGGTACGACGCCCTACCGCTCGGCGTCGAACAGCGGTTTGTATTTCGAGGCCAGTTCGCGCGCCGTCCGCACGGCGTCTCCCGCTTCGGGGAAAGTAAGCGGGTGGGAGGCGTCGGCCCATCGGCATTCGAAGTCGCGGATTTCGCGGTCGAAAGCCTCATGATCGAACATCCGGCCCGTGCGGGCCGCCTCCATCACGCGTTCGATGAAGAGCCGCCAGCGGGGAGCGTAGTAGGTCGAAATCATTCCGGACCATGTGCGGCTGGCGTAATCGGTAAGGTGGTAACTGTCGCCCCAAACCGAGATGAGCATGCGGGCGTTGGTTTCGTAGTAATCTTTCGAAGCGTTGTCGCTGCCGAAGCCGCGCGCCGCGGCGATCCACCGCTCGAGCGAAAACTCGGGGTGGCAGGCCGTGAGCAGGTTGATGTCCGCAAGCAATCCGGTCATGCGTCGGGCGGCGGCGTCCATCGCCTTCCGATCGTGCTGCGCATAGGCCGCGGCGAAACGGTCGCGTTCTATCAGGAAGTAGTCGCCCAGCACCTGCCGGCCGATGTTCACTACGTCGAAACGGTAGGTGTCGCGTTCGCTGTCCACAGCGAGCAGCTCTTCCCAAACCCGCCACAAGGTCGGGAAACGGTAGCCCGTCGTGGGCTTGGTGGTCCAGTGCCAGTTACCCTCCAGCGCGGGATGCGCATTGGTCAGCGGAGACTGTCCGGTCTGCGCGGGCAGCGTGTAGACGCTGTCGCAGAGCGTCCGCCAGCCGGTGCGGGCCGCGGGGTCGCGGAATCCCGTGCGGCGGTCGGCCAGGCGTGCGATCCACTCGTCGTCCGCAATGCCCGTGTTCCACGCTTTGTCCAGCACGAATTCGTACATGAACTGGTTAACGCCGAAGCCTTCGAGCGTCGAGCCCACGCCGCGCAGGTTGTCGCCGCCATGGGCGAAAGCGTCCTCCATGCGGGCACTCACGGTATGGAAATTGCCCGATAGCATCGTGTTGCCCCCGAAATTGCCGAGGTAGCACCACAAGTAAGGCTGGCCGTGGAATTTTTCGGTCTGCTTCCAGATCTCTGTGAATTCGCAGAAGTAATCCAGCATCAGCAGCCGGTCCTGCGGCACGGCGCCGAGGAAGGCGCGGATGTTCTCCGCGGTCCAGTGCGTCGGATCGGCATAGAAGAGCCAACCCATCTGGAGCCACACCGCCTCGGGATCGACCTCCGCCATCGACTCGTAGATGTGGCGCGACATTCCGGCGAGCGTTTCAGGATCCCACGTCGGGGCGTCGATCTCGTTGAACGGATCGGCGCCGTAGATATGGCCCGTGCCGAACAGACGGGTCTGTTCGGTGAGGAACTCCCGCTGGATGACCGCGAAAAGCGGGTCCATCGGGTCGAGGAAACTGCACCGGTATCGATCGTCGAAGCCGCCCCAGTAGCTCACGCGTGTGATCCGGGCATCGGGATGGAGTCTTTTGAGCTCCTGCGGAACGTGTCCCGCGAAGGCCGGCAGCACGGGTTTCATCCCCAGTTCGCGTTCGCGCGCCAGAATACGCTGCTGCAACGCCAGCTGGCCGTCGATCCACTCCTTGGGCAGCGGACCCTGCCAGCGGTCGATGTTCGACATGCGGTGCCAGGGCAGGTGGGCCGGACCGGTGAAGTAGGCGCGGACCTCTTCGTCCGAAAGTCCGAGCCGGGTCCATACCCGCTGCCAGACGGCTTCCTGCCCCGTGATGGCCAGCGGCATGGTTACGCCCTGAAGCGCCATCCAGTCGATGAAGCGTTCCCATTCGGTCCATCCCCACCACGGCATGGTGTACCCGAACGTGCAGTAATTGAGGAAGAAACGCTCCCGTGCGCGGGATTCGACGCGGACTTTTTCGTCGATCCGCGGTAGCACGGCAGGCATCTCCACGGGATTGCAGGCATGCCACGAGACGGTCGTCAGGCAGTAATTCTTCAGGTAATGGTTCAGTCCCACGGCAATCGAGGCGGAGCTGTTGCCGCGCACGACGATCTTTGAGCCGCGGGATTCCAGTTCGAAACACTCGGTCGTATCGGTAAGACGCTCGAAGCGGAACTGTTTTTCGTGCTCGGGAATGATCCGCCGGGCCAGTGCGCGGACGGCGGCATCGTCCTCAGAGCGCCAGCCAGCGGCCATGCAGAGCAGCGCCGTAAGGCAGGCTATAAATCTCGGTATTTTCATATCGGGCAGGGTTTGGGTGAGCGATCGATTGCTTTGATGGCAAAATTAATAAAATTATTCAAAACATCATACAAAGTAAAAATATTTACGCTGAAGAGTTTTATGTTACCGTAAATTAATTATCTTTGCTTCCATGAAATGAATAAACATTTGTATGATGCACATGAAAAATCTCGGTTATATGCTGTTGGTAGCCCTTCTGTTGTGCTGCACCTGCGTACAATGCAGCGAGAAGGAGCACCAGACTCCTCCGGCTCTCTCTGAAGGGGACGATCCGGGCGGCGACGGCGGCGAAGAAAATCCGGAAGGTCTGCCCGGTTATCCGAAGGGTCTTACGGTCGATGAGTTTACGCAGGAACTTGCGAACGGCTCGAAGTGCCTGGGCTTCTACGCCATCGTCGATTTCAAGGCGAATCCGAACCTGCGGTTCCGTCCGCAGTTCTCCGCAGCGAAGAAGCCGACGGCCTATTTCTCGGCATTCGCCGAATCGGGAGACGGTACGCCGTATTTGGCCGTCAACGGGGGTTTCTTCGGCGGTACGACTTCGGTTAGCCTGCTCATCGACCGGGGTGTGGTCCGATCGCTCGCCGTGCAGGAGGATTGGATATGGTCCACAAATCCTTACACGCATTTCTTCCCCGTGCGGGCCGCTTTGGGGCAGCTGCGCGACGGAAGTTTCGAGGCGGCCTGGGTCTATTGCGTGGCCGACGACGACAACTGTCCCTATGCTTTCCCGTCCGCGCTCGGCAACAACGAGAAGACCATGACGTTCATGCCGGCGCCACCGACCTCGCACACGGCGGGCGGACGCCGCTGGCAGCCCTACAACGCCATCGGCGGCGGCCCGATGCTGGTCCACGGGGGCCGGAACGTGGCCGAGGAGAACTACTGGAAAGAGATTTTCGACTGCGGAGGTCTGCAGGGGCTTGCGCGGCATCCCCGGACGGCCATCGGCGCCACGGAGGACGGGAAACTGGTCATCGTGGTCTGCGACGGACGCAACAAGCGGGGCAGCGCCGGTATGACACTGCCCGAACTGGCCGACAAAATGATCTCGCTGGGATGTGTCGAAGCGATCAATCTCGACGGCGGCGGCCTTCGTGGGCCGGGAGGGACGGGTGCTCAACATGCCCAGCGACACGCCCGGTACGACTGCGCAGGACGTCGCGCTACGGGAGCGAAGCGTTCCCACGGCGGTAATAATCGCCGAGCAGTGACGCGAAACCCAATACTTTACGGGCGGCAGGCATTCTGCCGCCCGTTTTTGTGGTGCGCATTCATTCACTTTTGCCCGAAATTTGTCAAAAAAAGGATTAATTAACATCTTTTGACACGGCTTTCAGATAATCTTTTATACTCGTTGGTTGAATTAAATTTCCCAATATTTATAAATGAAAAAGTTGCACAAATTGCAGATTATTAGCAAATTAGTGGTAATCACACCGTTAACTACTATTGCTCTGCTTATGCGCAACTTCATAGCAAATTTCGTTAGAATTCTCGGAATCTGCAAGGATTTCGCTGGGAATCGTGTAAATGAACTTGGAAACGTACCCCGTTGTGGCGTTGTTCCGAAGTTTTCCGACCTCGAAGTCGTCGCTCTCGGCATAACCGCCGAGGCTTTCGGATTCGATAGCGAAAATCTTCTTTTTCATCGTCTGCGACATGAGTGCAAGGACGATTTGCCAAACCAGATCAGCCGCCGGCAGTTCAATGTCCGTCGTAAGCTGACGGCCAGACTTGCCGAGGAAATCCGCAAGGAGGTTGCTGTCGCCATTGACGGATCTGAGGACGTGTTCTGCATTGATTCCAAGCCGGTAAAGGTCTGCCAGAACGCAAGGGCGAAACGTTGTGTCATGGGCCGAGACAACGCGGAGGCCGCTCCGGATTGGGGATACTGCGCCTCGCAAGGTCTGCACTATTACGGTTATAAACTCCATGCTGTGTGCGGGATACGAGGTGTGATACATTCCTATGACATGACTGCGGCAAGCGTACATGACATCCATTACCTCAATGATGTGCGTTGGGAATATCATGACTGTATGATGCTTGGAGACAAAGGTTATCTCAGTGCCGAGGTTCAGAAAAACCTCTTTGAGACAGCTAATATAACTCTTGAAGTCCCGTATCGGCTGAATCAGAAAAACTGGCGTCCGCCATCCCGGACATACAAGAGATTCCGCAAGCGTATAGAAACAATATTCTCCCAACTCAACGACAATCTCATGATGATACGAAACTATGCAAAGCAATCCTGCGGTCTCTTTACCCGTATGGCAGGCAAAATCGCAGCTATGACGTTTATGCAATAGGGCAATTTCGTTAATCTTCGTCCGATTGGGCTGATAAAATATTCACTAATCTAATTCAACCAACAGGTTTATAATTATAGAATAATCAAAGACCACTCATCCTAAGCAAGTATATATACCGGATGCTGGATCTTAGAAGGAGTTGCGTTTCCAGATTCTAAACAGCAGAAACAGCTTCACGCAAAAATTGATGAGCTGAGAAAACTTATTATAGATACTGACAATGAATCTGTTCATCGATTTTTTTTATAAAAAGACCGTCATTAAATACACGGCCAATATATCGGGCATTTCGAAAATTCCACTCCCAAAACCGAAAATTTCAAGGCTTGGGCTTGAAATTTCGACAAAAAAACATGAAAATAGTAAGAGCGTTTAAACTTGGTTTAAACGCTCTTTGTTTGGGATTGAATAAGTCTTAATTATTTTTGTAGTAAATTAGGGATATTTATTTATCCTATTTACCGCCGAAATCGGGATGATAGCTACAAAATAACTCTATCTCTTTCGATTTTGTGAGTACGGAAACGTTATTTTGTATTGCCTCCACACATCCCGTATTAAATAAACCTTCATTCAGTCCGGGAATCATATCATCGAAATTTATTCCTTTGGGAAGAAATGTAACAACTTGTGTTCTAATTCCATTTTTTAACACAATGTTACTGGTTATAACCATTTTAAAAACCGGAGTGTCATTCAGAGGAACAAGGGTTCCCTGCTTCTGATCTGTAAACATAGCTTATAAGATTTAGGAAATGAAAAAAAGCCACTCTAAGGTGTCCTACGCTCTTATAAGAAAGCGCTGGGGCGTTTCCGCTGCCCACACCATAAGTGGCTATAATTCTGCGATTTGTTTTTGTAAAAGACATGACTTATAAGATTTAGGATACGCAAATATAGCAAAAGAAACGGAAAATGCATAAAGTTTCCAAATAAATCGCATTGCCAAGGGTTGAAAATAATTTGTATATAGGTTATAAACAATTTTTTGCCATGGCGCATATACGACGGATATTTGTGCTATCCAAATACTTTTACATGGCATACACATTTATCATCTCCGACGAAAGCGTCAATGCGGATGGCTTTGTCATTCAGACAAAGGGCATCCGCACGGAACGCTTTAAAAAGAATCCCGTGATGCTCTACATGCACGAACGGGAAAAAGGCGTTATAGGCCGCTGGGACAACATCCGGGCCGAGGGTACGCAATTGATTGCCGACGCCGTCTTCGACGAAAATAATCCGCTCGGGAAAGAGGTTAAAGAGCGTGTAGACGGCGGCTTTCTGCGCTCGGCATCTATCGGCCTGTCTGTTCTCAATTACGAGAAGATCGACGGCGTAGACACCGTAACGGACTGCGAACTGACCGAGGTGTCGATCGTCGATATCCCGTCCAATCAGAACGCCGTCAAACTGTTCAACAAAAAGGGGCTTATCGTATTGAGTCTTAAAGAATCGACCGACGGGAACAAAGACCTGCGCACGCAGTTGATCGAGGTGCTGAAACTGTCTGCAACAGCTACGGACGGGGAGATCATCGAAACCGTAACAGCCCTATCCGGTAATGCAGGCCCGGCGGAACCCGACACGGAAAAGGCCCTGCGGCTTGGATATGTCGATTCGTCGCAGCTCATGCTGCTGAAACACATGGCACGGACTGATAAATCAGCATTCCGCAAGTTCATGCAGGACAAGGAGCAGGCCGCGGCGGTGAATATAGACAAGGAGTTGAAACAAGCTGTCAACCTTGGCAAGTTCGGTATGCCCGACCGTGGTGTATTCGAGCATATCGGCAAACAGTTAGGTGTCAAGGCTCTGAAGGAGGTCCTCGAAGTCATGCCCGAAAAGGTGTCGTTTGCGGCTTTCTTCGGCCCGAACCGCAACGACATGACCAACCGGGCCAACTGGGGACTGAAAGAATACCGCAAATATGATCCGCAGGCATTGAGCGATGATCCGGAGTTATACGCCCGCCTGCGGGAGAAAGAATACGGGGAAGAACAGGAACCGTATCATAACCTGGCCTATTATCGCAAACATAACCCCGAGTATCTGGCACAGCATCCCGACCAATACGAACGGTTGCTTGCCCGAGAACGTAAGAACAAGTAACTAACAATCAATCACAAATACAATATTTATGGCATTGAACAGAGAGGTCTGGATAGACCAGGTGAAAGAGGGTTTCTACCCCGACGACAGCTTCCTGCAAAAGGTAACGGACTATTCGCAGTTTGTGGATCACAACCGCCTGCACATCGCGTCGGCGGGTATCGACCCGAAAGTTTTGGTCAACAATACGACCTATCCTATTTCGGTGATCGGGCGTGATGACGAGGACAACGAAATCCGGCTCGACAAGTTCGAGACCGAAAACACCATCGTCCGCCGTCCCGAAGCACTGGAGTACAGTTACGACAAGCTCGAAAGCGTTATCGGCCAGCACCGTTCGACGCTCCGGGCAAGTGTGGCGACGAAAGCCGCGCACGCTTATGCCCCGGCGGAAGATACCGAAAACACTCCCGTAATTATCACGACGGGCGAAAGCATCACGGGCCGCAAGCGGTTGCGGTTTGCGGACATCCTCGCGCTGAAAGAGCGTTTCGACGATGTGGACGTACCGCTCGATAAACGTTATCTCGTGTTGCATCCGAAGCACGTTTCCGACCTGCTGCTCGAAGACCTCAAACTCTTCAAGGATCTGACGAGCGTCAAGGACGGCGAGCCGCTGAAATTCGCCGGGTTCGGCTGTTACGCTTTCTCGCGCATGCCGACGTACCGCATGATGGACGGCGTGCTGAAAAAGGTCGCATTCGGAGCGGTAGCGGCCGAGGGCGACAGGTTCGCCTCGTTCGCGTTCTACGCAAAGGAGGTGATGAAAGCCGACGGAGATATTCACATGTACGCCACGGAGAACGACCCCAAAGAGCGTGCTACGATCGTCGGTTTCGACAAACGGTTCGTGGCGTTGCCGATCCGCGGCAAGGGCATCGGCGCAATTGTCAGCGCATCCGTTTAAAGGGCCTTTAAACCCGCTAAATTTCGTGTATTATGGCATACAACAACAAGAACCACCTCGAAAAGATCAAACAAGCCGTAGAGGTGACAAAAGCGCACTATGAACCGGGGCGGCAGGATCGGAATCATCGGTGGGTATGGAACAATTATATTTATGATATGTTTCATGTCGGATATATCACGTATCTGTCCTGGTTGCGCCGGGACCCTGATTATAGCGCTTATATCAAGCGGTTGAAAGCCGAACGTAGGGCGGATATGGAAGCGCGAAAGGCCGAGAGGATGAAGAACCCCCGCAGGGTCCGGAATGCTCCAGCGCGGACACGGGTTAGAAAGGTGTCCTGACCTGTTCCCCGAAGACTACGAAACCTGGATAGTTGCCGCCCGTCGATCATTTCGGCGGGCGGTATTATTTTGCGTTCGAAAACTCCAAAAATCCCGGTCATCAATAATGACCGGGAAAACGACCGGAAAAATGACCGGAAACCAAAACTCCAAAAATCCCGGTCAAATTCCGAATACCCGAAAGGCGTAGATAGCATTCGTTGAATGCAGATTGGTTGCTAACAGGCCGAAGATAAATTTTACTTACCAAAACTCCAAAAAACGCCTACAATTTAAACGTAGGCAAAATTGTAGGCCTAAATGTAGGCAAACGAAAACTCCAAAAAGCGCCTACAAATACAGACTATCGAATCACCAAAAAACAATACCAAAACTCCACAAAACGTCACCCTTTCAAATGGTGACAATTTAGGGGACGGAAAGGGTGACAAACCAAAACTCCAAAAAACGTCACCTTTTACTGAATACCCGACAGGCGAAGCGAGTTTCGAGAAGAATGTCGCCGATGTTGCCGTAGATAAGGTTTTCAAACTGCGAACCGATCGCCTGATTGATCGTCAGCAGATACCTATATATGACATGGAGGCCGTCGCTGGCCTTGTTCCGCTGTTTGCAGACCAATACAGCCAGTCGATCGTCGAGGTCATGGAGACGACACTGATCCCCAAATGCGACGGAGGACTGCGTATCGTAGGGGATTCGATGTACCCGCTGCTGAAAAGCGGAGACATCGTGTTTTACAAGCAGGTACATGACATCATGCACAGCATTATATGGGGTGAAATGTATCTGATTTCGTTCGACATTGACGGAGACGAGTACGTTTCGGTGAAATACCTGCAAAAATCAGATACACCGGATCACATCGTGCTGGTCAGCTATAACGAGCACCACAAACCGATGGAGATACACATCAACCGCATCCGGGCGCTTGCTTTTATCAAGGCGTCGCTGCGCCTGAACTCGCTCAAATAGGGGACAGGTCGGTCATTATACTATAAAGCCCGCACAAACCACGTTTAAATGGTCGTGCGGGCTCGTCTTTGTGGTGAATTACCACTGAATATTGCGGTTACGCATTGAATTGGGGCGTTTCGCCTTGAAATTCCTGCACTGAAATTACGGTAAATTACGCAGCCAAAATTTGGCCGTTCTATCCTAACTATCTACTTTACAATCGTTTCATCTCTTTTATCCCTTTTGGAGTTTTCGTTCTGCCCCTTACAACATGTCCTTGATGTAGGGATACTGTTTGAAGATCTTGTGGTTGTCGGCCAATGCGATGCCCAGTTCGGGCGCGACCTCCTTCAGCAGGGCGGTCGCGGCGGCCATCACCTCGGGCGAACGCTCGTCCATAGCGATGTTGGTGATGCCGAGCCATCCTTTTTCGCGGAGGTGACCGACGAAGGCGGGCAGGAACGGGCCCCACATTTCGCGGAAGGCCGGCGTGCCCGGATCGGCCTTGACGTCGACGAATTCGCCCGTCACGGCATCCTTGTAGTGGAGCATGTTGTTCCACGGCAGCATCGAATAGCAGTTGACGTACTTGCCGACGCCCAGGTCGAGCATGAACCGCACCCAGCGGTCGAAGACCGTGAAGTCATACTCCCACGTGCCGTCGGCCAGGCGCGTCCAGACGATCATATCGGCGTAGGCGTCGTAGCACTGGTTGTTCCAGGGGTCCTTGTTGAGCGTTGCCGTGATGACTTTCTGCCCGGCGTCTGCGAGCTGCCGCATCGTCGGCCGCATCCGTTCGAAATGCTCGTCGCTCCAGGCATCTACCCCTTCGGCGCGGGCCACGGCCGCCGGATGCTGCCACAGGTCGAGGTGGTAGGTCCACTCCGAGGGCGCGGGCAGGGTGCGTTCCGTGACGTTCAGGTGCAGCGTCAGCGTTTCGGCGACGCCTTCGCCCTTTACCGCAACCGGAGCCGTGTAGCGGCCGGGGGCGGCGTCGCGCGGGATGTCTACCGTGATCCAGACGGGACGGGTCGACCGGGCGGGCACGTCGCATGAAGCCGCCTCGTCGAGCAGGTCCGCTTCGAGGTGCGCCGGGTTGTTCTCCGGCCGTGCGCCGCAGGGTTGGTCGGTCAGAAAGCGGTCGCAGACGACGTATTTGACGAAGCGTGCGCGGGCGATGCCGGGGAGCTTCGCGCCGTTGTCCGCGACGAAGTCGCCCACGGTGCAGGTCAGGCCGCCGACAGCCGCGGGAGCGGAGATGACAGCCTGGGCCGAGACCTTCTCGCCGCGCCAGCCCGTGAGGGTCGTCTGATCCGTCACGGCTGCTGCGCAGGGTGTCGCGCGGGGATAGCGGACATCCGTCGAGCCGAACGTGACGATCGGTTTTTCGACTCCGTTCCAGGTTTCGGGTTTCTCTCCCTGCGGGTCGGCGGGTTCCGTCCAGTCGAAATGCGAGAGAGCATGCTGCGGGGGGATGCCGGTGCAGGAGAGCAGTGTCAGCAGGGGGAGAGTTGCGAGTAGTTTTTTCATGGTCCGTTTATTTTGGGTCGGGTTGTTTCGGTTGTTTTCGGGTGCGGTTCCGGGTGCAGTCTCCGGGGCGGTTTCCGGAGACAGTCTCCGGGGGCGGTTTCCGGGGGCGGTCAGAGCGCCTCCAGCGCCTGCTCCAGCCCCATGCCGTGCGAACCTTTGACCAGCACGAGGGAGTGCTCTACGGGGGAGACTTTCAGCAGCGAAAGCAGGTCGCCGCGCGTTGGGCAGAGCGTGACGTTGGCCGGCTTTTCCGCGAGTCCGTCGTAGGCCTTGGCGAATTCCGGACCTACGAGCAGCAGTTCCGCTTCGGGGTTCTGTGCGGCCATCTCGATGATTGCGGCGTGTTCGCGTTCGGACCAGTCGCCCAGTTCGAGCATGTCGCCCAGAATCAGCACCCGGCGCTGACGCTCTTCGAGCGGCTCGGCGAGAAAATTCCCGACCGAAGCCCGCATGCTCGACGGATTGGCGTTGTAGCAGTCGGCGACGAGCGTGTTGCGGGACGTTCCGATGCGCTGCGAGCGGTTGTTGTCGGGAACATAGCCGGCGATGGCATGGCGGATGCGTCCGTCGGGAACGTCGAAATAGCGTCCCACGGCGACGGCGGCCGCAATGTTGAACCGGTTGTAGCTGCCTTCCAGATGGTTTTCGATGCCGTCGGCCAGCGATGCGGAGTAATATTCGGCGGCCAGCGAATCGCGTTCGGCGGCCATGCCCGTCAGGGGCAGCAGCGCCGCCAGAAGTAGTGTCTTTTTCATATTTGTCATATTTATTGTTTGTTTCTTTGATTATGCGTAACACAGTTTCATTATGTCGTCGGGCGAGAGTTCGCCCTCAATGTATATCACCGTTCCCCGGTTGGGCTTCACCTTGCTGAACAGTATGTAGCGGTTGATGCCCTTGCTCTTTGGCGGCATTATGTAGTATCCGCTCACTATCTGGCCGTTCTCAACCACCTCGCGTATCTTCTTGGCGTTCTTTCTGTCGGCCTTCAGATAAGGCTCT
>ENA-OPBM01001815-OPBM01001815.1-human-gut-metagenome-genome-assembly--contig:-NODE-1815-length-11590-cov-2.190030_pt1 | contig 11590 bp, 10 predicted proteins | sample MGYA00241069_ERZ501454 | MGnify/ENA primary metagenome ERZ501454 (study PRJEB25962, sample SAMEA2042625) | human gut metagenome | biome: human gut; feature: human-associated habitat; material: faeces... | reverse complement strand
TCAGCGGCTCTGTTATCATGATTGCAACCAACATGATTGCGCCAACCGATTTGCTTGGCAATATGGGCACCGGTGCCGCAGGGATGTTTGAAACCAGCATGGTTGCCATTCTGGTAGCGTCTATCTGTGCACTGATCAAAGAATATGGTGGATTTGCTGCTCTGCTATATTGGATAAAAAAAGTGTTTAAAGGGAGAAAAGGCGGACTCCTTGGCATGGGTCTGTTGGTAGGTCTGATGGATATTGCAACGGCGAATAATACAGTCGCAATTGTTATGGCAAATCCAATTGCAAAAGAAATGTCAGGAAACTACGGAATCAGCAATAAGAAAGCAGCATCTATTCTGGATACATTTTCCTGTATCTTTCAGGGAATTCTTCCTTATGGAGCACAGATGCTTGTTGCTATATCAGCGGTTAATGAGCTTGGTTATGAGATGTCAGCATTTCAGATACTTCCGGTTCTTTTCTATCCGATGATGCTGCTTATAAGCTCGCTTATATGGATATTTATAATTCCTGCAGACAGATAAACTTAACTGGTAACTTTTAACTTCACGCCAATTAATATGGAGGATTTTCTCATGGCTAAAGACACTAAGGATGGTAACAATTTAAACGAAAAAAGCTATGTTAATAAAAAGCTGCTGCAGTGCTACTTGATTATATCAATGGTACTTTTGGCGGCATATATAATGGAACTTGTTAAGGGAAATAGAACGGCAGGATATGTGTTTGTATTTTCGATTATTCTTATTGTGCCGGTTATTATGGCAGCATTCGCATATAAGAAAAATGCTGAGAGTAAAATAGTCAGGTCAATTACGGCAATAGGCTATGGAATATTATATGCCTTTGTATTATGGACATCAGTAAGTATTCTTTCATTTACTTATGCAATTCCTATGATAATTGCAATATCTATGTTTGCAGATAAAAAGTATACCTTAAAGGTTGGTATTGCAAGTGCACTTATTAATATTGTATATATTATTATCCAATATGTTAATGTTGGAATAACAAGCAGTGATATGGTTGATTATGAAATACAGATTGCATTTATGACACTTGTTGTAGCATTTTCTTATATTACAACAGATGTACTTGGACATATATCAGCTTATAAGCTTGAGACAATTGAAGCAGAGAAGGCTAAGACTGATGATATGCTTGATAAGATAATCAAAGCTAATGATAACCTCTGCAAAGAGATTGACAATATCAATGATGAGTCAAAGAATATGCAGGAACAGGCGGAAGGAAGCCAGCTTGCAGTATCACAGATGGTATCAGGTGCTAATGAGCTTGCAGGAACAGTGCAGAACCAGCTTGAGATGACAGAGAGTATTGGGGAGCTTACAGAGAATGCAAGAACGATTATTGAGGATATCAAGAAGCAGTTCGATACAACAACAGATATTACTAAGACAGGCAATATCAATATGGAACAGCTTGAAAATGTATCAAAGAACAGCAGTGATATTGGCAGTGATGTAAGTGGTGCTATGAATGAGCTTACAGCTAAGACAGAAGAAGCTAAAGTGATTCTTGGAATGATTAACGGAATTACAAGACAGACAGCACTCCTTGCACTTAATGCAAGCATAGAAGCTGCGAGAGCAGGTGAGGCAGGAGCAGGTTTTGCAGTAGTTGCACAGCAGATTAAGCAGCTTGCAGAGGAGACACAAAAGTCAACAGAGGAGATAGAGAATATTATCGTAGCACTGGCAGAGCAGGCTGAGAAAGCTGGGTTTAGTGTTAATAATCTTCTTTCGGCCAATGAGAACCAGATGGAATTAGTGAACCAGTCAAAGAAATCATTTGATGCGATAAGAGATGACATAAGGGATATTCAGGTAAAGATAGACGAAGAATACAATTATATGGATAATATCACAACAAGCAACAATGAGATTACACAGCAGATAGAAAGCCTTAGTGCATTCAGTGAAGAGCTTCTTGCCAACACAGGAACTCAGTAATAAGACTATTAATGGAAGCAGGAATATTAATAATCTTTTAGATGATGTAATGAAAGAAGTCAGCATTTTGCAGATGATAATAGACAGTAAAGACGAATAGAGAATAGTACTGTAACGCTGAGTTAAGTTGCAGGAAGGAACGAGGAGTAAAATGTCAAAGAACAATATTATACTTATAGGTATGCCGGGAAGCGGTAAAAGCACACTTGGAGTAGTACTTGCCAAGAAGATAGGATATTCATTTATAGACTCTGATATTGTGATTCAGGATACATATAAAAAGACGCTTGAGCAGCTTATAGAAGAAAATGGCGATACTGGCTTTATTAAGATTGAGAATGATGTGAATTGTTTAATATCTCCAGAGCATACAATTATAGCAACAGGTGGAAGTGCTGTATATGGAGATGAGGCTATGGAGCATTTTAAGCAGATAGGAACAGTTATATATTTAAAAGTTTCAGAAAAAGAGCTTGAGAGCAGATTAGGGAGCCTTAAAGAAAGAGGTGTTGTATCCAACGGCAAGTCTACAGTAGAAGAAATCTTTGAGGACAGAAAAAGGCTCTATGAGAAATATGCAGATATAACAATTGTTCAGGAGGGCCGTGATATAAGAATGATTGTTGAGGATATGTATAAGAAGCTTACAAAGCTGATATAAAAGTGAGAAATAATTGCAATAATTATAAAACTATAGAAAAATATCTCCTTTTGTGGTACTATTAAAGATAGTAACATACGGAGGAGGTATTTTTTTAATGCAGGATAAATATAAATACACAGATGTGAGTGAAAGAAACAGAAGAATGAATAGGTTCTATATAGTGGCGACTTCTCTACTTGGTTTGATGTTTCTTTTTTATCTGTGGATGAAGCAGTTTAATCACAATATTCCATCAGTAGTTGTGTATTGTAACACAGCACTTATTGCTGTATTTGCAGCTGTTAATGTCATAGTTTACAGAAAGAATACAGCGACAAGATATTTAAAGGTTATGTCAACTATTGAGATTGGAATAGAATATCTGTTAATTGGTGTGCAGACAGATGCAAGCTTTATCAGTTATGCTATTCTTGGAATATTTATACTTCAGATTCCTTATTATGAGAAGAAGTCGTTGAAAAGAACTGCGGCAGGAATGTTGATTTTATACATAATTGTAACTGCTGTGCAGGCTTCAAAGGGAATATATGGACAGGACGTTAATGCAGTATGTTCAATATTTATGATAGTGCTTATAGGTGTTGTTATATTGGAAGTTGGTAAATTAACAATTCTGTTTAATGATGATGCTGTTAATTCGGCTAAAGATGAACATAGCAGAATAAAAGAGATTTTAGATAATATAATTATGGTATCAGGTGTTGTCAGCAATGAAACTAAGAAGAGTGATAAGCTTATCAATGAACTCGTTGATACAACTAATACAGTAACTAACAGTATGAAAGAGATATCTGCGGCAACTAATATGACAGCGACAAGCATAGAAGAGCAGAGCAGTATGACAACAACTATACAGGAGGCTATTGAACATACAGGAAAGGCTTCTGATCAGATGGTTGAGCTGGCTGTTAATTCTAACGACAGTATACAGAAGAATATTGTTGTTATGGACGAATTAAGAAAGCAGTCTGAGCAGATAACAGATACTAATAAGTCTGTTACTGAGTCTATGCAGAGATTACAGGAAAAGACTAAGAACGTGGAAAATATTGCTGGAATGATACTTAATATATCAAGCCAGACTAACCTTTTAGCACTTAATGCTTCAATTGAAAGTGCAAGAGCTGGTGAAGCAGGAAGAGGCTTTGCGGTTGTTGCTGAGCAGATAAGACAGTTAGCAGAACAGACAAAGAATTTTACAGAAGATATTACTAAGATAACTAATGAACTTAATGATAATGCAGATGAAGTTGTTGTATCTGTTAATTCTTCCGTTGAGGCAACTAAAGAGCAGGGCGAGAGAATAATTGAAGCGGCACATACATTTGAACAGCTTAACAAGAATATAGAAACACTTATAGAGCATATTGATGTTGTTAATAAAGAAATAGCAGGTCTTTCAGACTCTAATAATAAGATTGTAGAGAATATTTCACAGTTATCAGCAGTTACGCAGGAAGTAACAGTCAATGCCGAGCAGGTACATAATATGAGTGAACAGAACCTTGAGTATGCAAAGCAGGTTAAAGAAGCTGTTGGCAATATTAGAATTACATCAGAGAAAATGGAAATAGAAGAATAAAAGTATTTGGATGTACAAAATGATTGTTATAAATTTATCGAAAATTATACGAAAAAACGATTAAATTGTTGAAAAAAATATTAAAATGTTGTAAAATATTGATAACATATAATCAATTATTTGATCGGAGGCGTGTAATATGTTGTTTCAGATTTATGGCGAAGGTGCCATTTACCAGTTATTAGGCTGTGTTCTTGTCTTTGCAGGACTCGTTATCTGTAACGAACTTGCAAGACGTTCTAAATTTGGTGGATTGTTATTCTTTATTATAATTCCAATCGCACTTACAATCTATTTTGTGGCTATCCAGATAGGAGCTGCACAGGGTGCTTCATGGGCACTTAATAATACTACATATAGATATATGAATGGATGGTTCCATTATGCTAAGCTTTATGCCGCTACAGCAGGCTGTATCGGATTTATGATGCTTAAGTATAAGTGGAGCATAGGTAAGACAGAATGGTTTAAAGTATTCCCATTCTTAATCGTTGCCATTAATATTCTTATCGCTGTTTGTAGTGATTTTGAATCAGCAATCAAAGGTGGAATTAATGGCGGCTGGTGGTTCTCTAACGAGGGTGTATGGCTTTACGGTGGCTGGTGGAACTGGCTTAACGGTATCGCAGGCTTAATCAATATCTTCTGTATGACAGGCTGGTGGGGGATTTACTCATCAAAGAAGCAGGATGATATGTTATGGCCAGATATGACAATATGGTTCATTGTTGCATATGATATATGGAACTTCACATATACATATAACAACCTTCCAACACATACTTGGTATTGTGGTGTTGCATTACTTCTTGCTCCTACATTTGCTAATGCGTTATGGAACAAGGGTGGCTGGATTCAGAACCGTGCTAATACACTTGCAATATGGTGTATGTTCGCACAGGTATTTCCATTATTCCAGGTTGACGGAATATTTGCTACACTTCCAGTCCTTTACAAGTACACAGGAGCTAAGTCAGGAATGGAACTTACACATTATACATTAGAGCAGATGAATGCCGCAGGTGCATATCCAGTTGCTCAGGGTGTAATGGCTATTCTTGCAGTAGTAGCTAACGTAATCTGTATCTCAGTTATCATTAAGAGAGCTATTGAACAGAAGAAGAATCCATACAAGAACGAAATCTTTGCAGGAACTAGAGATTTTGAACAGGCTATGGATAGAGCATAATATATGCGGGTTAATATATCAGTATTGTGATAATTATATATAGATATTGATATATATGGATACATTAAGTATCAAAAGATAAAACAACAAAATACAATGATTATATGAAGATAAGAATACCTTTCTGTTGCAGGGACAATCCTTAACAACAGAAAGGTATTTTTGCATTATAATTATTGCCGTAGTTATATAGTAAGTTGCTAAAGAATACTTTGCTGTGCTATACTAATAATATTAATATGCACCTTTGATGGGTGTAGGAATGGAGGCACATTATGATTAAAAAGATTAGGGGAATTAAAATCGAACTTATAATTATATCAATAGCGTTATTTGTGTTAGGTCTTTTCCTTACAATATTTCCTGAGGTATCACAGATTATCATATGCAGGGCAGTAGGAATTGCATTATGCGTATGGGGAGTGTTAAGGCTTATGACATATTTCAGAATGTCAAGGGAAGATGTATTCGTATCATTCGGACTTGTACAGGGTATATCATTACTTGCATTTGGAATATTCTTTGTTATGAGACCAGAAGCTATTGCAGTATTTTTTGGAACAGCTATTGCCATAATAATTATTATTGACGGTATATTAAAGCTTCAGTATGCAATAGAATTCTATCATATGGAAGCACAGCGCTGGTGGATAGAGGCAATTGTTGCAGCATTAATGGTTGTTATGGGTGTTGTTGCATTATTTAACCCATTTGGTTCATCAACTGTACTTATGATGTTTGTTGGAATTGTGCTTATGGTTGAGGGCCTGAGTGACCTTATATCTATTATAAGAATATCTTCGTTTATTAAGAATTTAAGAGGATAGTGTATTGTCGGGAGGCGGAATAGAATTTGTCTCTGGCATAATTAAGATTAATACAATTATTGAAGTGGTAATCGTAACTGCTGTTATTAATGAATTATTATAATGAAATTATATTGCTGTGGCGGCAGCCAGGCCTTATAAATGTAAAAATATGGAGGAAATAATTAAAATGTCGGATAAAGTAATATACGCAGCTATACTTGGAGCAGGAACAGTAGGACTTGGAACATACAAATTATGTGAGGCTATGAGTGATGAGATAAAGCATAAGACAGGAGCAACACTTGTTATTAAGAAGGTTCTTGTAAGAAATTTATCTAAGAAAAGAGAAGGTATTCCAGATGAAATTCTTACAGATAAGTGGGAAGATATAATTAATGACAAGGATATCAGCATTGTTGTTGAGCTTATGGGTGGAATTCATCCAGCTAAGGATTATGTTCTTGAGGCGCTTAAGGCTGGCAGGCAGGTTGTTACAGCTAATAAGGATCTTATTGCTGAGTATGGAGAGGAAGTTGGCAATGCGGCTAATAAAGCAGGAGCAGACCTTCAGTTTGAGGCGGCTGTAGCTGGTGCAATACCAATTATCAGACCATTAAAGCAGAGTATGACTGGTAACCATATCACAGAGATTATGGGTATTGTTAATGGTACGACTAATTATATTCTTACTAAGATGACAGAGAGTGGAATGGACTACAAGGAAGCTTTGGCAAAGGCTACAGAGTTAGGTTATGCAGAAGCAGACCCGACAGCAGATGTGGAAGGATACGATGCAGGAAGAAAGATAGCTATTATGGCTTCTATTGCATTTAACTCAAGAGTAACATTTGCTGATGTATACACAGAAGGTATTACTAAGATTTCCGCAGATGATATTAAGTATGCCAAGGAATTTGGCTATGTAATCAAGCTTTTAGGTGTTGCCAAGAATACAGAGGACGGAATTGAAGTAAAGGTTCACCCAATGCTCATACCTAATAATCATCCTCTTGCAAATGTTAATGATGCTTTTAATGCTGTATTTGTACACGGTAAGGCTATGGATGATGCAATGTTTATGGGACGAGGTGCAGGACAGATGCCGACTGCCAGTGCAGTTGTAGGTGATATAATTGATGTATGCAGAAATATAGTACACGATTCCTGCGGAAGAATTGGCTGTTGCTGTTATAAGAATCTTGAAGTGAAGGATATAACAGATACTAAGAGCAAATTCTTCTTAAGACTTGAAGTTGCAGACAAGCAGGGCGTTCTTGCCAATATTGCAAGCGTTCTTGGTAACAGCGGTGTAAGCATAGCACAGGTAGTTCAGAAGAGCGGCAAAGACGGAGTTGCTGAACTTGTTATTATAACAGCAGAAGTTCTTGAGAAGAACTTTAATGATGCTATGGCTGTATTTAAGGGACTTTCAGCAGTTAAGAATATAGCTGGTGTTATAAGAGTGTATTAAGATTAACAGAAAGGCAGTTGATAATGGCGGCTAAATATTATGCAGTAAGAAAAGGCAGAAATACAGGAATATATAGAACATGGGATGAATGTAAAAGTCAGGTGTTCCAATATGCCGGAGCTGAATATAAAAGCTTTACAACTGAACAGGAAGCTCTTGAATATATTGGCAGGCTTAAGAATAATGATGTCCAGAGTGAGAGCTATGCGTATGTTGATGGTTCTTTTAATATAGTAACGGGTGTCTATGGATATGGCGGATTTCTTGTATATAATAATGAAAAATATATCATTACAGGAAGTGGCAGTGATAGTGAAATGGCTTCAATGCGTAATGTAGCCGGTGAAATTCTTGGAAGTATGGCGGCAGTAGAGAAAGCAATAGAACTTGGCGTTAAAAGTGTAGATATATATTTTGATTATATGGGAATAAGAGCGTGGGCACTTGGAGAGTGGAAGCGTAATAAGAAAGGTACTATAGCTTATTATGATTATATGCAGTCAGTAAAAGATAAGATAGCCATTAATTTTGTTAAAGTTAAGGGACATTCAGGTGTTGAAGGTAATGAGGAAGCCGACAGGCTGGCTAAGAAAGCTGTAGGAATATTATAAATAGATAAAAGATAGACAAAAGATTGTCAGATAATAATTGACATATAACATTAATATATGATATTATTTATTCGTGTGAGTCAGGAAGTATATGATTTCATACAAATATGACCACTTGTATCTTAGGTGTGCAGTAGTTATACAGCATATCAGGATAAAGTTAAGCCTAACGGACAGGCGGGTCGGTTGCCGGTGTGGTAGAACCACATTATTATTATTGATTGAGCATTAAGCTCTGTTTTTTAAGTTGATTACTTTATAATCTGTGCCAAGCACATCATCTTGTGAAACGGTCAATAAAGAGTGACGCATATTTGTATGACATAGACAAGTCGTCTATGAAATATATTCGCTGATTTCGTATATATTATGACATTATATTGTATAGTTACAGATATATTTTAATGTAATGATGTTGATATTATATTATGACTAATAAGGTGGTAAGTGTGTAAGCACTGCCACCTTTTTTGTGTAATTTAGGAAGCTTTGTGTGATTAAGAAAAACTGCACTGTTTATGAAGTTTAATTATAAGATTTTACATAATTATGGAAATTTTCTGGCAGTGCTTAAAGAAATTATTTTTAATGTATGTGAGGTAAGGGAGATGTCTAATGATCAGAAGAACTTTCTTGTAGCAAATAACGCACATATAGATAATACACCTAATGCTGTGTTAAGTGCCGAATCATGATGTGTAACCATCTCCCTTGCTATTGCAAACATAAGCACTTCAACAACTGTTGCCGGCGTATGCTGTGATAACATCTTAATAAGCTCAACTCCAACCGCCAGCGTCATTATATCTGCAACAAAAGTTTCAAAGAATTCCACTGGTGCACTATCAAACATTCCGCCAAGATCAAACACAAACCTCACACACATAACTGCAACGACAACCACAAGAATTGCCGATATCATCCATTCAAGCATATTACATACTTTTCTGAATATTCCATTTACTTTGTTCTTCATATATCTCTGACCTTTCTATTTATTTATTCATATTCCATTACTGGTATCCAAACCCGCAGTTTAGTCCAATAACCTGAACAACACTCATCCCTGCAATATATAAATTTAATTATATATCAAATTACAGGCTTTAATTTAAACAATATTAAGTATACGAAAAAATCCCACATATAGCAATACAACTTCACTTCAAAAAGCCCACAAAGACCATACGCTAGTCTTTGCGGGCTTCTTACTTATTTTAATAGTTTTATAAAATGTAATCTTTACTTACAGACTAAGAATTACAGATTAGTATATCCCATAAGATACTTATCAACTTCCCTAGCGCAGTCCCTGCCCTGTCTGATAGCCTTTACAACAAGTGACTGACCTGTGTGGCAGTCGCCGGCAGCGAATACTCCTGCTACATTAGTAGCGAACTTGTCTACATCTGTCTTTATGTTAGTTCTCTCATTAACCTCAACACCAAATGCATCTGTAAGATACTTCTGTGTTCCAAGGAAACCAGCAGCTATAAGAACAAGCTCACAAGGAAGTTCTTTTTCTGTTCCCTCAACCGGAACCATCATTCTTCTTCCTGTCTTCTCATCAACCCTAGATTCAAGCTGGACAGTTACAACCTTTTCAAGATTGCCCTTCTTATCCTTCTTAAATTCCTTAACTGTTGTTGTATATATTCTTGGGTCGTGTCCAAATACTGCTATAGCTTCTTCCTGACCATAATCAGTCTTGCAGACTAAAGGCCACTGTGGCCAAGGATTAGTATCTCTTCTTACATCTGGTGCTTTTGGCATCATTTCAAGCTGTGTTACCGACTTACAGCCGTGTCTTATACATGTTCCAACACAGTCATTACCTGTATCACCACCGCCAATTACAATAACATTCTTATCTTTGGCACTTATATACCTGCCATCTGTAAGATCTGAATCAAGAAGACTCTTAGTTGTAGCTGCGAGGAAATCTACTGCAAAATGTATTCCATTGGCATCTCTTCCAGGTGCATTGATATCTCTAGGATTAGAAGCACCTACAGCAAGCACAACAGCATCATAATCTTCCATTATCTTCTTAGCTTTAATATTCTGTCCAATATTAGCTTCTGTTATGAATTCAATTCCTTCTTCCTTCATAACATCTATCTTTCTGTCAATTATATGCTTTTCAAGCTTCATATTAGGTATTCCGTATCTTAAAAGACCGCCTACCCTGTCAGCTCTTTCATATACTGTCACAAGATGACCTCTCTGGTTTAACTGGTCTGCTACTGCAAGTCCTGAAGGGCCTGACCCAATAATTGCTATTTTTTTATCAATACGATGTTTAGGTGGATGGGGTTGCATCCAATTGGAAGCATAAGCTGTTTCAATAATTGCATTTTCATTTTCTCTTACGGTAACGGGATTTCCATTTAATCCACAAGTACATGCTGCTTCACATAAAGCAGGACATACTCTTGATGTGAATTCTGGAAAATTATTTGTTTTTAAAAGTCTTTTTAAAGCGGCTTTATAATTTTTATGGAAAATTAAATCATTCCATTCAGGTATCAAGTTGTTTAGTGGACAACCTGATACCATTCCTTGAATCATTTTTCCATTTTGACAGAAAGGAACTCCACAATCCATGCAGCGAGCTCCTTGGCATGATTGTTCATCACGAGATAATGGTTTATGAAATTCATTAAAGTTCTTAATACGTTTTAATGCTTCAACTTCTGTTGATACTTGTCTTTCTATTTCTAAAAATCCTGTTGGCTTTCCCATAATCTACATTCCTTTCTTAAAAGCATTGAATGCTTCTACTTTTGCTTGTTCATTTGTAAGTCCTTGTTGTTCAAATGAACTAATAAGTGACATCATACGTTTATAATCATGAGGAACAACTTTTTTGAAGTGTGCAACTTCATTTCCAAAGTCATCTAAAATCTTTTTCGCAACATTTGAATTTGTATATTGATAATGTTTTTGAATCATTTCTTTTAATTGATCTTCATCATAACGTGATTTCACATTTTTATATTCTACAAGTTCTTTATTGACATGTTCATAGAATGTATTATCTGGATCATAGACATAAGCAATACCTCCAGACATACCAGCAGCAAAGTTACGCCCTGTTTTTCCTAAAACAACAACCATACCACCTGTCATATATTCAAGACCATGATCTCCAATACCTTCAACCACAGCATGTGCTCCTGAGTTACGTACGGCAAATCTTTCACCAGCAATTCCATTGATATAAACTTCACCAGATGTTGCTCCATATAAAGCAACGTTACCGATGATGATATTCTCATC
>ENA-OPBM01001812-OPBM01001812.1-human-gut-metagenome-genome-assembly--contig:-NODE-1812-length-11618-cov-4.489146_pt1 | contig 11618 bp, 9 predicted proteins | sample MGYA00241069_ERZ501454 | MGnify/ENA primary metagenome ERZ501454 (study PRJEB25962, sample SAMEA2042625) | human gut metagenome | biome: human gut; feature: human-associated habitat; material: faeces... | reverse complement strand
AAATAAGGTTTGTTTTTTTATCAAATATTTTGGAAAAAAGTATTGACACGCAAAACCGAATATGAAAAAAATCGAGTACAAACGAAAAAGGTTTGTAAGAAATGGCTATTTAGTAACTCTTGTAGATATGGTGAAAGCTATATTAATACTTAGTGATATAATGCCTACTTAATAAGATAGCCAAAACATTTAAAAGAAAGGAAAGATGTTTTATGAAAATATACACCGTAACAGAAGTAGCCGATAGACCTACTATTAAATTAACTGGAAAATGGCTTGAAGAAGTCGGGTTTAAAGTCGGCGATAAAATTGAAGCTGTTATCGAAAATGGAATGCTTATTCTAATTAAAATCACACCTGAAGAAATAAACGAATTAAAAGAAATATGCAAACAATTATAAAAGATAATATAAAGTAGTTAAAACTAACTGACTACCCAACTATTGCAGTTATAAAGTTTTACTTTGTAATAATGCTAATGCTAAGAGTGTCTAGGGTTTTGACCAAATATATTAATCTTTAAAGGAAAGGAACGTGATAAAATGAACTTTTATAATCACCGTAAACTTGGCTTTATCTATGTTGGAATTGATTGTCATAAAGCCACCCATACGGCTGTGATTATTAGTCCGTTTAATGATAAACTAGATACACTAACTTTTAAAAACACTAATGAAGATTTTAATAAACTATTAGATATGGTATCAAAATACACAAGTAAAGATGTAAGTTCTATTTTTGGCTTGGAAGATACAAAACATTTAGGTCATAGTTTATGTGAATTTTTACTTTCTCATAATCAAGTAGTAAAACATGTCAATTCTAACTATACTTACAATGAAAGAAAAAAACATCCTATCATTGATAAAACTGACGAGTTAGATGCCGAATGTATTGCCAAAGTAACTTTAGACGAATTAGATAACCTACCAGATGCAAAAGACGACGAGATATACTGGACATTAAAACAGTTAATCAAAATGAAAAGAACAATAAGTAAAAACAATACAAAACTAAAAAACAAACTTCATGCCCAGTTATTACATCATTACCCAAACTACAAAGAATTCTTCTCAAAAATAGATAATGTATCAGCTTTAGACTTTTGGGAAACATACCCTAGTCCTGAAATGATAAAAGACTTATCTCCAGAACAGCTAAAAGAAGGTTTAAACACTAAAGGTAAATTTCCCCTTACTAAAGCAAATACAATACTACATTTAATCAAAGATTATGACTACAAAGAGACAATATATCAAGACAACAGAAATATGTTAATCAAAACCATTGTTAAAAACATCAAGGCAAACAACAAACAGTTAGAAGAGTTTGAGAAAGAAATAATTAAACTTTATGATAAGATAGATATAAAACTACATACCTTTATAGGTTTAACCAAAATAACAAGTGCCGAAATAGTATCAGAAATAGGAAACATCAAAAGATTTTCTAATTCTTCTAAACTAGCCAAATATTGTGGAGTTGCCCCAGTTAACTTTTCAAGTGGTAATCACGACAAAACCGTACGCAACGAATATGGGAATAGGCATCTAAACGGTTATATCTATTATTTAGCTTGTCGTAGTATATGTACTGGTAAAGGAAGTAATACACCACATAATCCTATCTTTTTAGATTATTATTATAAAAAAATAGAAGAAGGGAAAACAAAAAGACAAGCCCTTACTTGTGTAATGCGAAGAATAATGAACATCATATTTAATATATTATCAAAGGGTGTTCCTTACGAACACCCCGATGAATTAAACAAAAAATGTTTAGACAATATCAAACAAAAAAATGAAGAAAAAACGGACAAAGTATGATACAATGTAATAGAAAGGTTTTAATTCTTGTTAGATAATATAATTTTATTTAGCAAGAGTGATATAAAAGTAGGGGATAAAATGCTAGAAATAATTGCTAATGGAAACATAGAAAATTTACAATTTATTTTAAATATTGTAATTGCTTTAATCATATTAATAATCATAGTCCTTCTTGGACTTTTATTTTTTGCAAAACGCAAATAAATGTTTAAAAAGAAGAAAAACAATGTATAATTTAAATATACAAGAATCCTATAAATTAAATTTGGAAAGAGGGCAGTTTATGAATATATATTTAAAAGAACCAGAAATAAATGATGCCGATAGAATTGAAGACTATAACAAAAGATGGACTGAAATTAATGAAAGTTTTGTTCCTTTTGTTACCAAAGAAACCCTTCCAAAGTATTTGTCAGGGTGCACGAAAAGAAAAAAAGGTGAAACCTGTAACTATAACTGTATTAATTACTGGATAATGGAAGGTGACAGTATTATTGGTACTTCTAGCATTAGACTCAATATTGAAAATGACTATGACATGTCTAAATATGGTGGCCATATTGGTTATGGCGTAATCAGAAATAAACAAGGTCAAGGTATTGGGTCTTTAGCTTGTCATCTACTTATTAAAAAATGTCAGGAACATGGATTAAAAGAGGTATTTGTATCATGTGATGAACGAAATAAAGCCTCACAAAAAGTTATTGAAAATAACTCTGGCAAATTAAGATATTTAACTGTAATAAATAATCCAAACTCAGGTTTGCATACGGAGTTTAATAGGATATATGATATAAATATCGAAGAATCATTAAAAAACTTCGGAAAAGTAATAAAACCAAAAGATTCAGAAAGATTAAATAAACTATGCAAAATAGATAGAACCAATGTTAACGATTTTATTTTAATTGGCGTCCAGCACCATCTTGGAGATGCTTTAAATAAAATTATAAAAGCCACTCCTAATATAAAAACATTTGATGATATAAAAATTTTATATAAGTATATAATGGATAACTTTAAACCTGATAAAGAGAAAAAATACAAACGTTTTGAAAGAATGGCTGAAGAAATTGCTGAAAGTAAAGTATTAACTGGCTGTATAGATGCCGCTACTTTAATTGCCCCTATATTAAAGGCAAAAGGAATTCCGACCTTGATTGTCCAATCTGCTAAAATGGACTGGGTAAAAAAATTACAAACGAAAAGCGAAGACTATGAGTGTATAGAAGGCCATGCATTTTTAGAAATATTTTTAAATGGAAAGTGGCATTTATTTGACTCGATGAATGGATACATTTACACAGATTATGACTATGATAATTTGTCTTTACCTAATGGATATTATGTTTTTTGTAAATCACCGTCCATTTTTTCATCAGGAGTATATGGTAAATATACTAGTGAATTAAATTCAAAAAGAATGAGAGAAATATTTGAAACATTTGATATATCAAAATACAAAGAACCATCATATAAAATTTTAAATTTACATGAAAATTAAGTAAGAGCTAATTTTAGCTCTTTTTTAATTTGAACCTGAGGCAAGGGACTGCAACTCCCTGATCGTGGTAACATAAAAAAACGAGCAAAAAAACTCGTTAAATTAATATTTTAAAACCATGATTTTTTCCAAATATCTGTTATACTTGCCAGTAAAAACAAATCCATACTTTTCATAAACGTGAATTGCTGAATAGTTCTTACGATGAACACTTAAAAATATTTCGTTGTGTTTATTACTTTTAACTAGTTCCAAAAGTAATAAAAAAGCTTCTTTTCCATAACCCTTGCCTTGATAGTTTTTATCTATAATAAAGTGATCAATCCATAATTGTCTATCACCAAATAATTTTTTCTTAAAACCATACATGGCAAAACCAATTAATAGCTCACCATCGTATATTGCTAATGGATTTAACTCAGAGTTTTTATCTGCCCTTTTTAAGCACTCTTTTAAACTATCAATAAAATACTTTTGGCTTTCATCAACTTTAATATTTAAAATTAAATCTTTATTATTAGAGTCTACTTCTTTAAATGTTATTTTCATAAAACACCTCGATATAATAAAAACAAGCTATAAGCCTGTTAATTTCTTTTGGAGCACCTAGTCGGATTTGAACCAACGATCAGGGAGTTGCAGTCCCTTGCCTTAGCCACTTGGCTATAGGTGCATTTAAATAAGTGCAATAACATTGTAATATAAAATTAGAATATTGTCAACCAACTTTTGCCTTTTAACTTTACACTTACAGTATATGTAAATTGAAATAAAAATTCTACTTCTTTTTGTTAAGGACTTGTTAAAAAGACGATTTTGGTTTATAATTATCTAGACAGTATTCGAGGAGGAATATAGATGAAGAAGTTAACACGTCATAAATTCGCTTTTGTTATTACATTATTATGTACACTGTTATTATTAGGCAGTACTGGATATTTAATATATAATATCTCTTTATTAAAAGATATAGAAAACATTTTAAGATTAATTGCTGTTATTGTTTTAGTAATAATTGCTTTATTACTAATCATTTTAGGTATTAGATTCTTAAAAAAATATAAAAAAGTAAAATTAATCATTGTTATTGTAATCATGCTTATTTTTACAGGTGTAGAAGGCTTTGTCGGCTATAACATCAGTAAAGTATATGGTTCAATAAAAAAAGTCAGTGACAATTCTGATTATACAACATATTCAGCTAGTTTAGTTGCTTTAAAAGACAATAAAGCTGAATCCTTAGATGACATTGACGATGCAAAACTAGGCGTACTAGAAGACGAAACTAGTATTGAAGGAAATATTATCCCAAAAGAAGTAATTAAAAAGAAGAATTTAACAAATAAGACTGAGGACTATGATAGTTATATTTCTATGATAGATGCTCTTAAAGATGGAAAAATTGATTATATCTTCTTGCCAACCAATTATTCTATTATGTTTGGTAGCATGGAAGGTTATGAAGATTTAAAAGATACGACAAAAGTTATTTATACTCAAACTAAAAAAGTAAAAAAAGATAAAGAAGAAGTCGCTAATACTAAGCCAATCACCGAACCATTTACTATTTTATTAATGGGAGTTGACTCTGAAACAGAAGGAATTGGCAATAGTTCATTTAATGGTGACTCACTTATGGTAGTTACTTTTAATCCAAAGACATTAAGCACAACAATCTTAAGTATTCCTCGTGATTCTTATGTTCCAATTGCTTGTTTTAATAATCAAAAGAAAAACAAAATCACTCATGCCGCTTGGAAAGGCGAGGAGTGCATGCAAAAAACAATTGAAAACTTCTTGGATATTAACATCGACTATTATGTAAAAATCAACTTCAAGGGTGTTGTTGGTTTAGTTGATACTTTAGGTGGCGTTGATATTGATGTTCCATATAATTTATGTGAACAAAATAGTAATCGCCAGTGGGGTAACAACACTGTTTATATTGAACAAGGAAAACAAACATTAAATGGTGAGCAAGCTTTAGCATTTGCTCGTAACCGTCATCCAAATCCATCAATGTGTTCTGCTAAATGGACAAATTACAATAGTAACGATTTCATTAGAGGACAACATCAACAAGAAGTTGTTATGGCTTTATTAAATAAATTTAAATCAGTTAAAAACCTAGACACAGTCTATAATTTATTAGATACAATTAGTAATAATATGAATACTAATATGAGTACTGAACAAATTCTATCACTATATAATGTATTTAAAGATATTTCAGCTAAAGCTGGCAAAAATAGTGATATGGCCGATTTACTAGGTATGCAAAGACTATATTTAAATGGCTATGATCAAAGAATATACGATTATGGTGGAACAAATCTATCATTATACAATTATGTTTTATATGATGACAGTATCAAAGCTGTATCAGACGCTATGAAAGAAAACTTAGAGCTTAAAAAGACCAAAGCAATTAAAAAGTTTAGTTTTAATATAAATAACCCATATGAAGAGGTTGTTATTGGTAAAGATAAAACTTCTAAAACTTCTTTAGTTTTAGTTCCAAGCTTTGTTGGTAAATCATTAAGCTATGTTAATTCATTCTGTGGCGCTAATGGTATTAAAGTAAATGTAAAAGGAAATGGTACCGGAACGGTAATTTCACAAAGTGTTCCATCAGGAGCTAATGTTGAAGACGTAAGTAGTATTACAATTACCTTATCAGGTGGTAGTACTGGAACTAGTAAAAATACTAATAACCAGACAAATAAAAATAATACTAATACCGATAAAAACAATGATAAAACAGACGATAAAAATGATAATTCAACCAGTGATAAAGATGATGGAAAAGAGGAGCCTACAGTTCCTGGAACCCCATCTGATGGCAATACCGGAACACCAGCTAGTTAAGACAGTTAAATGCTGTCTTTTCAATTTGACTAAAATAGTAATCAGCCATATAATATAACTATGAGGTGATGATATGAATCAAAATAGAGACTATGAATATGAAGATACTGATGAAGAATTAGAAGAGACAAAGGAAGTATCTAAAGATAAAAAATCAAAACCTAAAAAAGTAAAAAAGACTAAAAAAGTTACTAAAAAACAAAAATCAAAAGCGCCAAAACCAAAAGTAGTTTATAAATATCGAGACAAAAAATCTCACTCTGGTATTTGGTTATTCCTATTAACTTTAATTATTCTTGCTTTACTTGCAGTCATTGGTTACTTAATCTATGTTAATTATTATATGCCTGAGGAAAGTCCAAATAATCCTAATAATAAAACAGATGATCAAAGTGAAAAAATCTGTACATCAAAAGCATCAAAATATAATATTTCTTCAGGATTAGCAAAATGTTCAAATGATGATAATTTTAAATTAGTTATTTACACCACAGATTTATCATTTGATATTGCTAGAACTAACGATGAAAATTTGCCATATATTATAAATCAAGTCTATTATAAAGAAAAACCTATTAATACTAAAATAACTGGAATGAAAGTTAATGAAAATTGGAAAATGAAGACTGAAGATGATGTCATTTACCTATTACTCGAACAAGGAAGTAATAACGGTATGCAAAGCCTTATAGTTTTCAAAGAAGGAAATGTTATCTATAGTGGTAATAATGCTAATTATAAATTAACGAGCGATGTTACATATACAAAATATACCAGCTTAGGTTTAGAAGAAATTGCCAATTGTGATGTTTATGAAGAAAACGGGACTTTAGAGTCTGAATTATGGACAGAAGGCAAGTTAATCTATAAAGATGGAACAATTACCGAGGAGCCTAAAGAAACTGTATTAGCTAAAGATGCATGTAAAAACTAGTTAGAAATACTAACTAGTTTTTTACTTGAGGTTTAATGCAAAGTTGTTTTGATGCTGGAGCTTCAGTTGAATTATTACTGTTTTTTGCTGCTTGTTGTTCAAACATGAAATCAACAATATGTGGCGTAGAAGTCATTTCATCATGTTGCAATGCTATTTTGTAATCAGCATAATCTAAAACTTGTCCCAAAGATTGTGTTACTAGACTTACTGCATCAAAATATTGTCCCTCAAAAGCGCGTCCTTGATTTTCACCAATAAATATTAAAGCCATTTTTTTAATTACTGGATCATTATGCAAAAGACCAGTAGTTGCCCTATAAATATCCTCATATGAACGATTACCAAGTCTTTGCAATAAACCAACAGTAAAACAATCAATATCGTATTGTCTTTTAGCCTGAGCTTCTTCACGCTCGCATTTTTTTTCCATCGCTTGCTGATAATCGTCTATTTGTTTTTTCGTGTAAGGTTTTCTTCTTTTTTCTACTTTCAAAGTCGGAGTTGGTTCGCTAAATATTTCTTGAAGTCTTCCGGCTTTAACCATTTTTTCTAGCTGGTTTTGTGGCATAGTTGGTTCCTGAGCATTAAAGGCGTCTTCACTAGGTGTTTCTTTTTTATCTGATTTTTGTTGTTTAGCGTCACGACCCTGTTTCATAAATGAAAATATTTTTTCTAGCTCTTCGCCAATGCTATGTTTAGTCATATAATGTCCTCCTTAAATTTTTAATTATCTCATAAATTTTTGTATACAGATTCTATATCTTAATAATTAATATTTAGAGTTTCCGCTAAATGAGAAATTTTTAATCCTCTTACTATTATAAAGAAAATAAAACAAAAGTCAATTTTCTTTATATTTTCGTTTAAATTAATTGATTTTTCTTAGTAAATATTGGATAATATAAAAAGGGAGGAATAGTATGACTAGAGAAGAATATGCAGATTTATTATTACCTAATGTAAAACATGATTATAATTATTACGAAGAACTATATCCAGAAAGAGATTTAAAAGAAGGGGCAATGGTAACTAGATATGCTCCAAGTCCTACAGGTTTCATTCATATCGGGGCTTTGTATACCGCTTTTATTTGCAGTAAAATGGCTAGACAATCAGAGGGCGTTTTTTACTTACGAATTGAAGATACAGATCAAAAAAGAACAATTGATGATGGGGTAAATAAAATTATTGAAGATTTAAGTAAATTTAATATTAAGTTTGATGAAGGCTTTACCAAAGATGGTGACAAAGGAAACTATGGACCATACATGCAAAGCCAAAGAAAAGACATTTATCAAGCCTATGCTAAAAAATTAATTATTGAAGACAAAGCTTATCCATGCTTTTGTTCTGAAGAAGATGGTAAAAAAGATCGTGAAACACAAGAAAGTAAAAAAGAAAGATTAGGCTATTATGGTAAATGGGCTAAATGTCGTAATTTAACAATGGAAGAAGCCATCGAAAAAATTAATAATGGGGAAAAGTATATAATTAGATTAAAATCACCAGGTGACTTTAATAAAAGATTCACTTTTAAGGATTGTGTAAAAGGTAAATCCGAATTACCCGAGAATGATGAGGATTTTATAATTATTAAGTCAGATGGACTTCCAACTTATCATTTTGCACATGCTATTGATGATCATTTAATGCACACTACTCATATTATTCGTAGTGATGAATGGTATCCAAGTGTTCCCAAACATACTCAATTATTTGTTATGTTAGGTTTTAAAGTACCAAAATATGCTCATATTTCACCACTAATGATCGAAGATAGTGGCACAAGACGTAAAATAAGCAAACGTAAAGATCCAGAAGCCGCTGTTAGCTTCTATCATCAAAAGGGAATTCCTAATGAGGCAATTATGCTTTATTTAGAAACAGTTGCTAATTCAAACTTCGAATTGTGGCTAGAACAAAATAAGGATAAGTATCCAGATGAATTTGTTTTAGATTTTAAAAAGATGTCAACAGGTGGTACCTTATTTGATTACGATAAATTAATCAATATCTCTAAAAATTATATAAGCAAATTAACAGCTGAGGAAGTATATGAATTAGCTTTACAGCATGCCAAATTATATGATAAAGACTTTGCTGATTTATTAGAAAAACATCAAGATTACAGTATTAAAATTTTTAATATTGAAAGGCAACAGAAAAAGCCAAGAAAAGATATCGCTTACTTTAGTGATGTCAAAAATCAAACTTGGTATATGTATGATGAATTATTTAATCCTGAAATTTATGAATGGCAAAATATTAAAGATAGGGTAGAACAAGAATTAATAATAAATACTTATTTAAATGAATATTATAATGTAGAAGATGATAAAAATACATGGTTTAATAAAATGCAGGATTTAGCAAACAAGCTAGGTTATGCTGGTGACATGAAAGCATATAAAGAAAATCCAGAAAACTATAAAGGAAATATAACTGATGTTAGTATGGTTTTAAGAGTGTCTTTAACTAGTAAATCAATGACACCTGATTTATATGATATCATGCGTTTATTAGGTTTAGATAGAATGAAAAAAAGAGCAAAAATGTCTTTACAATAATTTAAAAATATTATATAATTAAAAAGAACTTAAAAGTTCTTTTATGCAGGTGTAGTACAACGGTTAGTATATGGCCTTGCCAAGGCTAAGATGCCGGTTCGATTCCGGTCACTTGCTCCATTTGATTACAATAGCCCACAAATTCTTATTTTGTGGGTTTTTAAGTGTTTTGATTTATAATGTCAAAGTCTAAAATCATGCTTTTTGACCTTCTTATGCACCAATTCATGTGCCAAAATGTTAATTTGCCTTTTATTTATATGTGTTTATTATAAATAAAAATTGGTTAAAAGTGATTGTTTGATTTTTACTATTTAAATGTATTGATAAAATATCTTTTGTTGTGTATAATAATGTCGCGCAGGTATTATTGAATAAGCAGAAAAGAGGTAAAAAGTGCTAAGCATAGAAGAATATATAAAAAAAAAGAAAAGAAAAAGAAGATGTAGATGAATTTGATTTTTCAAAAAAACAAGATAATATGAAGCAATGTATTGATTTTGTGTTTGAATATTTTAACGAGTATCTTGATGAAGATTTAGTTGCGAAGTCTAATGATAAAGAATCAAAAAAGGTTGAAAAGTATAGACAAAGAGTTAGGACGTATTTTATTGAGGTGCAAAATTGGTTAGTAGATATATATAAAGAACATAAGTGTTATATGGATTATCAAATAGGAAGTATAATAAAAAAATATGATGAGTTTTTATTGTATACAACAGAAAATGAGTTTAATAAGATGGCTTATAATTGTTATTCATGTTTAAATGGAAAATATCCCTTTTTAGAGAATAATATACCGCAATTAAATAATTTTATTCGTGATCATCAAAGGGTTATAATGCTTCAAAATACAAATAATAATTATAAATTTAAAAATATAGAAAGAATAATTAAATGGGTAGAAAACACAAAAGAAAAATATAATATAGATTTAAGTTCTTTTGCATACAATTATTTAAATAATTTCGATAACGCTCCTTCTAAATGGGATGCAAAAGAAATTCCAGACCCTATGGGAATGCCAGATTTTAAATTCTATGACCTAAAAAAAAGCAAAAATAAGTTTGATATTCAGTCATTATATTTTAAAGTTAATTATAAACCTTTTATGAAAAGCAGGAAAAGGGATTTAGAATTATTATTATTTTTAACATATATAAGTGATCATGTCGAATTTGATGAAGAATATATAGAAAAATATTTAGATAGTATGCAAGTTGTATCAGAATAAATAATATTTAATTAATACCATTATTATATTAAAATTTGTCTAGAGAAAATTCAAAGCTTAGGCTTTTTTGTTATGAAATAAATTTTTTTATATAAAATACTTGATTAATATTTTAAACATAGTTAACATGACACACGGTTGGAGGTTATGTTATGGAAAATAGAGATTTAAATGATATTAAATATTTAATACGTTGATTGATTATCTTATATTACCACAGAAGAATATAGATTTATTATGTGATATTGTTTTAGATGAATTAGAAAGCAGGTATTATTATAAAATGATTCAAAATGAACCAGTTAAATTTAAAAGTATTTTATAAACTTCATCGTGATTATTATTTTGTTACCTTTAAGTATTATAATTAAAAGTATTGCTAAAAAAAACCATCAAATTTTCGTGAGATTTTTAGTAAATTTCCATTAAAAATTCATAAACTTTTTTATTGACTTTTAATTGTCAAGGGCTATAATATGATATAATAATTATATATTGTGTATAATGGTGACGTATAGAAAGCGAGGTGGTATATATGGCAAAAGATTTAATGGTTAGAAGTAGTGTTGAGGAGTTTCTTACTTTTAAAGTTAAAGAAAAAGAGCAAGGAATACAAGTAAGATATGAAAACGAAAATTTATGGATGACGCAAAAAGCAATGGCTGAGTTATTTGACTGT
>ENA-OPBM01001796-OPBM01001796.1-human-gut-metagenome-genome-assembly--contig:-NODE-1796-length-11709-cov-2.003947_pt1 | contig 11709 bp, 10 predicted proteins | sample MGYA00241069_ERZ501454 | MGnify/ENA primary metagenome ERZ501454 (study PRJEB25962, sample SAMEA2042625) | human gut metagenome | biome: human gut; feature: human-associated habitat; material: faeces... | reverse complement strand
CCCAGACCCTCAAGCCGATCCCCTACCGGGTTTACGCCGTTCAGGACAAGAACGACAACCAGATGTACGAACCCGGTTCCGATCAGGTCGGCTTCCTCGAAAAGAGCTACAATCCGGCCGAGATGCCCGACTTCGCCATGTGGTACGACTCGATCCGCCAGTATGTCACGGCCGAGCCGCAGCTCTATCTGCGCATGTTCACCGACAAGGCGTTCCGCCGCCAGCTGCTTTCGCAGACCGAACGGCCCCTGCAGCACAAGGCGATGCTCTACTTCGGAGCTGCGCATCCGCGCATCGAACGCATCCGCTTCGACAGCATTCCCGAAGACCGCGTCATCGTCGATCCGCAGACCGTCGGGCGCGACACCATCGCCTTGTGGTTCAACATGCCCTCTTCGGCGTTGCCCGATACGATCAAGGGTGAAATCACCTACTTCAAGCACGATACGGTCAATGTCCTGCAGGAGGTTACCGAACCGCTGAAACTCTCTTGGCGGCTGATCGAAACCAAGGAGCAGGAGAAGGAGCGCGAGAAACTCGAACGCGACCGCCGCAAGGCCGAGGCGGCTGGCGAGGAGTGGGTCGAACCCAAGAAGGAGAATCCCTTCGCCTATAAGCTTCCGCTCACGGGCGAAATCAATCCTGAGAACAACCTGACCGTCGATTTCGACTATCCGCTTACCCGGCTCGACTCGGCGGCGATGCTGCTGACGCTCACCCGGCCCGACAACAGCATCGAGGACGTTCCGGTGCGCTTCGTGCGCGACACGGGCCTGCTGCGCCGCTGGCATATCGAGGCGCCGTGGACGAGCGGCGGACAATATACGCTGACCATCCCCAAGGGCGCCATTACCGATGTCGCGGGCTTCTCCAACGACTCGATCGTCGGGAAATACACGGTGCTCGATCCCGAAAAGTTCGCCACCGTGAAAATCCATGTCAAGGGCAAGGACGACAAGGCCAAATACATCCTCCAGCTGCTCGATGGCAGCAATGCGCTCAAACAGGAGAAACGCGACGTCACCACCGGCGACTGGCAGTTCAATTACGTTCCTGCGGGGGAGATCAAATTCCGCATCATCGAGGACATGAACGGCAACGGCAAGTGGGATACGGGCAACGTGGTCGAGCGGCTCCAGCCCGAACGGGCCGAAATCTATGCCAACGACGAGGGCGAAGACACCTTTGCGACCAAGACCAACTGGGAGGTCGAATTTTCGATCGACATGAACCGGGTCTTCGCTCCGGTGACGATGGAGTCGCTTTCGCGCCTGCTCGACGAGCGTGAGGCGCAGCGTCTGCGCCGCGAGGCGGAGAAACGCGCCAAGGAACCGAAAAACAACCGCAACAGCCACGACCAGAACAACGCCAACGGTTTCGGAAGCTTCGGCGGTTTCGGCGGCGGCATGAACAACAGCATGAACTCTACCGGAGGCATGTTTAACCGATAGCGTTATGATAAAGAGACAACTTAAAACCCTGCTGTTTCTCGCCTTCGCCGCCGTTGCGTGGCAGGGCGCGTCGGCGCAGCATACGCTCGGCTTCACGGCGGGTGACGTCATGGCCAGCTCGCGGCTCGACCCCAAGCAGGAGATGAAGGCTATATGGGGTTCCTACACCGCCGGGCTTACGTGGCGCTATTACGGACAGCAGCGTTTCGTGGGCGGCTTCGGCATCGACCTCGAATTCCTGCAGCAGGGATTCTCGCTGGCCACCAACGCCTCGATGGTCGAGGAGAAGAAGGATTACCGCTACTACACGCGCAACGTCAATTCGATCGTGCTACCGATCGTGTGGCAGCCCCACTTCTACCTCTTCCGCAATCATGTCCGCGTCTATCTCGAAGCGGCGGCGACTTTCTCCTACCACCTCTCTTCGACTTATGAGAACGAGGAGGCGAAAGCTTCGGGAGCGGCCGACTGGAAGGGCGACTACTCCTTCAAACTGCCGCGCGACAACCGCTGGGGCTACGGACTTGCGGGCGGCGGCGGTATCGCGCTGCTGATCCGGCGTTTCGAGATCAATGTCCGCGCCCGCTACTACTTCGGACTTTCGGACATCGTGCGCAACCGCAACAAATACGCCGACAACGGTATCGACGGTTCCGAAAACCCGTTCTGGGCGACGCCGATGCGTTCGCCGCTCGACAACCTCACCGTTTCGGTCGGGTTGAGCTACCGATTCAACAAGGAGGGCTTCTCGACGTGGAAACCGCGTCCCAAGCGCGAAAAGAACCGCGAAGTCTTCAAATACGGATTATAAAATTTCACCATCATGGAAACGACAAGACAGCAGAAAATCGCCAAACAGATACAGAAGGACGTCGCCGAAATCTTTCAGAAGGAGGGCGAGGGCATCGTCCGGGGTTCGCTCGTCACGGTCACGGCCGTGCGCGTGTCGCCCGATTTCGGCTACGCCAAGATTTACGTCAGCGTCTTCCCCTTCGGGCGCAGCGCCGCATTGATGCAGGAGCTTGACCGCAACAACAAGTTCATCCGCCACGCTTTGGGCCAGCGCATCCGCAATCAGGTCAAGAACGTGCCCGAAATCCAGTTCTTTCTCGACGATTCGCTGGAGTATATCGACCATATCGAGCAGGCGCTCAAAAACGACTAACCCTTCCGGCCTCACGCCATGCTGCCGCAGTTCTTCGCCCGCCGCTACCTCTTCTCGCCCAAATCCCGATCGGTCGTCAATCTGATTTCGGGGCTGAGCGTTGTGGCCGTTGCGATGCCCGTTGCGGCGATGATCGTCCTGCTCTCGGTCTTCAACGGCTTCGAGAGTCTCGTCAAGTCGATGTGTTCGGCCTTCGACGCCGATCTGACCGTCTCGGCCCGGCAGGGGCAGACCTTTGCGGCCGACGCGGTCGATACCGCGGCGCTGAGACGCATTTCGGGCGTGGAGGCCATGTCGTTCGTGCTGGAGGAGAGCGCTCTGCTGGAACACGGTGACCGTCAGGCCACCGCGACGGTCCGCGGCGTCGATGACGCCTACGAAGCGGTTTTCCCGTTGTCCGACGCCGTCGCTGCCGGTGAATACCGGGTGCGGGTGGGCGATCTCGAACGGCTCGTCATCGGTCAGTCGATGGCCTACATGCTCGGCGTGCGGACGCTGGCCGACGCCGAGGTCGGCGTTTACGCCGTGCGGCGGGGAAGCTTTTCGTCGTTGCTGCCGTTCGACAACTATACGCGGCGGACGATCCCCCTCGGCGGGGTCTATACGCTCGACCTCGAAACCGAACGGACCTATGTCCTCGCTTCGCTGCGCATGGCGCAGGAGCTTTTCAGCCGTCCCGGCCGGGTTTCGGGGCTGGTGGTGCGCCTGCGCGACGGCGCCGATGCCGTGCAGGTCCGCGACGCCGTGGCGCAGCAGCTGGGCGGCGATTACCGGGTCCGCACCCGCTACGAATTGCGGGCTTCGTTCTACCGGATCATGACTTACGAGAAGTGGGGCATCTTCTTCATCTCGCTGCTGGTTCTGGTTGTCGCTTCGTTTTCGGTCGTCGGGTCGCTGGCGATGCTGATCGTCGAGAAACGGCGCGACATCGGGACGCTGCGCGCGCTGGGCGCCGATACGACGCTCGTGCGGTCGATATTCCGCAGCGAAGGGCTGCTTATCTGCGCTCTCGGCGCGGCGCTGGGCGTGGTGCTGGGCGTCGGTGCGACGCTTTTGCAGCAGCACTTCGGGCTGATCGAGATTCCGGCCGAAACGTTCCTCACGAAGAGCTATCCCGTCGAATTCCGTCCGGGCGACCTCGCGGCGGTGCTTGCCGCTTTCGGCGCGGTGGCCTGTGTCATTTCGAATATTACCGTGTGCAGCATGATAAAAACCAACGTTAAGCTATGAGACGTATTGTCCGCATATTCCTCTGCATGTTCCTGCTCGTTCTGGCCGGAGCCTGCGCCCGCCACAAGATCATCCCCGACGACACGCTGGCGCAGATTTTCCACGATGCGTTCCTCACCAACGCCTACATCGGCAGCGAGGGCGTGAAGACCGACTCGCTGCGCATCTACGAGCCGATCTTCGCCCGCTACGGCTATACGACCGACGACGTGCACTACACCATCGGCAACTTCTCGAAGCGCAAGAGCGCCCGTCTGGGCGACGTGGTCGAGCGGGCCATCGAGATGCTCGAACGGGAGGGTAAGATCTATAACCAGGAGGTCGCCGTGCTCGACACGATCGACAACGTCGCCCGCCGCACCTTCACGCGCACGGTGCTCGCCGATTCGCTCATCCGCGTCGGGTCGCTGCGCGACACGGCCCGTTTGAGCTTTACGCTCGATGTCGAGCCGGGCGAATACAGCCTTTCGCTCAAATACCTCGTCGATTCGCTGGACCGCAACCAGCGGGGGCTGAAAGGCTCCGTGTGGCTCGAACGGCGCGACAGCTCGCGCACCAACGTCTACACCACGACCCTGCGGCGCAACCGCGAGGAGAGCTTCTCGCGCCGGTTTACGACCGACACGACGCACCGCCGCCTGCGCATCGACTTCCTGACCTTCAACGCCAGGCCCGAACGGCCTTCGGTGACGGTCACCGACCTCAAGGTGGAGTACATTCCCCCGACCCGCACGGCCGTCGAAAAACTCTACGAACAGCAGCTCGACATCCGGATTTTCGCCGATGACTTCCTCCGCGCCGCGGCCATCCCGAAGGATAGCCTCTAACCTGCTGTGGACGCCGCAGGGCCTCGTCCGGCATCCGCTCCTGACACTCGGAGCGGACGGCCGCGTGCTCTCTGCGGAGTGTTGTCCCGATCCGGACCGCCTCGCCGCCACGGAGTTCTATGCGGGGCTGCTGGTCCCGGATTTCCCGGCCGACTACCGCGCCGCGTTCGACGGCATGCGCGCCGCCGCATTGCCGCTTTCCGAACTGCTGCCGCGAATCGTGACGTCCGGCGGGGCGCTGGTCGTCATCTCGGGACTCGACTACGACTCGCTGCGGCTCACGCCGCAGTCGCAGATCCGGAAGTTGTGAGGCTACCGTATCCGGGCCGAACGTACGCCGTCCTCCTCCCTGAAGGAGAAACGGGGCGGGTTCGGATGGGCGAACAGGGCCGGAGGCCGTGGGAGCGGCGGCCGGCGGTCCGATTTTTCGACTTCCGGGGTTATATCGGTAAATGCTCCTCGACCGTGCGCCGCAGGTGTTCGCGGTCGAGGTGGGTGTAGATTTCGGTCGTGAGGATGCTTTCGTGCCCCAGCATCTCCTGCACCTGACGGATCGAGGCGCCGCCTTCCAGCAGGTGCGTCGCGAACGAGTGGCGGAAGGTGTGGGGGCTGATGCGCTTTTCGATCCCGGCCCGACGGGCGGCCTGCTTGAGGACCGTGAAGACCATCACCCGCGTAAGCTGTCCCCCGCGGTTGTTCAGGAAGACGATCTCCTCACCCGTCCGGACGCTCCGCCGCTCTTCGAGGTAGCGCTGGATGCGGTCGCGGGCCGTTGAACTGACCGGCACGATCCGCTGTTTGTCGCCTTTGCCGATCACGCGGATGTACCCTTCGCCGAAAAAGAGGTCCTGCATACGCAGCGACGTGAGTTCCGAGACCCGCAGTCCGCACGAATAGAGCACTTCGAGCATGGCGCTGTCGCGCAGCCCCTTGGTCGAGCGCATGTCGACCGTGGCGATGATGCTGTCGATCTCGTCGGTGGTGAGGATGTCGGGCAGCGGGCGTCCGAATTTGGGCGTGTCGACGAACTCGGCGGGCGAACTTTCGATCTGGTCGTTTACCAGCAGGAAGTTGAAGAAACTGCGGATGCCGCACAGGCAGCGGGCCTGCGAGGTCTTTTCGCGCCCGCGGTCGAAGAGCCATGCCATATAGCGCTCGATCATCGTTCCCTCGACCTTGCGGGGGGCGACGTCGTACTGGCGGAGGATGAAGTGCGCGAACTGGCGCAGGTCGCGCATGTACGATTCCACGGTATTTTGCGAGAGACGTTTTTCGAGTTTGATATAGGTCCGGTAACGACGTCCCGTCTCTTCCCACTTTTTCGTATTTTCTGCCATCCTTTGCCTGCTATATTCCGAGATTATCGCTAACTTTGTCCGGGCTAAGATAGATAAATTTTACATAATATGAACTATATAGCGTTGAATATTGCCTTTTCGGAGGATGAGCAGGCCGAAATACTGACCGCCGAGCTGGCCGACTATCCCTTCGAGAGTTTCGAAACCGAAGACGGGACGCTCAAAGCCTACATTCCGCAGGAGCGGCTGGCCGACTGCAAAGCCGGGGTCGATGCCCTGCTGGCCCGCTACGGCGTGCAGGGACGCTATATCGCCATCGAGACCCAGAACTGGAACGCCGTATGGGAGAGCAATTTCTCGGCCGTCGATGTCGAAGGCCGCCTGCTGATCCGCGCGCCGTTCCACGATCCCGCCCCCGAAGGGGTCATGGAGGTGGTCGTCATGCCCAAGATGTCGTTCGGGACCGGACACCACGCCACCACGTGGCTCGTTTCGCGCGCCGTGCTCGATATGGGCGTCGCGGGCCGCCGGGGGCTCGATATGGGCAGCGGCACGGGCGTGCTGTCGATCGTCGCCGCCAAATGCGGCGCGGAGCACGTCGATGCGGTCGATATTGACGACTGGGCCGACGCCAACTGCCGCGAGAACATCGCCGCCAACGGTGTCGCGGACCGCATTACGCCGATGCTGGGCGACGTGCGCCGCATCGCCGGACGGCATTACGGTTTCATTCTGGCCAACATCAACCGCAACATCCTCTTGGCCGACATGCCGGCCTATGCCGCCGCGCTCGACGCCGGAGGCGATCTGGTGATGAGCGGATTTCTGGAACCCGACGTTCCGGCGATCACGGCCTGCGCCGAAAAACTGGGACTCAGGCCCGTTGCTACGGCGGTGAAGGAGGGCTGGGTGACGGTACACGTACGCAAGGAGTAAGTTGAAGACGTACAAGGGGCGCGGGGTAGTTCTCCATACGCTCAAATACGGCGATTCGTCGATGGTCGTCTACCTCCTGACCGATGCCGGCGGCCGCCGCAGTTACATGGTGCAGGGCGTGCGCAGCCGCAATGGACGCGGTTCGAAGCTGGCGCTGTTCCAACCGATGTTTCCCGTCGAATTCGAGGGGCTGGAATCGCCGCGGCAGCAGATGCACCGCTTCAAGGAGGTGCGGGGCGGATTCGTCTTGCAGAGTCTGCCTTTCGACGTGCGCAAATCGACCATGGCGCTCTTCATGGCAGAGGTTTTGTACCGCCTCGTCAGGGAGTACGACGAACCCAACGAAGCGCTTTTCGACTTCGTGTGGAACTGCGTCGGGGCGCTCGACTCGATGGACGAGGGGGTGGCCAATTTCCATTTGTGGTTTCTCGCCAACCTGAGCCGGTTTCTGGGGTTTTGTCCCGGCAACGAATACGCCTCCGGCGACTGGTTCGATATCCGCGAGGGACTTTATACGAAAACCCGGCCCGCGCACGTTAGCTATATGAACAGGGAGTGCGCCTGCATGTTGCGCGATTTTCTGGAGTGCGACGTGCGCTGTCTCTCGGAGATCGGTCTCAACCGCGGCCAGCGGGTCGAGTTTCTCAACGCCGTGCTGGTCTATTTCGGGTACCACCTCGACGCCATCAGCGCCGTGCAGTCGGTCCGGATTCTGCGGGAGGTTTTTTAGGAAAAGTGCAACAGAAAATAGAAGGAAAGTTATGAAAAGGATGTTTATGATCGCCGTCGCCTTGTTCGCGGCGTTTTCGCTTTCGGCGCAGGAGCCGGGCAAGTTCCGGCTCGTGCGGCCCGATTCGACCCGTACCGGCAGTTTCAGGCTTCCCGATTCGCTTCGGGTCGAGATGTCCGTTCCCGACTCGCTGGCCCACATGTCGCCGTGGAAAACCGACTTCCGGACCGCTGCGCCGATGAAGGTCAAGCCGGCCGTGTCGATGACTTCGGTGGTGGTGATTCAGAAGGAGAACCTGCCTTCGCGCGTGACCGTGATCGACAATAACTCGCTGCGTCTTGGGTCGCACTTCAACCTTTCGAACGGTCAGGCGTGGAACTGGAGTCCGTTCCCCGATGCGTTCCTCGACGCACGGACGCTCTCCTTCCCGATGCCCCGATAAGTGGGGTATGCGGATGCGCTTCGGACGCCTTCTTGACCGCCTTTCCGGCGGTTTTGCAGGGGTATTTCTCCGAATACGGGCGTGAAGCCGCGCGGCTGCCGGTGTTGCCGTCGGACGCCGCGATCCGTCGTAGGGGCGCATGATGTGGATGCACAACGTTCGGACCGATGCCCGAACCGTCGGGCTTGACGGTGAAGGACGGCGTGTCGTGAAGAACGGCCTGAAGATATTTTCGTATTGCGGCGGGGATTGCCCCGTCGTTGTCGTTTGTTGCGGTCGCGGCGTTCTCTTCGGCAGCGATGCGCGAGACAATTTCGATGCCCGCACCGACCTCGATACCCGTGATGCCCGCATCAACTTTGATGCGCGAAACGACCTCGATGCCTGCGCAGTATCTGGCGCCACCGCCTCGCGCGCATTTTCGTGCAGGTTCACGACCTACTGCCCCGCGAGCGTCCGCTCCTCTTTTTTCGGGTGTTTGCCGCAGACCTTCTGCCCCCCCCCTATTTGCCTCGCAAACGGCCCTTCTTGTCCGTTTTCAGTCCGGTCGCTGCCGCGTTCGGATGCCTTTCGGACCCGGTTTTGTTCTTTTTAGGTATTTTCGCGTATTGATCGGTTGCGCCGAATTTGCGACTTTTGCAGACCCAAACGATTCTGTTTATGAGATTGATTTTACCAGTTTTGCTGTCGTTCGGGCTGTTTTGCGCTTCCTATGCCCAACAGCCCGATACGCTCTGCACGGTTACGGTCGGGGAGCTTTCCGCAGAGGTCGCGGCGCTCAAGGCCAAAACGTCCGCATGGGACAAGGTGCTGGCCGCCCTGCCTGCGATTTCGGGATACCTCCAGACCGGCTACGAATGGAGCGATAACTCGTCCTCCTTCTTTATCAAGCGCGTGCGCCTGAGCCTGTCGGGCAACATCGCTCCCAAACTCGACTACCGCGTTCAGATCGAATTCGCGTCGCCGAAGATCGTGGACGCATATTTGTGTTACCGACCGTTCGACGAGCTGAATCTCCAGCTGGGCGAATACAAACTGCCCTTCTCGATCGAGAATACCGAATACGTGCCGCTCAGGTACGAGTTTATCGAGTATCCGCTGTCGTTGTGCAAGCTGATGGGCTTCAACGATCTCTGCGGACTTTCGGCCACGGGGCGCGACATGGGAGCGCAGCTTTTCGGCGGATTTTTCCGCCGCGACGGATACAGCATCCTGAATTACAACATCGGCGTCTTCAACGGCGAGGGGCTGAACGTCAGGGACAAGAACAAGAGCAAGGACGTCGTGGCACGTCTGACGCTGAAACCCGCCGCCGGATTGCAGCTGGCCGGGTCGTATTATTGGGGCGAATACGGCGCGGATTACCTCAAGCGCGTCCGCTACGGGGCCGGAGCCTGCTACGACCGCGGTCCGGTCGTCGTGCGCGGCGAATATATCTGCGGCACGACGGGAGACCTTGACAGCGAGGGTTGGTACGCCGTGGCCGGGTGGCGCGTGACGAAGACGCTGCTGCCTGCCGTGCGCTACGATACCTTCCTCGAAAACAGCGCCCGCAGTTCGAGCCGCCAGACCAACTACACGGCGGCCCTTACGTGGCAGCCGGTGAAGTACCTGCGCTGCCAGCTGAACTATACCTACGAAGATTACGCTGCCCGCGACGTCTCCGGCCGCAATGTGGTTGCGCTGATGCTTTCCGGCATATTCTAATACTGAAAAACCGAACGCCTTATGAAAAAATGGATGGAACAATTCCGGGTCGAGGACTGGGTGGTAGTCTGGGTGAGCATACCCCTGCTGGCGCTTGCGGCGATCGTGCCCGCCGGACTTCCCAAGGTTCCCGCGACGCTGCTCGGCGGTGCCGCATGGAGCAATATCGCCTACCTCTTCGCCGTCGTGCTGGCGGTGCTTTACGTCGGGTGTCTTCTGCTGCGCCGCCCGCTCAGGGGCCTGCTGCCGTCGCTCGCGGTGGTTTTCGCCGTCTCCCTGCTGGCGCAGATCGTGGCCAAGATTCCCGCCGTCTCCTATTACGGCTTCGAGTCGGTTTTCTTCTCGGTGCTCTTCGGTCTGCTGATCCGCAACGTGTGGTGGGTCCCGGAGTGGATGAAACCGGCGATTCAGGGCGAATTCTACATCAAGATCGGCGTCGTATGTCTCGGTGCCACGATCCTTTTCAGCGACGTGATGAAGTCGGGCGTCTTCGGTCTGGTGCAGGCCTGTCTGGTGGTCGCCGTCGTGTGGTTCTTCGCCTATTGGGTGTCGCGCCGCATGAAGGTCGACGAGCGTACGGCGATGATCCTTTCGAGTGGCGTCTCGATCTGCGGCGTCTCGGCGTGTATCACGGCAGCCCGCGTGGCGGGCGGCGACGACCGGAAACTCTCCTACATCGTTTCGCTGGTGCTGATCGTCGTGGTGCCGATGATCTACCTGATGCCGTGGTTCGCAAATACGATTCTGCCCCTGATTTTCGACGATCCCCATGTCGTGCAGGAGGTCGCCGGCGCATGGATCGGCGGTACGATCGACACCACGTCGGGCGTGGCGGCGTCGAGTACGATCGTCGGCGAGGTCGCCAACCAGCACGCTGTCATCATCAAGGCGGCGCAGAACGTGCTGATCGGCGTGGTGGCGTTCTTCATTGCGCTTTACCTCTCGACCCGCGGCGAGAAGGGCGGGCAGGCTCCCTCGCTGGGCATCGTGTGGGAGAAGTTCCCCAAGTTCATCCTCGGGTTCGTCGCCGCGTCGCTCGTCTTCAGCCTCTGCCAGTCGAACGGTCTCTTTACGTTGGGCGCCAAGGGTAAGCTGCTCGAACCGGGCGTGGCGAAGATGTTCTCGACGGTCTTCTTCTCGCTGGCCTTCGTCTGCATCGGTCTCGACACGCGTCTCAAGGACATCGTCTCGAAAGAGAACCGCAACGTCCTGCGGTCGTTCCTCGTGGCGCAGACATTCAATATCGTCGTGACGTTCGTGATCGCTTGCCTGCTCTTCGGCCTGCTAAAGCCGGCGCTTTAAGGACGTGCTTTCAGGGGCGGTGGCAGGGCGGCCCTTTCCCGGTCCGGCTCTGCACGGCTCCCGGTCCGGTCACGAAAAAAGGCTGACGAAACCGTCAGCCTTTTTTCGTGAATTTCCGTCCCGGCCGGAATCCCGGGCCGCTCTTTCCGCGGGTCTCTTTCCCGCGTGCGGGATGGCCTGCGCCCGGTTGCCCCATGGCCGGCTTTTCGCCGAAGAAATACGCCTTTTGCCGCCGCTTCTCGTCCTGCGAGCGGGCGACATAGACTTTCTCGTGCGTGTAGGGGTTTTCTCCCGTGTAGAACATCACCGACGAGAGGGTCATCGGCGTGGGTGTGAGGTCCTGCACCTGCTCCAGATTGAAATGCAGCTTTCCCAACACCTTTCCGGCCAGCGACTGCATGTCCCGCTCGGTGCATCCCGGGTGCGAGGAGATGAAGTAAGGGATCAGCTGATAGGGCAGATGTTCCTGACTGCAAATGCGATGGAAGTCGGCGGTCAGCCGCTCGAAGAGCGCGAACGGCGGTTTGCGCATCAGGCGCAGCACGTTATCCTCGGTGTGTTCGGGCGCCACTTTAAGCCGTCCCGAGGTATGGTGCTTCAGCACAGTCTCCAGATAGGGCG
>ENA-OPBM01001773-OPBM01001773.1-human-gut-metagenome-genome-assembly--contig:-NODE-1773-length-11824-cov-4.443708_pt1 | contig 11824 bp, 15 predicted proteins | sample MGYA00241069_ERZ501454 | MGnify/ENA primary metagenome ERZ501454 (study PRJEB25962, sample SAMEA2042625) | human gut metagenome | biome: human gut; feature: human-associated habitat; material: faeces... | reverse complement strand
GGCTTTGACTACATCGCCCTTCTTTACAACGCCGCCTGGTGTTGCTTCTTTAACGGAGGCTACGATTACATCACCGATGTTAGCATATCTTCTTGTAGAACCGCCCATAACGCGGATACAAAGCAGTTCTCTTGCACCTGTATTATCGGCAACCTTTAATCTGGATTCCTGCTGAATCATGCCTGATACTCCTTCCTCGAATCAATTATCTTGCTTTCTCGACGATTTCAACAAGTCTCCATCTCTTATCCTTGGATAACGGTCTTGTCTCCATCACTTTAACTGTATCGCCGATATTGCACTCATTCTTCTCATCATGAGCTTTTAATTTATATGTTTTCTTAACGATCTTACCGATCATTGGGTGCTTTACGTGGTCCTCGATTGCTACAACGATGGTCTTGTCCATCTTGTCGCTTACGACTTTACCTACGCGGGTTTTTCTTAAATTTCTTTCCACGGTCATGTTCTCCTTTCAAACCTTAAGCCAGTTTAGATTTCTCTGTAATAACAGTCTGAATTCTAGCGATATTCTTGCGAACCTCTTTGATTCTGCTGGTATTATCTAACTGGTTGGTTGCATTCTGGAATCTTAAGTTGAAAAGTTCTTTCTTTGCAGCTACTAATTCTTCCTGTAACTCAGCCGCTGATTTTGCCTTTAAGCCTTCTACGAATTTATTAGTTTTCACTGTTATCACCGCCTTCTAAATCTGCTTTAGCAGCAATCTTACATTTGCATGGTAACTTGTGCATAGCAAGACGTAATGCCTCACGCGCGGTTTCCTCCGGAACGCCAGCGATCTCGAACATTACTCTGCCCGGTTTAACAACTGCTACCCAGTACTCCAGAGCGCCTTTACCGGAACCCATACGAGTCTCAGCCGGTTTAGCTGTTACCGGTTTGTCCGGGAAAATCTTAATCCATACCTTGCCGCCACGTTTAGTATAACGTGTCATGGCAATACGTGCAGCCTCAATCTGGCGGCTGGTAATCCAAGACGGTTCCATTGCTACCAGACCGAATTCGCCGTAAGTTACAGTGTTTCCACGATGTGCTCTGCCTTTCATGCGACCGCGGAACTGCTTACGGTACTTTGTACGCTTCGGAATTAACATCAGGAATCACTCCTTTCAGTACGTTCTTCATTTCTCGGTCTGCGTTCACGACGATCGCCTCTGCGGCCGCCTCTTCTATTGCCGTTTTCATGGCGGTTTCCGCGATCTTTGCTTGTGCGGATATTTTCATTTTCATCGACAGTCTGTCCCGGGGCAAGCTCGCCCTTATAAATCCAGACTTTAATACCGATAGCACCATAAGTGGTGTGTGCCGTAGCTACCGCATAGTCGATATTCGCACGCAGTGTCTGCAGCGGAATAGAACCTTCACGGGAACTTTCACTACGGGCGATTTCAGCGCCGCCGAGACGACCGGATACCGTAACTTTAATTCCCTTAGCCCCCATACGCATGGTTCTGCCGACAGCCTGCTTAACAGCACGGCGGAAACCGATACGTCTTTCCAGCTGGGAAGCGATATCTTCACCAACGAGGATAGCGCTCATATCTTTGGATTTAATTTCAAGGATATCAATATCGACTTCTTTGTCGGTAACAGTGGCAAGCGCCTTTTTGATATCCTCAATACCTGTGCCGCCGCGGCCAATGACCATGCCCGGCTTAGCTGTGTAAATGGCAATTTTTATTCTTGTTCCGACACGCTTAATGCCAATCTTGGAAATACCTGCCACAAACAGGTGCTTCTTTAAAAACTGGCGGATTTTCGCGTCTTCCACAAGCAGTGCAGCATAATCTTTTTCTGCAAACCATTTGGAATCCCAGTCATTGATCACGCCTACACGCATTCCATGCGGATTAACTTTCTGACCCAAAACGTTTCCCTCCTTCGATTATTCTCTTTCAGAAACCTTTACCGTCAGTGTGCTGGTACGTTTCATAATCCCGAAAGCCTGTCCACGAGAACGTGGGTGCACGCGCTTCATGATCGGACCTGCATCTACAAAAATCGTAGAAATGTAAAGACTGTCAATATTCATATTGTTGTTGTTTTCTGCATTTGCCATAGCACTTCTCAGCGCCTTTTCGACGACAGAAGATGCCGCTTTCGGCGTGTTGCGCAGAATAGAAAGTGCTTCACCGGCACTCTTGCCGCGAATGAGGTCAGCCACGATGCGAACCTTACGGGGAGAGATGCGGATGTTTCTTGCAATAGCCTGTACTTCCATCTTAATCCTCCCTATTATTTATCGCTCTTATTATGACCCTTAAATGTACGGGTCGGAGCAAATTCGCCAAGTTTATGGCCAACCATGTCTTCTGTGATATACACAGGCACGTGTTTTCTTCCATCGTGAATCGCAATTGTATGACCTACGAAACTCGGCAGGATGGTAGAAGCACGAGACCAGGTTTTAATAATTTTCTTTTCTTCCGATGCGTTCATGGCATCAATCTTTTTCAAAAGAGAGAATGCGACAAACGGACCTTTTTTTACGGATCTGGACACTTTTACTCCTCCTTATCTTACTTGCGTCTCTTAACAATCAATTTAGTGGACGCTTTCTTGTTGTCGCGGGTCTTTACGCCGTATGCAGGCTTACCCCACGGTGTAACAGGACGCTTACGTCCGACAGGAGATTTGCCTTCGCCGCCGCCATGGGGATGATCGTTCGGGTTCATGACTACGCCGCGGTTAGCGGGACGAACACCAAGCCAGCGGTTTCTTCCTGCTTTGCCCAAGGTAATGTTTTCATGATCCTCATTACCAACGACCCCGATAGTGGCACGGCAGCGAATGTGTACTTTGCGAAGCTCGCCGCTGGGGAGACGAAGAAGAGCATGGTCACCTTCTTTTGCCATCAGCTGGGCGCTTGCGCCTGCAGAACGAACCATCTGTCCGCCCTTGCCGATTTTCAGTTCCACATTATGTACCACAGTACCAAGAGGAATATTGATCAGCGGCAGGCAATTGCCGATTTTAATATCGGATTCCGGACCGCTGGTAACGATGTCCCCTACCTTCAATCCCTTTGGCGCAAGGATATAGCGCTTTTCACCGTCTGCATAGTGCAGGAGCGCGATACGGCAGGTACGGTTCGGATCATATTCAATTGTTGCCACCGTAGCCGGAACATTGTCTTTCATTCTCTTGAAATCAATAATTCTGTACTGACGTTTATGACCACCGCCCTGATGGCGGACTGTCATCTTGCCGGAGCCATTGCGACCACCATGGTTGTGAACAGGAGCCAGAAGAGATTTTTCCGGTTTATCTGTTGTAATTTCCTCAAAGGTAGATACGGTCATCTGGCGGCGTCCGGGGGTGTACGGTTTAAATGATTTATAAGCCATTTATATTACTCCTCCCTTAACCTTCAAAGAGTTCAATCGCTTCACCCGGCTTGAGTGTAACGACTGCCTTCTTCCAATCGCTGCGGCGCCCCTGTGTGCGGCCCATACGTTTTAACTTGCCTTCATAACGCATGGTATTCACAGCCTGTACCTTTACCTTGAAAATCTGTTCCACCGCCTGGCGGATTTGGATCTTTGTAGCAGCAAGCGGTACGCGGAATGTATATTTGCCCTGTTCCATCAGAGCGGTAGATTTTTCCGTCACAATCGGGCGGATGAGGATGTCACGAGCTTCCATTATGCGAGTACCTCCTCAATCTTCTTTACTGCGTCCTGTGTCAGGAACAATTTAGTGTAATGAACGATATCATAAATATTGAGACCGCTCGGAGCGTATGCTTTTACGCCAGGAATGTTGCGGGCGCTCAGTACGGTGTTTTCAGAAGCAGTGCCTCCGTCAACAATCAGCGCTTTACCATCAACATTAAACGCGGCCAGGAATTTTACGACTTCCTTTGTCTTCGGCGCATCAAAGTTGATCGCATCGACAACAATCAATTCGTTGGCACGGAGCTTTTTACTCAGCGCGGATTTAACGGCCAGCTGACGTGCTTTTCTTGTCATGTCTTTCGCATGGCTTCTCGGTGTCGGTCCAAAGACGGTGCCGCCGCCTACCCACAATGGGGAGCGGATAGATCCGACTCTGGCACGGCCTGTGCCTTTCTGCTTCCAGGGTTTCCTACCGCCGCCGCGTACAAGGCCTCTGGTCTTTGTGGCATGGGTGCCGAGGCGTTCGTTTGCCATCTGACGCACCACTGCCTGGTGAATAACAGCTTCGTTATATTCTACACCGAATACGCTATCATTCAGCTCTATCTCACCGGCTGCCGCGCCGGCAGTGTTATACAGTGTTACTTTCGGCATTGAGATGTTCCTCCTTACAATAAGAACAATTTTCTGTTGTTCCGGACAATATTATTTGGAAGACTTAACCGCAGTCTTCACCATGACGAGACTTCCCTTGGCGCCGGGAATCCCGCCTTTAACCAGCAGAATGCTGCGGTCCGTGTCAACTCTCACCACTTCCAGGTTCTGAACTGTCACGCGATCGCCACCCAGCTGTCCAGGCATTTTTTTGCCTTTGAATACTTTACTCGGATCGGAGCAAGCACCATTGGAACCAGCATGACGATGATATTTGGAGCCGTGAGCCATAGGTCCTCTGGACTGTCCATGTCTCTTGATAGCACCCTGGAAACCTTTACCTTTTGAAATAGCAGTTACGTCAACCTTGTCACCCTCTGCGAAGATGTCAGCCTTGATCTCATCTGCTAAATTGTACTCATCTGCGTTTTCGAATTTGAACTCGCGAACGAATCTCTTTCCTGAAACACCTGCTTTTTTGAAGTGTCCCATCTGAGCCTTATTAACACCATGTCTGTGTGCTACGCTCTTTTTACCGTTGGCATCCTTCTCAACGACTTTCTCTTTCTTGTCGCCGAAACCAACCTGAACTGCGCTGTAACCGTCATTCTCAACAGTTTTGATCTGTGTTACAACACATGGACCAGCCTCTAATACAGTTACAGGTACTAATACACCATCTGCATTGAAGATCTGTGTCATACCGATTTTTGTTGCTAAAATCGCTTTCTTCATTTCTTTACCTCCTGTTTTCTACAGCGGAACGCCTCTTGCCTGTCAACCCAGCCCGCGAAGAATTAGCCGGAACAAGTAGCGGAACCGTTCATCCTAGAGCAGCCTACTAGATCGTTATGCTTTCGCACTGTATCTTCTATATAAACCATTCGGGGATATACTAATTAATTGTTGAAGCTTATTTCTGCTTCATTTTGATATCAATGTAAACACCAGCTGGCATTTCAATCCTTGATAAAGACTCTGTTGTCTTCTGTGTTGGATTGATGATATCGATAAGTCTCTTATGAGTTCTCTGCTCGAACTGTTCACGAGAATCCTTATACTTGTGAGTAGCTCTAAGAATTGTAACTACTTCCTTCTTTGTTGGAAGAGGTACCGGTCCGCTCACCTGTGATCCATTCTTCTTTACAGTCTCGATGATTTTCTTTGCGCTTGAATCTACTAACTCGTGATCATACGCCTTGAGAGTAATTCTCATTACTTGACTTGCCATAAAAAAAGTCGCCTCCTTTTCGCACTTTTAACTTCAGTACGACAAGCGGTGACTGTACACATCTCCGTGTGTGTCCTGTGGACTTTCACACGTTGTTTCTACATTTTGTAGACCATATCTGTTCTGTACAGTGACTTGCCGTCAGTTTCCTAACTTGACATTCGCTCCGCCGAATTCTCTGTCTCATGGACAGTAACTTCAAACTTCATAGCTATCATGCCACAGCAAGTGATATTATACATGACGTTTACAATAATTGCAATACTTTTTTCAAAAAAAATTAATTTTTTTATTTCGGGTAATATTCCATTGAAAAATTACACTTTTGCACGTATATTATTATAGAAGAAACCCGATTAAATGCAAGCAACGTGTAGTTTATTTTTACACGCAGATAAGAAAGGAATATAAACATATGTGGTTAGCAGATAGATGGAAAGATTACGAGGTTATTGACTGCTCATGCGGTGAAAAGCTTGAGCGTTGGTCTAAATATATTTTGCTGCGTCCCGATCCTCAGGTAATTTGGGACACTCCAAAGACTAATAAGAACTGGAAAAAGCTTAACGGTCACTATCACAGAAGCAAGAAAGGCGGCGGTGAGTGGGAGTTTTTTGATCTGCCGCAGGAGTGGACCATAAACTACTCTCTTCCTATTAATAAAGAGCTCACATTTCACTTAAAACCATTCAGCTTCAAGCACACCGGTCTGTTTCCTGAGCAGGCTGCCAATTGGGACTGGTTTTCAAAGAAGATTTCTGATGCAAAAAAAAGCGGTCGTGATGTAAAGGTATTAAATCTCTTTGCATACACCGGAGGTGCCACTCTTGCTGCCGCTGCCGCAGGCGCTGCTGTCACACATGTGGACGCTTCAAAAGGCATGGTCACATGGGCTAAGGAAAACGCTGTAAGCAGCGGTCTTGGTGACGCACCTATCAGATGGCTTGTGGATGACTGTGTGAAGTTTGTTGAGCGTGAAATCCGCCGTGGCAATCATTACGATGCCATCATAATGGATCCGCCGTCATACGGCAGAGGTCCTAAGGGTGAAATTTGGAAAATTGAGGAAAGCGTATATCCGCTTGTGCAGCTTTGTGCAAAGCTCCTTACCGACAAGCCGCTTTTCTTCCTTATTAATTCCTATACGACTGGCTTGCAGCCTGCAGTGCTCACCTATATGATAAGCACTGCGCTTAAAAAGTTTGATGGTAAAGTAACCGCAAGCGAAATTGGTCTCCCGGTTTCTTCAAACGGACTCGTGCTGCCTTGTGGTGCAAGCGGACGCTTTGAAAGTATCTGCTAATCAGTTCTAAAATAAAATCAGCCGCAGTATTTCATTATTTTCTATGAAATACTGCGGCCTTTTAATGAATACGCAATATATTACAATATTCTCTTTTTTTTCAATAAAATCAGTATCAGCACACATATGACAACGATAACACCTATTATAATCATAAATCCATGTGCTGTCGTCGCTAGCGGCACCCACTTTGAGCTGACATTCATACCATAGATTCCTGAGATAACCGTCGGGATAGCCATGATAAGTGTGATGATTGTGAGCGACTTCATGACATTGTTAAGTCTGTTGTCAATGACCGTACTCATAAGCTCTCTGGTACCATTTATGATGTCCCTGTAAATTCCCGTCATCTCAATAGCCTGCTTATTTTCGACAATCACGTCTCCGAGAAGCTCCTTGTCCTCCGGATACTGCTCAAGGCGCTTGTATCTGGTCAGTCTCTCTAACACAACTCCATTGGCACGAAGTGATGTGGCAAAGTATACGAGTGTAGATTCCAGCTCGTGAAGCGCGATCAAATCGTCCTCCTCTGTATCCTCACCGACTCTCTCCTCAATCTCAGTACGCATCTTGTCTATGATGCGCAGATCATTCTGATACAGTACAGATATCCTGTAAAGAATCTGGTATACAAAGCGCATCTTTTTCTTGGTGGAAAATTCCTTTACACGGTTATTTAAAAATACCTGAAGCACCGGTGTATCCTCTGTACAGACTGTCACTATCTCATCATCTGTAAGTATGATGCCAAGTGGGATTGTGGTATATGACTCCTTGTCATGCCTAGTCTCTATCGAAGGTATATCCACAAGAATCAACGTATACCCATCCTGCAGCTCTATACGGGAGCTCTCCTCCTCATCGAGTGCTGCAAGTACGTCCTCAATATCAACATTCAGATCATCCGCTACCATCTGTCCCTCTGCTACAGAAGGGTTGACCATCTGTATCCAGGTACCTCCCTGCAGCGTATCCAGCTCATGTATTAATTTGTCATCTGTCCTGTAAAACTTGACCATGGTGCCTCCCCGTGGCTTTTATGACACACATAATTCCACAAAATATTTTGACATCACTAACGTATTGTCTTTGAAATAAAAGATATTACTTCTCCGCGTATTTCTGACTCTGGCTCTTTATAAGCTCTGCATCCTCAAAGTAATTTATCCTCATGGCGCGCTTGACCTCTGCCATTGTCTGTGCTGCAGCCTCTCTCGCTGTCTCGCTGCCCTTCCTTAGTATCTCATATACAGCCGGAATATCCTTCTCATACTCTGCTCTTCTCGCGCGGATAGGTGAAAGCTCCTCCTGCATGATGTTGTTGAGGAATTTCTTAATCTTCACATCACCAAGACCGCCTCTTGTATAGTGGTCCTTAAGCTCCTGAAGGTTAGCATACTCCGGCAGATACTCCTCAAAATGTCCCGGCTTAGAGAAAGCATCAAGATATGTGAATACTGTATTGCCCTCCACATGTCCCGGATCTGAAATCTGGATATGTGTCGGATCTGTATACATGCTCATGATTTTCTTCTTTACATCTGCCTCTGTATCTGCCAGATAGATACAGTTGCCTAATGATTTGCTCATCTTCTGTCCACCGTCTGTACCCGGAAGTCTGCAGCATGCCTCATTCTCAGGTAAAAGCACATCCGGCTCAACGAGCACCTCATCATAGATAGAATTAAACTTTCTGACAATCTCCCTGGTCTGCTCTATCATTGGGAGCTGGTCCTCTCCAACCGGAACAGTTGTAGCCTTGAATGCAGTGATATCTGCTGCCTGGCTGATTGGATAATTGAAAAAGCCAACCGGTATACTTGCCTCGAAATTTCTTAGCTTAATCTCATTCTTTACTGTAGGGTTTCTCTGAAGTCTCGATACTGTAACGAGATTTGAGTAGAAAAATGTAAGCTCTGTAAGCTCCGGTATCTGTGACTGCACAAACAGTGTAGACTTGGCCGGATCGAGTCCTGCTGAGAGGTAATCAAGTGCTACCTCTATGATATTCTGTCTGATTTTCTCAGGGTTGTCAAAATTGTCTGTGAGTGCCTGTGCATCGGCAATCATGATAAATATTTTGTCATACTCTCCTGAATTCTGAAGCTCAACTCTTCTGCGAAGTGAGCCCACGTAATGGCCTATATGGAGTCTTCCTGTTGGTCTGTCTCCTGTTAAAATAATTTTTTCCATCTCTATTATTCCTCTGCTTTAGTTCTATTATTACGATTGCAATGTAGGTTTATTCGCCAAACCGTCTGTCTTAGCAATCGCCAGCTTTATTTATTATAACACACTGACGTGTAAAAGCCTAGGAAAAAGAACTCTCATTTTAATTATTTTATAATATCTGCATACTCTGCCTTTGCCGCCCTGCACAAATCATCCGGTGACAACGTAATCTGAAGCCCAAGCCTGCCTCCGCTGACCGTGATTTTGTCCTGCTCCTTAGCTGCCTCATGGATAAATGTAGGATACTGTTTTTTCATGCCGATTGATGTACAGCCGCCCCTTATATAGCCTGTAACCTTTGTCAAATCCTTGAGATGCAGCATCTCTATGGACTTCTCACCTGCTGCCTTTGCGGCTTTTTTGAAATCAATTTCGTCATCTATCGGTACCACAAACACATAGTATCCGCCGCTTTTGCCGACTGTCGTGATAGTCTTGTACATGCCTGCGTGGTCAAGACCCAGCTTGTCTGCTATCTGAGCTGCATCCACAAAGTCATCGCACTCGTATGTGCGTGCCTCATATGGAATCTTCATTGTTTCCAGTATTCTTATTGCATTTGTCTTTGCTTCTTTTTTTCCCATTATACTATTCTTTCCTCCAATAAGCTTAAGATATATTCCATATCTTTATGCAATTACCTCATTTTACTGATTGTCCGCACTCTTATCGGCATTTTTGTATGCTTCCTCAAAGAACTGCTCCTGCGAATCTATCGGTGTGCTGTTTATCTTTCTGTCCACATACTCACCATCAGCGCAAAGCTCCTTGCCCTTCTCGTCGTCTGTCATGATTGTATCGAAGATATGGCGGATCTTGTCCTTAGCATGTGCATCGTATACCGGTGTTGCAACCTCCACACGTCTTACGGTATTTCTGGTCATAAAATCTGCTGACGCAATGTAAATCTTCTCATCATCGCCCACACCAAATCTGTATATACGTGAATGCTCAAGATATCTTCCTACAACACTTATTACAGTGATGTTTTCTGTGGCGCCCTCAACCTGTGGCTTCACACAGCAGATTCCTCTGACAATAAGCTCTACCTTCACGCCTGCCTGTGATGCATCGATAAGCTTGTCTATAAGCACCTTATCAGTGAGAGAGTTAATCTTAACTCCGATGTATGCCGGTTTTCCTGCATTCTTATTGGCAATCTGCTCATCAATCATGTCAACAATTTTATTCTGCAGGCATTTTGGGGCAACAAGCAGATGTTTTACATCTCCGTCCGAAACAGTCTCACCTCTCTGAAGCGCCATAAACACCCTTGATGCATCTGCTCCAATCTCCTGATTTGCAGTGATGAGGGATAAATCTGTATAAAGACGCGAGGTCTTCTCGTTATAGTTTCCTGTACCAATCTGAGTGATGTACTCAAAGCCATCGCCCTTTTTCTTTGTGATGAGGCAGAGCTTTGAGTGAACCTTGTAATCACCGAGTCCGTAAAGTATCTGACAACCTGCGTCCTCAAGGCGGTGTGACATCTCTATGTTGTTAGCCTCATCAAACCTCGCACGCAGCTCGACAAGCACGATAACCTCCTTGCCGTTTTCTGCAGCCTCTATAAGTGCATCGATAATCTGGCTCTTGTCTGCCACTCTGTATAGTGTCATCTTGATGGAAACTACATCAGGATCCTCTGCTGCATCGTTAAGCATCTTGATAAACGGCTTCATGCTCTCAAACGGATATGAAAGAAGCACATCCTTTTTCTCAACCTGACCGAGTATACTCTCCTTAAGCGAAAGCTCAGGTGTGTCACGCGGTGTACGCTTCTCAAAGAAAAGCTCCTGCTTGTCTCGCAGATAGTGCTGAAGCTGGAATACAAATGACATATCAAGCGGTGTTTTTACACTGATAAAATGCTTTTTGCCAATCTCAAGGAAGCTCGAGAGTTCGTCAATCGCCTTGCGGTTGATTTTTCTCGAAAGCTCAACTCTTACAGGATCAAGACGCACTCTCCTCTTGATGAGCTCCTCCATCATGTTACGGTAATCCATATCCTCATCATACATGCTCTGCGCATCAATATCCGCATTACGTGTCACACGCATGATTGATTTCTCACGGATTACATACTTTGGATAGAGCTTTGATACAAAGTGTAAAATAAGTTCCTCTGACAGCATAAATGTGCCCGGTCTTGTAGGTATCTCAATCAGACGCTTGAATACGCTGTTTGAGCATGGCACGATACCTGTCTTTTTCTTTCCCTTCTGCGTGGTTAAAAGCACTACCGCATAGAGCTGTTTATTGGCAAGGAATGGGAACGGCTGCTGTTTTCCTATAATCATTGGTGAGAGGAAAGGTGCAATGTGTGCATCAAAATATGCCTCCAGTAAATCTCCCTCATCCTTTGACAGCTTGTTGAAATTGATTATGCGCACGCCCTTTGGCTCAAGCTCGCCCATGAGCTGCTCGTAAATCCTTGCTTTTTTCTTCTCAAGCTCGCATACTCTGTCAAGGATTGCCGATACCTGTTCCTCACTCGACATCTTTGTCTTGTTCTCGAAAATCTTTTCCTTTGAATTCATCTGCATCATGAGTGATCCTACTCTTACCATGAAAAACTCATCCAGATTTGTCTGGTAGATTGATGCAAAGGTCAGTCTCTCTGCAAGCGGTACTCTTGGATTGCCCGCCTCATTTAATACTCGCTCATTGAACTGTAACCATGACAGCTCCCTGTTTGTGTAACATGCTCTCTGTGTTGTTTCTTTAGTGTTTATGCTCATTGCCCCGTTCTCCTTTTCCCG
>ENA-OPBM01001757-OPBM01001757.1-human-gut-metagenome-genome-assembly--contig:-NODE-1757-length-11926-cov-2.894449_pt1 | contig 11926 bp, 8 predicted proteins | sample MGYA00241069_ERZ501454 | MGnify/ENA primary metagenome ERZ501454 (study PRJEB25962, sample SAMEA2042625) | human gut metagenome | biome: human gut; feature: human-associated habitat; material: faeces... | reverse complement strand
GAGCTGAATGTAATGACGCGTCAATGTTTATCACGCAGGATAGCAAGCATCGAAAAACTCAAATGTGAGTTATCTGCATGGGAAGCGGAGCGTAATTGTAATACAGCTAAGATCCAGTGGCATTTTCAAACAGGAGATGCACGCGAAAAACTGATATCTCTGTTCTTGGAGTGATTTTTCCATTGGTTTGTGCGTTGAAGAATAGCATATACAAATTTGAGAATTTGTGTATGCCGATTGTAGCACTCATTTTCTTTGGGGGATGTATATTTATCACATTTGTATATTTGGCGTTATTATTGAGATGGAAAAATGTTGATGAGGATTTTAAATTTATCACTATTGATTCAACTTTGACTCAATATTATAACGATAAAAAGGAATATATAGTTGAGTATTGCACTCCTAAAACAGATAGAATTAGGAAAATACCCATTAAAGATGATGTTCAAAGTTTGTTTAAACAACATAAAACAATACTAATGGAAAAATATCATGGAAGAAAAATGACATTAACGGACGAAGATTTTGTATTTCAAAAACCAATAAAAAAAGGAATGTCACAAGAAAAAGTTCAACGAATTATTGATAGTATAAGAAATTATCTTGACAAAGAATATGGAATAAAACTTGAACGTTTTACACCTCACTATTTTCGCCACACATTTGCAACTGTGGCTATTCATTCAGATATACCATCAATAGATATCCAGAAAATCGGAGGTTGGACTGACGGAGCAATGTTGTCAAAGGTGTATGCTCATAGTAACGAAGAATTAATGACAAATTCTATTAATAAACTAAACATCTCATTTTAAAATCGTTAGGGTATAATTAGGGTAAATTAAAAATAATCACATAAAATTATTAGGGTAAATGGCTTAAATATGCATATTAAAAATTTTTCTTGAAAATACAGTAGTATTATTATATAATAGTAATATTAATCTTATAGGAGTGAAAACGGATTGGAAAAAGAACTAAAACGTGTGTCGGTAGTGCCAATGCGTGGAATGGTTTTGTTCCCGCATATGACGCTCAATTTTGATGCGGCACGAGAAACGTCCATAAAAGCACTTGAAAGTGCTGCTGAAAATGATTCAATAGTATTCCTTGCGGCGCAAAAGGATTATACAATAGAACAACCGACTGTTGACGATATATACAGTATAGGTACGTTTGCGGTTATAAAACAGGTTATGCGTATGCCCGGCGGTATAACAAGAGTTATAGTAAAGGGATTGGAACGTGGAATTATTGAAAATTTCATTTCCGAAAAACCGTTTTTTGAGGCGGAAGTACAGGAATTTGACGATTTGTACGAAGAAAATCATCCTTTAAAACAGGCTTATATAAGACGACTTAAAAAGTCTTACGAAGAATATTTTTCTCAAAATCCAAAACTTACTGCCGATAATTTTATGGCGGTTATGGGTATTGAGGAAATAGGCGAACTTTGTGATGTGATTGCCGCAAGTCTTGAAATTGACACAAAAGAAAAACAGGAAATTTTATCTGAATTTGATTCATATGACAGAGCGGAAAAACTTATAATAACAATACAAAATCAGCTTGAAGTATTGAAGTTGGAGCAACAGCTTGCACAGAAAGTCAAAGAAAGAATTGACAAAAATCAAAGAGAATATTATTTACGTGAGCAATTAAAAGTGATACAGGACGAACTTGGCGATACTGACGGTATAAAGGCGGAAGTAGAAGAATATAAGCAGAAAATAAACAAATTGAAAACCGTTAAGGATACGAAAGAAAAACTTATGAAAGAAGTTGAAAGGTTTTCAAAAATGCCGCCGTCGTCGGCTGAAAGTTCGGTGCTTAGAAATTATCTTGATACTGTTTTAAGCCTTCCTTGGAACAAGCTGTCAAAGGAAAGCTTTGATATTAAAAATGCCGAAAAGATATTGAATGAGGACCATTACGGACTTGAAAAAGTCAAGGAACGCGTGCTTGAATATCTTGTGGTAAGACAGAACACAAAAGGCAAAAACGGTACGATACTTTGCTTTGCGGGACCTCCGGGAGTGGGTAAAACGTCGGTGGCAAAGTCAATCGCACGTTCGCTCGGTAGAAAATATGTCAGAATATCTCTCGGCGGTATTCACGACGAATCAGATATAAGAGGTCACAGAAAGACTTACATAGGCGCTATGGAGGGCAGAATTATAGCGGCAATGAAAGAGGCAAAAACAAAAAATCCGCTTATTTTGCTTGACGAAATTGATAAAATGGGTGCGGATTATAAAGGTGATCCGTCAGCCGCACTTTTGGAAGTGCTTGACTATGAACAAAACGGAACATTCCGCGACCATTATATTGAAGTACCGTTTGATTTGTCACAGGTGTTGTTTATCACAACAGCAAATTCACTTGATACGGTTTCAAGACCGTTGCTTGACAGAATGGAAATCATTGAACTTTCGGGTTATACAAGCAATGAAAAATTCCATATTGCAAAGGATTATCTTGTGAAGAAGTCTATGAAAAATAATGGGCTTGATGACAATGATTTGACAATTTCAGATGACGCGATTGAGGCTGTAATCGAATATTACACTCGTGAGGCGGGCGTCAGAAAACTTGAACAGCAAATAGGTAAGATATGCCGTAAGGCGGTTAAGAAACTTCTTGAAAACACCGAAAGACCGATAGAGGTTACAAAGCAAAATCTTGAGGAATATCTCGGTAAGGAACGTTTCCATTTTGAAAAAATGAATGAGCAGGACGAAATAGGTGTTGCAAGAGGATTGGCTTGGACGTCGGTAGGCGGTGACACGTTGTCGATAGAAGTTAACGTTATGCCGGGAAGCGGAAAAGTCGAACTTACAGGTAAGCTCGGCGATGTTATGAAAGAAAGTGCAATGGCGGCAATCAGCTACATAAGAGCAAATTCACAAAAACTCGGTATTGCGGAAAATTTCCATAAAACAAAGGATATACATATTCACGTGCCGGAAGGCGCAGTACCGAAAGACGGTCCGTCAGCCGGAATAACAATGGCAACGGCAGTTGTATCGGCGCTTACAAAAAATCCTGTAAGAAACGATATTGCAATGACAGGTGAAATCACACTTAGAGGCAGAGTTCTTCCGATAGGCGGTTTGAAAGAAAAGTCGCTTGCGGCATTCAGAGCAGGAATAACCGATATTATTATTCCGAACGAAAACAAAGCCGATATAGACGATGTCCCTAAGGAAGTAAGAAGCAAAATCAATTTCATACCTGTAAAGAGTATGGATACTGTACTTGAAAATGCTTTAAGATAAGTGAAGAAAGGAATGATATAAATTATGAATATACATAATGTTAGCCTTACAATTTCCGCAGTACGTCCAAACCAATACCCAACGACAGGTTATATGGAATTTGCATTTGCCGGACGTTCAAATGTCGGTAAATCTTCGATGATAAATAAACTGCTTAACAGAAAATCGCTGGCGAGAGTATCGGGTACACCGGGTAAAACAATTACGATTAATTTTTATAATATCGACGATACAATTTATCTTGTTGACTTGCCGGGTTACGGATATGCACAGCGTTCAAAGTCCGAAACGGAAAAGTGGGGCAAGATGATGGAGGATTATCTTGCAAACCGTGAACCGCTTGTGCAGACGATATTGCTTGTTGACAGCCGTCATAAGCCGACTAAGGACGATATAACAATGGCAAATTGGATTCGCCATTATCATACGAATTTGATAGTTGTTGCAACAAAAATGGATAAGCTTAAAAAGAGAGAGATTGAGCCGAATCTTCAAAGAATTTGGGAAACTCTTGAAATGGGCGAAGATGATATTCTTGTACCGTTTTCAACACAAGATGATGAGGGCAAATATACTGTATGGGATATGATTGAAATGATGCGTGCAGGTGAGCTTTATTACAGTGATGATGAAGAAAGCGAAGAAACAGAAGAATAAAAATACGCCACCACTCCGCCTTTCAGGCACCTCTCCTCAAGGAGAGGCATACTAAGGCTCCCTTTGAGGGGAGCTGTCGGCAAAGCCGACTGAGGGGTGGCAAGAAAGATTGGCACATTTGACAACCCACAAAATACACATCACACACAAAACGGAACTGAGAAGTTCCGTTTTTTTACGGAAACAAATGGAACAAAATTGAATTATTTAACGTCTAAATAAATATAAATATACAAAAGGAGGACGAGGAATTGAAGAAAATATTAGCAATTATAGTATTGCTTTGTGCATTGGGGGTAAGTGCATCGGCAGCAGATATGACATTTACGCCTGAAGGTGAAGGCAAGTGGATTTACTGCAACAATCCCGAAGCAATCAGAAATCAGGACTTAATGAACAGTGACGACAATCCGCCGTCATATATTATGAACAACGAAAATCTTGAACCGGATTTATATGACTTTCTTATTTGTCATATAAATTACACTGACAGTAACGGCGGTTACGGTGCAGGATATGAAATTGAAGTTGATGTTGAACTTACAGCTGTTGAGGACAGTGAAATAACTATAAACAAAGCCTTTTTTGAGGCTGTTGAGGACGAGTCGTTTATATTCAGTGACGGAACGTGGTCAAAAGAAACAAACAAATTCGGTTGCATTAACGGACTTGCGTCAATGCTTGGTGTAAACCTGTCACAATTAAACGGTGCCTGGTTATACGAGGCAAAGCCATATGAGCCTGTAACTGTTGAACTGAAAAAAGGCGAAACAATATGGCTTAGCGACTATATGGACGATTATACAAGTATCGGCTATCATAAGCCGTCACAGATACTTGGAGAATTATCACTTAATTACGGCAAAATGAATTTTAATGTTGCGGCATTCAAAACGGGTGATGAATTAAAGGACAGAAGCAGTTTTGACCCGAATGCAAAGTTCGGAAAATATTCATACACAAGAACGGAAAAAGGTATTGCCGATTCACTTCCAAAGGTTAATGTTGACCTTGAATATACTATTGACAATACATACAAAGACGGTGAGTATATAAAAAACAAAGTATTTAATCAATATCAGCCTGACGGCTATGTTACGGACGCGTGGTGCACCAATCTTAATCCGCAGGACGATATTTGGTCGAAAGATATATCTGTACAGTCGGACTTGCTTACTTTGACATACAAAGATGATTCAAAACTTGATTATTACGGCTCTAATGTAAAGGAAAAAGAAAAAAATAATTTATGGATATGGGACCCGTATCACAGTGATACCGCGGAATATCCGGGTGCGTCAACTTGGTACAACAGAGAGGACTATGTTCCAAATTATGAACTGTCCGTTAAACGCAGTAATCAAGGCTACGGTTGCAGTATGGGCAACTATTGCGTAACAGAGGCATATAATTTAAAAGTTAAGAATGTAACGAATAAAGATAAGTATTTTGAATACGTTGCCGAAACTTCGTCAAATATTGCGGTGTATGTTGAGGACGAAAACGGCAAGCACAGCGGTCTTTTGAAAGACGAGTCAAGTCCTGCTAAAAAAGATACAATGGCAAGTGTATTAATTCCGGCAAACAGTGAAAAGGAATTTTCGATTAATATGGTATTGCCTATAAATTACGTCGGCGGTATAAGAAATTCATTCAGAGTATGCAATGAAAGTCATATTGATAAGTATTACGAAGATTATGTCGATGAACCGAGAGCAGAGCAAGGACCGATTACAACAGGTGTCTTGGCATCGGAAGTAAAGAACGAATTGCCGCAGGAAGTAAAGGATATTATAAACGGTAATTATGACAGTTACGAACTTTTGAAAACAAATACCGGATATATGTTAAGATGGATTGAATGGGACGGCTGTCCTTATTACTACACTTCAGAGTGGGGGAAGGTAAAGACAATTTACTATCTTGACAAAAATTATAAAATAAAAGATAAGTATGAATTTGATAAACTTATTCAGCTTGCCGTTTATTATGACGGATATTACTATGTTGAGGACGCAGACGGAAACAGATTTAAGTCGGCAGACGGTCAGAAGTGGGAGAACTATAATCATCGTATGCCGCTTGCAAATATAACATTCAATAAATCAAAGCCGTCAAAGTGGGCAGAAAAAGAAGTTAAGAGAGCGTATTCGCTTGATGTTGCACCGTACAGATACAAAGATACACTTGTGTATACGGACAATATGACGCGTGAAAAGTTCTGCATAATCCTTGCAAATATGCTAAAGGCAAAGGATAAATTGCCGACAGAGCAGAATGTCAAATTCAGCGATACAACAAGAGAAGAAGTTTCGCTTTTGGGTACGGCAGGAATTATAAGCGGTTATGAGGACGGTACGTTTAAACCTAATAATTCGATTACGCGTGAAGAGGCGTCGATGCTTTTGTATAAGACAGCACAGTATATGGGGTATAACGATTTCTATGAGGATTACAAATTGTCGGATTATAAGTATGCCGATGATGAAGAAATAGGCGAGTGGGCAAAAGAGGCTGTTTATCAGACGAACAAAGCCGAGATAATGACAGGTATGGGCGACGATATGTTCTCACCTAAATCAAATTATACAAATGAACAGTCAATCTCAACTATTATGAGATTATACGATTTGCAGAATAAACCTAAATCAACACCAACGCCAACTTTAGCTCCGACACCTGAGCCGACAGAAGTACCGACAACAGAGGAAACAGACATTCCCGAAACAGACGGCGGAGAAACAACAGTTCAAGAAAATTAACAAAAAAGTATCCTCAACAGAGGATACTTTTTTTGAGAGAAGATATATTTTATTATTTTAATTGAAGTCTGATTCTGTCGGCAACCATTGCGATAAATTCTGAATTTGTCGGCTTGCCTTTGCCTGTGTGGATTGTGTAGCCGAAAATTTCATTCATAACCTCAGGCTTACCTCTGCTCCAAGCAACTTCTATTGAGTGGCGGATTGCACGTTCTACACGGCTGGCGGTGGTATTATATGCCTTTGCAATTTCGGGATAAAGCTGTTTAGTGATGAAGTTTAACAAATCCATATTTTCAACAACCATCATTATTGCACTTCGGATATATTGATAACCCTTAATATGTGCCGGAACACCAAGCTCGTGAATGAAGTCTGTAACGATAGTTTCAAGGTCTGTTTCTTCGGCTTTTTGAGCTGTTATATTGTGTGAAAGCGGTATTGTGCTAACCATAGGAACAGATGTTAAATCTTGAATAACTTCGTATACACGTTCGTTGCTTTGCGGTTTTAAAAGACAGTAGTCTATTAAAGGACTTACTGACGCAGCCATTTTAATTGCTATTGATGAAACGGAATAAACTATGATTTTAGGCTTTTTATCAAATGTCAAAGTCTGCATACGCTTTAAAACTCCTATACCGTCAAGTTTCGGCATTACAAGGTCAAGAATTATAACGTCGGGTCTGGTTTGAGAAATAAGAGTGTAAGCCTCTTCACCGTCTGTTGCAATAGCCGTTACTGTCATATTAGGCTTTGCACCTATGTATGATGATAATTCCTTTGCTAAATCTTCGTTGTCATCTGCTATTAGTACAGAGATATTGTTGTTCATAAGTAAGTCCTCCTATTGTATAAAGTTAATATGATGTCTACTATTTGTAAATGTTTTCCATTACGTAAAGTATATTACCATAAAATGTTAATAAAATCAAGAGATTTTTCAAAAAAATTCCAAAAAAATTTAAAATATATTTTTTTAATGCCATAAATACTGTAAAATACAACAAAAAAAGATGTCAAAACTTTTTGTTTTGACATCTCTTATATGGGGATATGTTATTAATCTTTGTAATATAATGCTCGAAGTGAGTTTAAAATCGCAAGCAATGATACACCTACATCAGCGAAAATTGCAAGCCACATTGTGCTTATGCCAAGTACGCTTAAAATCATAACAAGAACTTTAACTCCGATAGCAAATACAATGTTTTGGATTATAACTGACATAGTTTTTGCGGAGATTTTAGATGCTTTGGCAATTTTGGAAGGTTCATCAGTCATAAGAACAACGTCAGCCGCCTCAATTGCACTGTCCGAACCGATACCGCCCATAGCAATACCGACGTCCGAACGCATAAGTACGGGTGCGTCGTTAATTCCGTCACCGACGAATGCAACATTCTTTTTAGGATTTTTAGAAGAAAGGATTTCTTCAAGTTTTGAAACCTTATCCTGTGGCAACAACTGCGAATAAACTTTATCAATACCAATCTGCTCTGCGGTATAATCGGCGTTTTTCTTTACGTCGCCTGTGAGCATAACAGATTTGATATTAAGCTGTTTCAATGCTGAAATTGCAGATTTACTGTCAGCTTTGATTTCATCAGATATAACGATATATCCGGCAAATTTTCCGTCAACTGCAATGTATATAATACTTCCGATGTGTGATTTTGCTTTTTCATGAGAGATATTGTTGCTCTCAAGAAGTCTGTCGTTACCGGCTAAAACTTTATGACCGTCTATATCTGCACTGATACCCATACCGGAAATTTCTGTGTAGTTTGAGATTTTTGCAGTGTCAACGGTGTTTTTGTAAGCATTTTTAACCGATACTGCGATAGGGTGTGTTGAGTAAAATTCAGCATAAGCGGCATATTTTATAAGTTCGTCTTTGTCGATAACAGAATATACGTCTTTTACGGCGAATACACCTTTTGTAAGAGTACCTGTTTTGTCAAATACGACAGTATCAAGTTTAGCAAGCTTTTCGATGAAGTTACTGCCCTTAACAAGAATACCGTTCTTTGACGCACAACCGATACCGGCAAAGAAACCAAGCGGAATTGATACAACCAATGCACAAGGGCAAGAAACCACCAGGAACATAAGTCCGCGATATATCCAAGTTCTGAAATCTCCGAGAAACAGGGGAGGAACGAACATAACTATTATCGCAAGTGCAACGACAATCGGTGTATAGTATTTAGCAAATACGGAAATAAATTTTTCCGATTTTGCTTTTTTGCTTTGAGCGTGTTCAACCATATCAAGAATTTTTGAAACGGTACTTTCGCCGTATGTTTTTTCTACTTTAATATATATAGGTGAGCCTGTATTCAAACTTCCGCTCAATACAGTATCACCAGTAACAGCCTTACGCGGTACGCTTTCGCCTGTAAGTGCTTTTGTATCAAGATATGTTTCGCCCGAAGTTATTGTTCCGTCAAGAGGAATTTTTTCGCCCGGTTTTACAATTATAATATCTCCGATTGAAATTTCAGACGGAGAAACTTTTGTAATCGTGCCGTTTACTTCTGTATTGGCATAGTCGGGACGAATATCCATAAGTTCCGTAATTGAATTACGGCTCTTTTGTGCCGCACGTTCCTGCAATGCCTCGCCGACTTGATAGAACAGCATTACGGCAACCGCCTCAGGGTGTTCACCGACTGCAAACGCACCGATACTTGCTATACTCATTAAGAAGTTTTCGTTGAATAAGTGTCCTTTGAATATGTTTTTAATCGCATTCCAAACTATATCATAGCCAAGAACAATATAAGCGACTACAAATAAAATATCAGATATCAACGGGGAAGAAAGTACGTTTTCAGTTACGATACCTGCCGCAAAAAGTATTGCACCGGCTATAAGTCTTATAGTAAGAACTTTTTCATCTTCCTCTCCATGTTCGCAACCGCAACCGCATCCGCAGCCACAGCCATGTTCGTGATGATCGTGACTGCAACCGCAATGGTCTTCATGCTCGTGATGATTGTCGTGACCGCAACCGCAGCGGTCATCATGCTCATGATGATGTTCATGTCCGCAGCTACAATGAGCCTCGTGCTCGTGTTTATGATGATCGTGACCGCAACCGCAATGGTCCTCGTGTTCATGATGATGTTCATGTTTTTCACAACAGACATCTTTATTATCTTCCGCAATTTTACTATCGTTATTTTTTTTCATATCTACACCTCCATACTTGAATATATGAATAACTGTTCATATATTCATTATACGGTATACTATATCATTTGTCAATAGTTTTATTCAAAAAATAAAAATAATACTTAAAAATATGTTTTTATACCGCAAAACAGCGGTGCTTCCGAAAAAGCACCGCTGTTTGCCACTGATATTTTGAAAGTGGAGTTGATGTAAGATTAGTTGTTGCACATACAAGTAACGATAACGATAATAATAAGAACCCAAATAATCATATCAAGATCAAAATCGCAACCGCCTCTTTGACAACCGTTTCCACAACATTCGCCCATTGTGAGTGCCTCCTTTCAATGTTTTGTAATATATATTATGACTAATATATTAATTTTGCACATTGTCCCATATTTTACTTGAATTTTTCTTCAAAATGGGTTAGAATAGTAGTAGTGATATTTTCTTGGGGAGGTAAATCTTTTGGATAAGAAGAAAATTGACAGAATAAATGAACTTGCGAAAAAGGCAAGAAGTTCCGATGGGTTGACGCCTGAGGAAATGACGGAGCGTGCAAAGCTCCGTGAAGAATATCTTAATGCCATACGTCAGAATTTCAAACAGACGCTTGACAATGCTCTTTTTGGCATTTTTCAATAGTTGTTTATAGCAATCCTTTTTTGTGATGTCATACAAACATATCATCATATCCTGCCGTAAACTTTTATCGATGGCATTCATGCCATCTTTCTGAAACAGACCATCAATCTCATCTTCCGGAACTACGTCGTAAAAGGAAAACAGTTCATCAAGACGCGCCGCCAATTTAGAAGGCATGTGACGCGGAAGATAATATGTCTTGCCATTCACGATTAAGGTTATGATTATTTCACCGTCAGCCTTACGATGTGAATATGTAGACGTAACTGCCTTCAATAAACCATAGGGAACTCTTTTTCCTGTTACATGTATTACTGTTGCCTGAGAGAAATTGTAATTACCAACATATTTTAATGATTTCGGCAATGTAATTTCATGTGCTGGATATCCAGAAAGTGCACCGCTTTCTATGGATTCAAGCCCTTCGTTTAAAACAAGTTTGTTTATCTTGGAATTACTGAACATATTCTTAGATAAACCTTTCACATATCCAGGAATTTCAAGCTCTGAAAAAGTTCCACACGATGAGAATATGCCATTACCACAGCATTGTTCAAAATGTGTCATTGTATGGTTAAATTCAACTGCTGATAACTTGCATTCACAAAAAGCATTAGCATGTATATAGCATAATGATTCTGGAAGCTTAACAGAGCTTAATGACGCTCCATAAAATGCATTATCCCATATAGTCTCAGTACCTTCCGGGATTTCATATCTTCCCTTTATATTGTTCTGAAAATATACTAATACTTTTTTGTCTTTTGTAAAAACGGCATTATTTACAGTGCAGTAAAATGGATTATCTACAATATTTAATTCCTTTACTCTACAAGCATAATTTAAAATATCCTGCATTTGGAGAAAAGTAAGATACGATGTATCTTTTATTGTCAATTTGCCTTTTATGCCTGGAATATATCTGAGCTGGTTTATATCATAAATAATTACTTCTTTATTATCATCTTCACCAAATGAGAGATTATCCACCGCAACATTTATATCACGCGGTATTTCAACAACACTGTCATCATTAACAGCAACCAGGATTCTGTTATTAATTGTAAAAACACCATACCTCTATTCTGAGTTCTTGTAATGCCTTTTGCTTTTTCTGCTAAATCATGGTCTTTAAATGCTCTTGTCGCAGCTCTCGTCATCATTCCAATATTAACTGCATTTGTCAACGCTTTCTCTGACAGTCTTAATGGTTTTTTTGCTATTCTTTCGGCTGTAATTGCAAAGCTGATTCCCTTTTCAAGGTCAGGCCCATCATACATTTCACTGTGTTTTCCAGCAATTGGGACTCTAGTCTGGCCAAGTTCGTTTACGCTTCTCGCCAGACTTGCTGCTGCACCTCCTACCTGTTCAATGGCCTGCCCTGTATGTCCGGGATTC
>ENA-OPBM01001753-OPBM01001753.1-human-gut-metagenome-genome-assembly--contig:-NODE-1753-length-11951-cov-4.478480_pt1 | contig 11951 bp, 6 predicted proteins | sample MGYA00241069_ERZ501454 | MGnify/ENA primary metagenome ERZ501454 (study PRJEB25962, sample SAMEA2042625) | human gut metagenome | biome: human gut; feature: human-associated habitat; material: faeces... | reverse complement strand
GGCCAGCGTCTGCGGAAATTTTTCCATCCACAATTTGCGCGCCGCACGGATATCTTCTGAGGAAACACGGCTGGAGAGCTCCCATACGAGCGGAACTCCATGCGGAAAAAAAGGAAGAAGGCGTTCAAAGGGAACTACTCCTCCCAGCAGGGGAACCTGATGATCCCGCGCGGGCCATTTGACGTCGTTCACATGTCCTCCAATCAAATGGGAGGACATTCGGCGAAGAAACTGCTCATGATTTAATATAAGCAAATTATGCTTTCTTTGAATATGCCCGAAATCATGCCAGTAACCGATAAAGGGATTGTCTCCAAACTCCTTCATCAACAAATTCATTTCATCCTCACTCGGCACCTGCTCATAATGGCTGCGCCCTTCAATGCCCAGCTTGACGCCAAATTGTCCGGCTTGCGGAAGGAGCTGCCGGAGAGCTTCACGCGCCCGTTCCAGATAAACGGGAGCCAGACGGTTACGGCGGCGTACAAATTCGCCCTTGGCGTCGGCAAACGATTCCGTTCCCACTATTCCCTGACGCGCCAGGTTTTGCAAATGAGCCGTATCCGTGCGTTTCGCCAGGGGTTCCACCGTTCCCATATGCAAAACGATATATCCGGCCCCCAGTGCTGCGCCCTGTTCAATAGACTTTTTCGTCAATTCAATAGCCTTGGAACGCACCTGCAATAAATCCGCTGTAAAAGGCCTGCTGTCAGGAGAATCCCCCACCTCGTCAATCGGAGCGGGGAAAAAATTATGCACCCCGGCCACTTGCACCTTTCCGGCATCTACCGCCCTCATGATACCGGGCAGAAGGGATAACTTGATGCCGTGGGAAAGTTCCACATGGTCAAAACCCAAAGAAAGAATCTCATCAATCATTTCTTCCCCGTCCTGATGACGGTGGGAATTCCAGCACGTAGAAAATACCAGCATAAAAATCAATTATTATGAGCTGATGGAACCGGGTTCCGTATAGCAATCTTCCATCCACTCCTTGACGGCGGCAGTCATGCTCCCAGCTACGTCCGCGCGAGGTTTGACGAAAGCCGGAATAAACCACGGAAATGCGCCCACCAGGTCATGAATCACCACAACATCGCCATCACATGTATGGGAGCCGGAACCAATACCCAATGTGGGAATGGAAGAATGTACGGTAACTTGTCGGGCAGCATGAGGCGTTACGCCCTCCACAACCACAGCACAAGTCCCTTACTAAGGCTTCCTCCTCCGTGGAGGATTTCCCTTTAATCTTATATCCTCCCTCCTCCAGCACTTTCTGCGGTAAGAGGCCGATATGACCCACTACGGGAATACCGGCATCCACAATAGCACGGATATTTCCTGCCTGGGCTGCCCCCCCTTCCAGCTTGACAGCATCCGCTCCAGCCAAAAACAATTTCTTTGCGGATTGCACGGCCTGTTCCACCGTATCATAAGAATGTATGGGCATATCTCCCACCAGCAGGGCGTTCTTCACTCCGCGCGCAGTAGCTTCCACATGATGAAGCATATGATCCAGCGTCACATGAGTGGTATCCGGAAAGCCCAAAACCACCATCCCTAAGGAATCCCCTACCAGCACAATATCTACGCCGGCTTCATCCAAAAGGCGGCCTGTAGGATAGTCATAAGCTGTAACCAGAGTCACATGCCGCCTGTTCTTGCAGGCGCGGATTCGTTCCGCTTTCTCAAAAGATTGATTCATGGCGTTCAATAAACATGCAATTTACCAGCGTTCCGATACCAGAAGCGGCTCAGCCTCATCCGTATCCAATTCCGCCAACAGGCAGGCAACCGTTTTATGCTGGCGCGGCAGGATAAGCTCCGGCCTGATATCGGAAAGAGGTTTTAAAACAAATTTCCTCAAATGGGCTCTGGGATGGGGGAGAATCAGACGAGGAGGATCATTGACCACCATGTCCCCCACATAGATGATATCCACATCCGCCGTGCGGGGTTCACAGCGAATCCCGGAACGAATGCGTCCCAAGGCTCGTTCTATACCCTGGCAATGCACGAGCAATTCCTCCACCGTACCGGGCCAGGTAAATTCCACCACGGCATTCAAATAATCATCCGCACCATGCGGACACCCTTGAGGACTGGTGGCATACAGAGAGGATTGCAAAAAAGGATCATCAGACAGGCTCATCTGCAACAAATGATCCCTGGCCTGAACCATCAGGCTGTTTTTATCCCCAAGATTGGACCCCAGTGCAATGCCTGCTCTCTTCATCAGTAAAAAACATCGTGGCCGTTCCGGAAAAGAAGAACGGCCACGATGCCGAAAAAGTTATAATTGGGACAACCCCAAAACGTCTTCCATGGTATACAGACCTGGTTCCCTGCCTTGAAGCCAGAGAGCCGCGCGAACTGCTCCGGAGGCAAATGTCATACGGCTGGACGCCTTATGGGTAAGTTCCAGCCGTTCACCATCGGAAGCAAATATTACAGTATGGTCTCCCACCACATCTCCTCCCCGCAGGGAATGCATGCCTATTTCCTTGGCGGGTCGAGGCCCTACCAACCCTTCACGGCCAAAAACCACACTATCTTCATAATTCCTGTCAATGGCGCTGGACAGGATTTCTGCCAGTGTCCGGGCAGTACCGGAAGGAGCATCAATTTTGTGACGGTGATGCATCTCCATTACCTCTATATCGCAGCTGCCTCCCAGAATCTGGGCAGCCTTGCGCGTCAGCCAGAACAGGGCGTTCACCCCTACGGAATAATTGGAAGCGAACACAATCGGAATGGATGCCGCAGCATCCACGATCTCCTGGCGTTCCAGCTCCGTATGTCCCGTAGTGCCAATCACCAGAGGTTTGTTATTGGCAACAGCTTCCGCCAGCAGAGTGCTGGTGAAAGCATGATGGGAAAAATCAATGGCTACGTCGCATTTGGCGAGGGCGGGATAAAGCTCCTGTCCCTGATCATGAGTAGAACCCACGCAAGTATCCGGATTCTGCGTCACCGCCTCTTGAATAGCCTGGCCCATGCGGCCCGAAATGCCTGTAACAAGAATGGAAATCATATCACAAGAATATTGAAACGCTGAAGAAGAGCGGAAAGCTGAGCTTCCTTCTCTTCTGCCAATGGAACCAGCGGAAGACGTATGCCGGGCTGTATATCTCCTCTCATCGCCAAAGCCGCCTTGATCGGAACAGGATTGGAATCCAGAGTCATTAGCCCTTTCATCAACGGATAAAATGTCTTCTGGAGGGAAAGCATTTCCCCCATATCCTGATTCAGGCCAGCTTTGACAATGGAATTCATGATGCCCGGAAGCAGATTGGATGTTACGGAAACCAATCCGCTGGCGCCACAGGCCATAAAAGGCACCGTCAGGCCGTCATCGCCACACAGAACAGTGAAATTTTCCGGAACCACCTGCATCAGCTGGTTCACGCGGTCCACATTGCCGCCGGCCTCTTTCACACAAACAATATGCGGGCAATCCTTCGCCAGACGGCTGATTGTTTCCACACTGATTTCAATCCCGCAACGCCCCGGAATGCTGTACAGCATCATCGGCAGACGGGTAGCGTCCGCAATAGCCTTGAAATGGGCATAGACTCCATCCTGAGAAGGTTTATTGTAATAGGGGCACACCTGGAGCGTTCCGTCTACTCCCATCTTTTCCGCTTCCTGGGTCATATGGATAGCTTCTGCGGTGGAATTAGCACCCGTTCCCGCAATAACCTGAATACGGCCAGCCGCGCTCTCCACGGCCAATTCTATTACCCTCAAGTGTTCTTTTACAGTCAAGGTGGGGGATTCTCCCGTGGTACCGACAGCCACAATGCCGGCCACGCCGGCAGCTATCTGCGCTTCCACAAGCATTCTAAAAGCCTCTTCATCGACCCGGTTGCCGGCAAACGGAGTCACAATTGCTGTATAAAGACCTTGAAACTTCATAACCTTACTTGGAAATATACTATCTTAACAGACACTTTTTGTCACGACAGAATACAGAAATATGGCACGCCTGTCAGGCATCCTGAAATACCATTCGTGAACAAATGGAGCAAAACTCCAGGCAGGAATTAAACAGGGACAGGAATGATTCCGGCCGCCTGCCGGGCCGCCAGGCAGCTTTCCTTCCATTGACCACGATATATTCCCGGTGAATATGGCGACCTTCGTTCCCACATAAAAACAACGCAGCCGCACAGGCGGAAGAAGCCAATCGAGACTGGGAAACATACCGAAATACCGGACGGTGAATTACGATCTGGCTCATTCTGACATCTCTCCGGTTCAGGCAATTTTCCAAGCCCGCGGTATCTTCCTCCCATACTCCCTTTTTTCCAGAACGGGAAACCATATTCACAATCATGGCCCCAGAAACAAAGGCATGTTCCAGCAAAACGGACAGACGGACACGGGAAGAACAACTCAGCCCCTGCACCTCGACTGAGGCATCTTCACAAATAATCAAATAATCAACACGGCCATAAAGAGTATGTACCAGACCAGCAAAAGAAGCCAAATCGGAAGAATGGTTCAGGCGGCCTGACATGACCAGGTGGCTGCTGCCCGGAAGACAATCAACGATATGGCAAGATTCTTCACCGGCCTCATGAAGCATGGCAACCACAGTTCCCTGACAGGCAAATACCTTGGCTGCCAAATATCCTATATTGCCGGCGTTGCCCAGAATGACGACCACAGGTTTCTGAATGACTTGGGATTTCATATGCCGCCATTCTGACGAAAGAGTGTAATCCGTCAATACCCCACACATACTTAAGTCATTAAGAAAGAAAAAGGAATAGTTAAGAAAAAATTATATGGTCACGATATTTTACAAGGGCTGGAATTTTATTCATCGTAGAGACTGAGCAAGAGATTTAAAGGGGGAAATAGGGATATGCAAGAAGCGAACAGGCCCCGCGAGTCAAGTGACTGGCGGGGCCTGATGGAAAAAAATCCCGGCGGCGACCTACTCTTGCGGGACCTATCGTCCGACTACCATTGGCGCGGCAGCGTTTCACTTCCGGGTTCGGAACGGGACCGGGTGGGACCACTGCGCTCTGGCCACCGGGCTTCAGGGGGAAGATCTGTTTGTTTCTTCATCCTGCCTGCCCGGGAGCCCTGCTTTTTTGGGGGCTTCTGAGTGAGGGATTTTTTTCAGGGTATGTGTGTGGCGGCTAAGAAGATTTCCGTCCTTTGTGTGGGGAGGGATTCAGCGTAAACTGACATCTGCGTGGCTGGTGGTTGATGAACATGCACAGGTAAATGAGACAAGAGCAAGTTGTCATTCACGACGGGGAGTGATGTAATATGATGAAGTCAATTGGTAATTAGTATCGCTCGGCTCAATACATTGCTGCACTTACACCTGCGACCTATCAACGTGGTGGTCTTCCACGAACCTGTAGGGAAAACTCATCTTGGGAAGGGCTTGGCGCTTAGATGCTTTCAGCGCTTATCCCGTCCGCACTTAGCTACTCGGCCATGCACTTGACAGTACAACCGATGCACCAGTGGTGCGTCAGACCCGGTCCTCTCGTACTAAGGTCTGAACCCCTCAATTTTCCAACGCCCACAGAGGATAGAGGACCGAACTGTCTCGCGACGTTCTGAACCCAGCTCGCGTGCCGCTTTAACCGGCGAACAGCCGGACCCTTGGGACCTTCTCCAGCCCCAGGATGCGACGAGCCGACATCGAGGTGCCAAACCACGCCGTCGATATGAACTCTTGGGCGTGATCAGCCTGTTATCCCTAAGGTACCTTTTATCCGTTGAGCGACGGCAATTCCACTTTCTACCGCCGGATCACTTGGGCCTGCTTTCGCATCTGCTCGACTTGTTGGTCTCACAGTTAGGCGGGCTTATGCCCATGCACTCGACACCCGGTTGCCAACCGGGCTGAGCCCACCTTCGCGCTCCTCCGTTACTCTTTGGGAGGATACCGCCCCAGTAAAACTGACCGGCTGACACGGTCCTCTGGCCGGATTCACGGCTCAGGGTTAGATCCTCCAGTTTCAAAGGGTGGTGTCTCATTGATGACTCGGACGCCCCCTAAAGGGCGTCTTCAGCGTCTCCCACTTACTCTGAGCATTAAAACCGAAGAAACAATGACAGCTTACAGTTAAGGTCTATAGGGTCTTTCCGTCCTTCTGCGGGTAGGCGGCATCTTCACCGCCACTACAATTTCACTGAGCGCCTGGTTGAGACAGTGCCCAACTCGTTTCACGATTCGTGCAGGTCGGAACTTACCCGACAAGGAATTTCGCTACCTTAGGACCGTTATAGTTACGGCCGACATTCACCGGGACTTGGGTTTAGAGCTTCGCCTTGCGGCTAACCCCTTGCCTTAATCTTTCGGCATTGGTCACGTGTCACACCCTATACTTCGACTTGCGTCTTTGCAGAGTGCTGTGTTTTTGATAAACAGTCGGTTGGGCCATTTCTCTGCGGCCTGCATCGCTGCAGGCACCCCTTCTTCCGAAGTTACGGGGTCAATTTGCCGAGTTCCTTAACCAGGTTTCACTCTTACGCCTTGGTATATTCTACCCACCCACCTGTGTCGGTTTGCGGTACGGGTCGCTTAGCATACGCTGGGGCTTTTCTTGGCACTCGATCCAATGATGCGCTGAGTCCGTGGACTCAACTCGGAATTCAATAACCTAGTCATCTTTTCTCATGCGTCCCCCCAGTTTAAGGGTTGCGAGCTCAGGATTATTAACCTGATGTCCATCGCCTACGCCTCTCGGCCTCGGCTTAGGTCCCGGCTAACCCAGGGACGAAACACGTTGCCCTGGAAACCTCGGGTTTACGGCGGCCGGGGATTTCACCCGGCTTAACGTTACTCATGTCTGCATACTCACTTGCATGTGCTCCAGGGTCAGTCGCCATCGCCCTTCGACGCGCATGCAACGCTCTTCTACCACTCTGCCTTGCGGCAAAGTCCAGAGCTTCGGTATAACGCTTGATCGCCAATCATTTTCGGCGCAGGATCACTCGATGAGTAAGCTATTACGCATTTTTTAAATGGTGGCTGCTTCTAAGCCAACATCCTCACTGTCTGTGTAATCCCACATCCTTTCCACTGAGCGTTATTTAGGCACCTTAGCTGCTGGTCTGGGTTGTTTCCCTCTCGACAATGAAGCTTATCCCCCACTGTCTCACTGCCACGTTCCATTGCACGGTATTCGGAGTTTGATAAGGTTTGGTAAGCGGGTGTGCCCCCTAGCCTTGTCAGTGCTCTACCCCCGCGCATCAGCACGTGACGCTGCACCTAAATGCATTTCGAAGAGAACCAGCTATCACGGGGTTTGATTAGCCTTTCACTCCTACCCTCAGCTCATCAGAGAACTTTTCAACGTTCACCTGTTCGGTCCTCCACATGGTTTTACCCATGCTTCAACCTGGCCAAGGGTAGGTCACCTCCGCTTCGGGTCCAGTACCTGCGACTTATTGCGCCCTGTTCGGACTTGCTTTCGCTGCGACTCCGGGCCGGAAGCCCTTAGTCTTGCCACAAACACTGACTCGCAGACTCATTAAACAAAAGGCACGCCATCGCAGATTGCTCTGCTCTGACACTTTGTAGACATACGGTTTCAGGTTCTATTTCACTCCGCTCACAGCGGTTCTTTTCACCTTTCCCTCGCGGTACTTGTTCACTATCGGTCGCCAACTAGTATTTAGCCTTGCGCGGTGGTCCGCGCGGGTTCATACATCGTTCCACGTGTGATGTATTACTCAGGATACCACTAATTCCCACTCTGGATTTCGTCTACAGGGCTTTCACCTTCTCCGGCCAGCCTTTCCAGGCTGTTCTACTATCCAGTATGGTCGAATATGACGTGGTCCTACAACCCCGAAGGAATACCTTCGGTTTGGGCTCCATCCGCTTTCGCTCGCCACTACTTACGGAATCGATTTCTCTTTCTTTTCCTCCGCTTACTGAGATGTTTCACTTCAGCGGGTTTCGCGTTTCATACCCTATGTATTCAGGTATGAACGATCGAGTATTGCCTCGATCAGGTTACCCCATTCGGATATCCCCGGATCATCGCTTGCTTGCAGCTTCCCGAGGCTTTTCGCAGCTTGCCGCGTCCTTCTTCGCCTGTTGGCACCAAGGCATTCACCGTACGCCCTTACTTACTTCATCATATTGCAAAAGCTGTTACCACTTCCACAATACCACAAAGCCCTTTCGTGACTTACTGTATTGTCTCATTGCTTGGTATGCATGTTTATCTTGTGTTTTGTAGTTGTTGTTCAACTACCCACTTTGTTGGAAAGCGATTGCTTCTCAGCAATCGTTTTCTTTGCCACGCAGATGTCAATTTTCGCTTTCCCTCAATAATCGATTTTGCTGGTGGGCCTGACAGGACTTGAACCTGTGACCCCGCGCTTATCAAGCGCGTGCTCTAACCAACTGAGCTACAGGCCCGGCTTTGGGTCTCTTTCCCGAAACTGGTGGAGGCACGGGGACTCGAACCCCGGACATCCAGCTTGCAAAGCTGGCGCTCTACCAACTGAGCTATACCCCCAGTTGCGGTTCTCGGTGAAAAAAGGTCGTCACGCACGTCGTGCCGGGCTTCGCTCCAGGCGACCGGCTGTTTACACATCTTTGGTTCGTTGCGGGCCCTCGCGGGTTCCGCTTTCTCTCCCCTCGGGAAGAGATCCGACCTGTGCACTTCCGTGCACTTGCTCCATAGAAAGGAGGTGATCCAGCCGCAGGTTCCCCTACGGCTACCTTGTTACGACTTCATCCCAGTTACCAGTCTCACCTTAGGACCCTGCCTCCTTGCGGTTGGCTTCAGATACTTCGGGTGCGACCGGCTTCCATGATGTGACGGGCGGTGTGTACAAGACCCGGGAACGTATTCACGGCGCCGTAGCTGATGCGCCATTACTAGCGATTCCGGCTTCGTGTAGGCGGGTTGCAGCCTACAGTCCGAACTGGGCCCAGTTTTCAGGATTTCCTCCGCCTCGCGGCTTCGGCCCCCTCTGTACTGGGCATTGTAGTACGTGTGCAGCCCTGGGCATAAGGGCCATACTGACCTGACGTCGTCCCCACCTTCCTCCCAGTTGATCTGGGCAGTCTCGCCAGAGTCCCCACCTTCACGTGCTGGTAACTGGCAACAGGGGTTGCGCTCGTTGCTGGACTTAACCAAACATCTCACGACACGAGCTGACGACGGCCATGCAGCACCTGTGTAACGCCTCCGAAGAGTCGCATGCTTTCACATGTTGTTCATTACATGTCAAGCCCAGGTAAGGTTCTTCGCGTTGCATCGAATTAAGCCACATACTCCACCGCTTGTGCGGGTCCCCGTCAATTTCTTTGAGTTTTAATCTTGCGACCGTACTCCCCAGGCGGCACGCTTAACGCGTTAGCTCCGGCACGCAGGGGGTCGATTCCCCGCACACCAAGCGTGCACCGTTTACTGCCAGGACTACAGGGGTATCTAATCCCTTTCGCTCCCCTGGCCTTCGTGCCTCAGCGTCAGTTAATGTCCAGGAACCCGCCTTCGCCACGAGTGTTCCTCTCGATATCTACGCATTTCACTGCTACACCGAGAATTCCGGTTCCCCCTCCATTACTCTAGTCTCGCAGTATCATGTGCCGTCCGCGGGTTGAGCCCGCGCCTTTCACACACGACTTACGAAACAGCCTACGCACGCTTTACGCCCAGTGATTCCGAACAACGCTTGAGACCTCTGTATTACCGCGGCTGCTGGCACAGAGTTAGCCGTCTCTTCCTCTTGTGGTACTATCTTTTTAATTTGCTCCCACATGACAGGGGTTTACAATCCGAAGACCTTCATTCCCCCACGCGGCGTCGCACCATCAGGGTTTCCCCCATTGTGAATGATTCTCGACTGCTGCCACCCGTAGGTGTCTGGACCGTGTCTCAGTTCCAGTGTGGCCGGACATCCTCTCAGACCGGCTACCCGTCATCGCCTTGGTGAGCCGTTACCTCACCAACTAACTAATAGGCCGCGAGCCCATCCCCAAGCGCATTGCTGCTTTAATCTTGCGATTCTATGCGGTATTAATCCCAGTTTCCCAGGGCTATCCCGCTCTCGGGGGCAGGTTACTCACGTGTTACTCACCCGTGCGCCACTAGAGAATTATTAGCAAGCTAGCAATTCTCTCGTTCGACTTGCATGTCTTATCCACGCCGCCAGCGTTCGTTCTGAGCCAGAATCAAACTCTCCATCAAATTAATTTTTGAAATTGCTGGACCAAATGGAATCTTGCGATTTCATTTGCGCCATGCTTCAGCCAGCTCTTCCTCCAAGTTGTGTCTCTTGAAGGCCTCTTCGCTCCGCCTTGCACGGCGCGCGTCACGACCTTTTTTCTTTCCCCTTGCTTCTACCAAACCGCCCCTCTCAGAGCCAGGTAGCTCCTTCGGGCTTTTCATCCCTCCGGCACCTCTCGGCGCCCTCGGAAAACCCTCGGCGGTTTTCGGTAGTCATTCCCTTGAAATCTTCTTATCGCCCCTGCTTCCAGGGGGCTCTCCGGGTGGCCGGCTCCAGCCGCTTCCGATACTCTTCCGAGTCCGTCCGCCGCCGGGCTTTTCATCCCGTCGCCGTGTTGGCGTGCCGAGAAATCTACCATCCCACACCTTTTTGTCAATTTTTTTCGAGATGTTTTTTCATTTTTTCCCGATCCTTATTCAGGCCATACCCACTGCAACCACCCTTAATACACACCTAATCAATGAGATGCTCTTTTGTCATAATCCCCCATCCTGGCGCGTCTTTTTTTGAACGCTTCCCTTTTTCCCCTCGCTCTTCCCCTTTTTGAAAAGGGACAGTATAGTTGAAATAGGGTGAAAGCTAGCAATGGCGGGAAATTACAGCGATGGAAAGAAGAGACGGGTAATTGTGATGAAGGAACATGAAACTGCCTGAAACGGGACAGGTTGTTGCGATATGAAATCGCCCCTCTTCGGAGGGGCTGTCAATATTACGAGGCCAAAGCCAAGCCGAAAATAATGGTTTTGAGGGAAAGATGCCGACCGAACCGGAGGACACCCGGGAATGGTAAACAAAAAGATTCCGGAACGATCGGTATTTCGGAGAATTCCCGCTGGTCCTGCCGGTGCTGGCACAGCGCCGAGGCTCCCCCTGATTTATACGCCCGGATGTTCCGGATGGTGACGACAGGCAATCCCCGGCCTTATGGAGTGCCGCGCGAGCGCAGGGCGGAAATTATGCACTCCCTTTGCAACGCCAAAATAAAGCTGATGGCAGCGGCGGCAATAGCCCCGGTTCAAGGTACGGATCAACCTTCCTTCCGGTGAGTTTTTTATAGCAAATTCGGGGGTAAAAGTCACGCGAATTCACCCGTTTTCAGGCGTTTTTTTAACCTCTTTTCAGGCTTCCGGAAAGGGGCTTTTCCTGGCAGCAAGTGGCGAAATATCGCAACAACCTGTCCCGCATATCGCAACTATCTTGCGCCGTTACATTTTTTACAAGGAAACTGTCCTTACCAGGAGGGCCCCTGCCGGTATTTTCAGCATTTTTTGTTGTTATGCAACAAGAGCCAGAAAAAAAGAAGGGGTGTCTGACCCGTCTTCCCTGAAAAAGAAGCAGACTTGATTTATTTTCACTTGAACAGAAAGGATTTTTTTGCTATTCAAGGGTTTATTATTTTTTATCTATGAAAAGTTCATTCCAAATTGGCATTCTCTGCACTGTTTTCTGCTTGGGAAGCACTTTTTTCTCATCTGCTGTACAGACAGTTAATATAGGCTCCACTTTTTCATGCACCTTCCTAGATTCCGGGGAGAAGGGATTTTTTGATTCTTCAAGTACTCATACCTGGACCAGTGATCAGATAGATTCCGCCATACGGGCGTTGAACACATGGAATACCCTGATTAATTCCACCCCGGGAAGAACGCTTAACGTAGGCCTCACCTAGTACGACGGAGCCGATTCCTCCACCCTAGCCTCCGCTTATTCCCCTTATTACT
>ENA-OPBM01001731-OPBM01001731.1-human-gut-metagenome-genome-assembly--contig:-NODE-1731-length-12102-cov-3.011040_pt1 | contig 12102 bp, 8 predicted proteins | sample MGYA00241069_ERZ501454 | MGnify/ENA primary metagenome ERZ501454 (study PRJEB25962, sample SAMEA2042625) | human gut metagenome | biome: human gut; feature: human-associated habitat; material: faeces... | reverse complement strand
TGCATTTTCTTCCCAATCAGGAAGTTGTCGCAAAATGAAATATGCATAGCCGATAGGGCTGCGTGACATATTGCTCGTATTCATTGAAGAAGTTTGCAAATTAACATTTGCGTCCATTGTATATTTACTGCCCCAGCCGGTGTTAAATTCACCTGTCCACATACCGTAAAGTCGGCTTGTGGAATAACCCGAACAGCAAAGATACGCATATCTGCCGGCATCTGCAAAGGCAACAAAGCGGAAGGCTCGGCTTTTCCACTGATGATATCCAAGACCGCTTGGTTTTGTACACCGAAGTTCACCAGAATGGCATCCGCCGAACCCTCGAACTCGGACATAATCGTAGGCTTATCCATCTCCAAAGATACGATTACAGGCTTACCTTTCATTTTAGCCTTTGTCTCCAAAACAGAAAGCATATCCTGCTTATTAGCTGTTTTCACGGACTTACCTTTATAAGAACGGTTCGTGAAATTCTCAAACGGATCTCCCCCCGCCAAACTTGGGTTACGGGCATAGGTAGCGGTATAATCATTATACTGTAAACTGATAGGCATATAACCGTTTCCACCTTTCTCACAATCGGATTTATCATACCCCGTACCACTGTTCGGGCTCGTCATAAAGACGATGGCGAAATCCGCCTCATCGGGATTATCAACGACCGTAAGATACCATGACCGATACCCTCTACTAAAGCTTGCGCATTCTTATTCCAGCGAGCCGCCACTTTCGGGCTTTGCACTCTCGTAACCAATACATGACGAACATTATCCTCGGTGAGGAATTTACGCTGCGCATCGGAAAGATCGGATGGCTGGGCTCCACTCTCATCAAAAGATTTGCCATTGTAGGTAGAAGTTCCAAACCCTTTCGAGGCACCGGGGATAGATTGATGGGCGCTATAAAGCATCAATCCGGCGATTTCCTCTGTAGATACTGTCCGGCCAAATCAACGGCACGTTCCTCGGGCGTAAGACGCCAATCCTCATACGGATCAAGCCGCCCGTTCCGATTCAGATCTTTGAAGGCATATCCGTCAACAGTAAGAAGTCTCACCCCCGAATTGGCGGAATATCCTAATACAGCTCCTTCTTGCTGGGTAACGATACGGATAGAATCTTTCTCCACCTCCGTCCACTTCGTGCCCGAACAAGCACAGGTGGAAACTAACAAGGCGCCCAACATACCATGGGTCAGCCGAACAGTAATAAAAGGTTTTCGCATACTTTCTTAGTTTTAATAGGTTAATCTCTATTCAATAATGGTTTCTCAAGAATACGATTTATCCGAAATGAGACGGACGCTTATTCAATCTGCGCTCGATAAAGCTTTTCATAAATTCCACGGTCTCGTCGATCCCTAATACGGATACATCGATCGAGAAATTATAAGAAGAGGCCATTCCCCATGTCTTATTCGTATAATAATTATAGTAAGCCGCACGGGATTTATCAGTCTTCTCCATCATGTTCTTCGCCTCTTCCACCGTCACACCATGCCTTTCCACGGTCTTTTGGACCCGGCTCTCCACTGAACTATGGATAAAGAAGCTCAAACAAGCCGGATCATCCCGGAGGATATAATCAGCGCAACGCCCTACCAAAACACACGACTCAGTCTCCGCCAATTTACGGATAGCGTCACTCTGTATCTTAAAAAGACCGTCATTAGACAAAATATCATTATAAGGCGTAAACATCCCTCCCATAAAAGAAGAGTACCCCATCGTAAAAGCGTACGATAAACCACTGGAGGCACGTTCGTCCGCCTTCTCGAAAACATCCTCGCATAATCCACTCTCACGGGCCGCCACGGTAATCAGTTCCTTATCATAGTAACCGATACCCAACTCCTTCGCCAAACGTTGTCCGATCTCGCGGCCACCGCTTCCGAACTGGCGGCCTATCGTCAATATGATTTTATTATCCATAGATTTCAAGTTTAATTCAACCATCTACAAACGTACAAAATTATTTTTAAAGCCACGATAATAATATAATAAACACTAAAACAAAAAATAATCAAAGTTTATACTTACATTTGTTTTCGAATAAATTTAGTACACTCAATTTATCATGAATAACATTCATTCCAATACAACATTTCTTAATGAGGCTATAGACAAGAAGACCGATGTAGAAGATGAAAAGACCGACTTGATTTTGGCCAATATGATTGATTTGCGAAAAACGATGTCGGATGTATTGTCACTTCTTCTTGGAGCCAAAAAAAACTCGGTTATTGACCAAGCGCTATTCCGCATCTTACAATTTTTCGATGTGGATCGGGTGTATATCGGAACATTTGACGAACAAACTCATACTGTTGATTTTACGAATGAAGTTACTTGTGATGGCATTATCTCTATGCGAGAGGATTTACTGCGTCAACTCCCGCAAGACGAGATTCCTTGGTGGTACGACAGTATCAAAAAGGGCATGGATATCGTTATTCATGATGTCTCTAAAATGCCGGAAGAGGCGAAGAGTGAGCAGCATCTTCTGATTTTGCAAGAGGTTTCATCCTTATTAGTCATCCCTATTTTCAAGCAAGGCAAACCATCCGGATTTATCGGCTTTGATTCTGTAAAAAAGAAACGGAACTGGAGTGCCTTAGATATAGAGAACTTACATATGTTGGCTGATATCCTTTCCATAGCCATTGAAAGAGGGGAAGTTCAAGGATTAGTAGAACATACGGCTATGCAAGTCATGAAAAGCGAGACGAAGTTTAAGATCATTTTCGACAAGATGCCTTGGGGCGCCGAACTTTATGATGAGAATGGAGTGTTGGTAGATATCAACCAAGCGGATCTCGATATTTTTGGTGTTACCCGTGAGCAGGCCGTGGGACTGAATATGTTCGAGAATCCTAATATCCCGAAATATGTAAACCAAAGCCTCAAAAACGGAAAAGATATATTCTTTCCTCTTAATTATGATTTCAAGGTTGCTTCTCAAAACGGCTATTACGATAGTCATCATGATTCTAAAACAAAGCATCTGTTGGTAAAAGGAGTCACATTAAAAGACTCTCTTGATAATATATTCGGCTATATTTATATTGTATTCGACGATACCGAGAATCACATCAAGCGGGAACAAATCGAAAATAGCCTAGCCCGGCTAAAAGTATCGGTAGATACCGGGGATTCCATTCTTTGGGAATACGATGTAGAGAATGATAAATTGACCGTAGATTTTGGCCTCAATGAAGACATTAATAATAATGAGGGGCTAAAAGCGATTCATGATTACAACTTCAAGAATCAAGAAGACTATAAATCCTCAATCCATCCGGATGATTTTGACCGGGTATATAATAAACAGTTCAAACCTCTCCTGCAAGGGAAGATCAATAACTTCGTAGCGGCCTACAGGCGTATCCTCAATGGCAAAACATTCTGGTTCAACTCCAATGTACGCTCCTATAAATTCAACGATGACGGAACGCCTAACAGGATCGTAAGCTATACCTCCAACATAACCCAGCAACGGGAAAAGGAGATCGAGCTAATCAAGGTAAAGGAAGCTGATAAATTGAAGTCCGCATTCTTGGCGAATATGAGTCATGAGATACGCACGCCGCTGAACGCTATCGTCGGGTTCTCAAATATAATCGCCGAGATTGATGATGAGGTAGAGCGTCAATCTTATTTAGATATCATTCATAAAAACAATGATTTGCTACTGCAACTGATCGATGATATCCTTGATTTCTCTAAAATCGAGGCGGGAACCATGGATTATCATTTCGAGGAAGTGGACATCAAGGATATATGTGGCGAAATCGCATTGGCAGACTCTATAAAGATGCCTTCAGACGTGGTTCTTATCTTTGATCTCGGCTCCCCATCCGTAATTGTTAAAACCGATGAGCGGAGGGTTATGCAAGTGATATCTAATTTCGTGAATAACGCTATCAAATTTACCACAAAAGGAAGTATCACGATTTATTATGAGATAGAAGGGGATTTTATCCGAGTCTGCGTGAAAGATACAGGTATCGGTATCTCCGCGGAAAACCAAAGACGTATATTCGAGCGATTCATCAAGGTAGATACTTTCCAGCAAGGTACGGGATTGGGATTAACCATCAGCCGAACCATTATCGAGGCATTAGGAGGTAAAATCGGCGTAGACTCTGAAGAAGGGGTGGGTTCCACTTTTTGGTTCACTCTGCCTTTGGACACAAAACGGACTGATATTGAGCTTTCACCGGATATCCCCGTCCAATCCGAAGAAACGCCCCGTTCAGATAGGCATCATTCCATCTTAATCGCCGAGGACGTTTATGAGAATTATTTCCTTTTGGAAACCTTGTTTGGCAAGCAATACCAACTTTATCATGCGCTAAACGGGCAAGAGGCTATCGATATGTTCGAGACATATCATCCGGACCTAATCCTGATGGACATAAAAATGCCGGTTATGGACGGATTCGAAGCGACTCGCAGAATCCGCACCTTATCCAAGACCATTCCGATCATAGCGCTCACGGCATTCGCTTTCGAAAGGGAAAAGGAGATCGCCAAACAATGTGAATTCACGGATTATGTAGTGAAGCCCATTGATATAAAAGAACTAAAGAAATTAATCGTTAAGGTATTGGCATAAAAAAGCGTGTTGCGACAATCGCAACACGCTTTTTTTTACTTAGGCATCGGAGCGGCAGAAGGAGGAGGCGTTCCCAATCCCCATTCCTTATTCGCTTTCGGCCCCATCTCTAACTCTAACAAACCACCAGCGGCGATATCGCTATGATTGAACCAAGGCTGGTTCAAGGTTACGCCGTTCAACTTAGCGGATTGTACGTATTTATTCTCATCGGATGCGTTATTCGCACGGATCTCGAACGTATTGCCGTTACCCATATCCACTTTCACGTCGGTAAACATCGGGCTACCGATATTATAGGTAGGAGAACCCGGAGTCACCGGATAGAATCCCATCTGGCTGAAAACAACGAAAGCGGACATACCACCACCGTCCTCATCGCCCGGCACACCCATCAAATCATTGCGGAACCATTGATTCAATAAGGTACGAATACGTTTCTGGGTCATCCAAGGCTTACCCGCATAATTATACAAGTACGGGATATGCAAGCTCGGCTCATTCGCCATAGAGAACATACCTACGTTACCCGTATGATCCGGAAGCGTGGAATAGAATTGCCATTTAGACATACCCAGCGGCGTATTGAACATGGAATCCAAGGCAGAGGTAAACGCCTCATTGCCTCCGATCAAAGAGATCAAGTCACCGATATTATGCTGTACGTCCCAACGATAAATATATCCGTTATTCTCATCGTAATAATCACGGGCACCTAGACCGCCATCATAACGGTAATCCAATGGATAGATAAACTTGCCATCCTTATCTTTCGGATGGAAGAAACCTGTCTCCGGATTAAATACGTTCCGGTAATTGTAAGAGCGACGCAAATAATAATCCGCCTCGTCTTTCTTTCCCAATTCTTGAGCGATCTGGGACAAGCACCATTCATCATACGAAGTACCTAAAGTCACGGCGATCGGCTGACGTTTTTCCCAAATGGATACGTTAGGCACCGTCTCTTTCTCTCCCGGTCTCAATGCGGGAATATAGCCATGTTCCTTGTAGAAATCATCCAACCAACCGGCGGGAGCGGCAGACCACGGGATCAAGGTCTTTTCCTCGATACCTTTCTTACAAGCGATATAGGCTTTTTCCAGCTCAAACCCACGCAAGCCCTTGCGGTAAGCGTCGATCACGGTAGCGACAGCATGGTTTGAGTTCATACGGCGTGTATCTCCTGTCACCTCCGGGAAGGTAGGCATCCAATCGGTACCCATCTGCTCCGCCATCAGGAGATAAGAGTTGATGATATCGTTCTCACGCTCATTATCGATCAAGACACGCAGGGGATGTGTAGCACGGTAGGTATCCCAAATCCAGTCGTCCGTATAGAAAGACCGTCCGCCATCCTCATGGATCTTTCCGTCGAAAGCACTGTAATAATGTCCGTCCTCGCTCAAGTTTATCGGGCGTTCGTAGCAACGATATAAAGAGGTATAGAATACGGTCTTCTCATCCTTGGTACCGCCTTGTACTTGTATTTTACCTAAAGCGTCGTTCCAATCGTTGCGGGCGATCTTCGCTACCACATCCACGTCGTAAGCGGCGATCTCACGCTCCAGATTCTTCTTCGCCTGTTCCTCGCTGATAAAAGAGATACCGTAGCGAACGCCAAGTTTCTTCACGTCCTCCCCGAAGGAAAGGGCGATAGCGGCATTGATACCTTCCACGGAAGTCTCGTTATAGTTGACACTGCCGTTCGACAATACCCCCGCTTTCACAGGCTTCTGGTTCGTCTCGGCATATAAAAAGACTTTCGTTTTCTTATCTATATATTGATAACCGCTTACGGCGTTACCATTTACTTGTAGCTGTCCATTACGGCTGTTAAATACCAGATAAGCCGGTCCCTCTTTCTCGAAAGTGAGCGAATATACGGCACTTTGATGGGACGGGGCGAAGTCCACGTCGATTTCCTCATTATCCAGATATACCTGATAACGGTACGGCAAAATCTTCTCCCGGTCATAGCTATAAGCGATCACGGGTCGCAAGCCGGATTCGTCACCTTGATAAGGGCATAAATTGAACGCAGAACGCTCACGATGGTTTGTCACGATAATAGGCAAACCGCCCAGACGGTCACCCGTGAAGTCCGCACGCTCCGGATATACACGTAGCATACTGTTCGGCAAATGCACGGTCGGGAAAGTAGGCACCAATAAATGGCTGATGTTTCCCATATAAGGATTCACGTAATCCACCGGGTCCATCGCAGAAGGAGAAGTCCCTCCGCCACCGGCACATGACACCCACAGGAAAACGGAAGCCAAAAGGGCCATCGAAGTTTTAAGCTTTGTCTTCATTTTGTCGATTATTAATTCGTTAATTATTCTTTGCTCCTCAGCCGGGTACTTTCCCGGCAATCCGTGAGACGTTGTCTCACGGGTAACAGAGCAAACCGCTCACTGGTAAGGGAGCTATTTACTCAGCCGTCTTCGGACGATTTTCCGGGGCAGCTCCGAACTCCTTATTCGGCGTGTTGCCCATCACAAAGGTAAGATTCCCTCCCTTCACGATATCATCATACAGAATATAAGAATTGTTATAAGGTTTACCATTTAGCAACACGGATTGGATATATACATTCTCCTTGCTGTTGTTCTGGGCTACGACCTCGAAAGTCTTACCCTCCGGCAAATGAACGGAAGCCTTATCGAATAACGGGCTACCGAACACGAATACGCCATTGGAAGGATTCACTTGGTAAAATCCCAAGGCAGACATGATATGCCAAGCGGACATCTGGCCACAATCCTCGTTTCCGATGATGCCCTCCGGCTGGTCGGTATAGAACACATCTTGGATGTAACGAACTTTCTCGGCTGTCTTCCATTGCTCGCCGGCGTAAGGATACAAGTAAGTAACATGATGGCTCGGCTCATTTCCATGGGCGTACATGCCGATCAAGCCACTGATATCCGGAGAGGCGTTCTCCCCTAACTCACCTTCCACCAAGAACAAAGAATCCAGTTTCGAGATAAACGGAGCGTCACCACCCATCAACTCGATCAAGCCTTCCGGATGCTGGGGCACGAAGAATGTATAATGCCAGCCATTTCCCTCACAGAAATCGCCTACGCTATGTATGGACTGGATCGGATCGTACGGCGTACGCCAGCTGCCATCATTCATTTTCGGACGGATAAAGTTGATATCCTTATCGAAATACTGCGTATAATATTTACCACGTTTCAAGTAATTTTGGTAATCCTCCGTCTTGCCCATTTTTTTCGCCATCAAGGCGATACCCCAATCATCAGCGGCATATTCCATCGCGATAGAAGTAGCCTCACGTACCTTATCACAAGGGATATAGCCTTTTTCCAACACGTACGGCACCCCGTTTTGCTTCTCATAGACAGATGAAGCAACCATATAACGATACGCACGGTCGGCGTCAAAACCGGTAAAACCTTTCAGATAGGCATCTGCGATAATAGGCACAGCGCTATATCCCGGCATTTGGTCCGTCTCACCACCAATCAACGGCCAGATCGGTAATTTCTCTTGCTGGTCGTAAATGCTTAACATCGAGTTCACCAAATCCGACACATATTGAGGCTTGATAATCGTGAACAACGGATGCAAGGTACGATACGTATCCCATAGAGAGAAAGTGGAATAGTTCTTCCAAGTATTGTTCGTATACACCTTATCGTCATGGCCACGGAAATCGCCATTCGCGTCGCAATACAACGTCGGAGCGATAAACGCATGGTACATGGCGGTATAGAAAATCTTCTTGGCACGCTCATCTTTCGTATCGATGGAGATACAAGACAATTGGTCATTCCATTTATCGATAGCCTCGTTACGAACCTCGTCGAAATCCCAATGAGAAAGCTCCGTACGTAAGTTAGCCAAGGCATTCTCACAACTTACGGAAGAGATAGCGACCTTTACCAAGGCGGTCGGGGCATCTCCCTTAAAGGTAATCACTCCCTTAACGGACTCGCCCGTCAACTCATCATTACCTGCGGCCTCATCATCGTTGAATACAGCCAAAGACTCGATCGGCTGATCACATTTCAACGTAAAGAATACTTTGTGACGTGGGCTCCAACCTTTGGAAAAGCGGTACCCCTCGATCGTGTACTCATCAATCTTCTTCAAATAAGTGTCATACGCTTTATCACCGATACCCTCCTTCAAGTTGATCAAGAGGCGATGCTCACTTCCCGACGGATACGTATAACGATGTAAGGCTACACGCTCGGTCGCTGTCAACTCCGCCTTTACGCCATTATCCATCAGCAAAGAGTAATATCCCGGAGCTACGGCTTCGTTGGCATGTTTATAATAGGAAGAAGCGGCTCCCTCTATATTATCTTGCTCGCCACGGGCGGTACGTACCTCGCCCGTATAAGGCATCAGAAGGATATCCCCCAGATCAGAACATCCGGTTCCGCTCAAATGCGTATGACTAAATCCGATAATGATACTATCGGAGTAATGATAACCGGAACACCAGTCCCATCCCTTAAAAATATTCTGAGGACCTACTTGAACAGCTCCAAACGGAACGTTCGCCCCGACAAATACGTGTCCGTGTTCTCCCGATCCGATATAAGGATCTACATATGCGGTAAAGTCTGTCTTGTTTTCCATCTTCTCCGGTGTAGCACAGGAGTATGCGAAAAATGTCAGGCATATCGCTATGCCTGACATTAATGGTTTATGAATGAAATTCATCTTAATTGCTTATTTCTTCTTTTTACTAGGTTTTACAGAAATAGGGGAAAGTTTATTGATCCCTTCCTCGTTTACGGAGAATGAGTAAGGCATATCCTCCGGATTAATACCACGATTCATATTCGGCTTGTCACCCATCTTGAAGTCAATCACGCCACCCTTAAACAAATCGTTATGATCCAAATAATTCTTGGTGTAGTTCTTGCCGTTGAACGTCATAGATTCGATATAGATATTCTTATCGCTGTTGTTCGGGGCGTTGATCACCAAGTTGTTTCCATTCTCAAAATGGATCGTAGCCTTCTTGAACAGCGGAGCGCCCAACACATATTGGGTCGTACCCGGAGCTACCGGATAGAATCCTAACGCTGAGAATACATACCAAGCGGAAGTCTGGCCATTATCCTCATCACCGCAATAACCATCCGGACCCGGAGTATACATCTTATTCATTACTTGACGCAACCAATATTGAGCCTTCCAAGGTTGACCCGCATAGTTGTATAAATAAATCATATGCTGGATCGGCTGGTTACCGTGAGCGTAGTTACCCATATTCATCACGGTCATCTCGCGGATCTCGTGGATCACACCACCGTAGTAGCTATCATCGAACAAAGGCGGCACAGCAAATACGGAGTCAAGCATCATCACAAATGAATCCTTACCGCCCATCAAGTCGATCAATCCCTGAGGATCGTGGAATACAGACCATGAATAGTGCCAGCTATTACCTTCCGTGAAAGCGTCACCCCATTTCAGCGGAGAGAACGGAGCCATGAACTCGCCATTCTCATTCTTGCCACGCATCAACTTGGTTTCCTTGTCGTACAGGTTCTTATAGTTCAACGCACGACGGGCATATAAATCCAATTCCTTTTTCGGACGGCCTAGTTGTTTAGCGATCTGCCAGATACACCAGTCATTGTAAGCATATTCCAATGTACGAGCGGCATTCTCGTTAATCTTCACATCGTAAGGAACATATCCCAACTTATTATAATATTCATGCCCCAGACGTCCTGTAGAAGAAACCGTCGGATGAACGTTTTCCGTACCATGGATCAAACCTTTATATAGAGTCTCCAAATCGTCAACCTTCACGCCTTTCATATAAGCGTCTACCAAGATAGATGCCGAGTTATTACCGACCATGCAACCACGGTGGCCCGGACTTGCCCATTCCGGGAAGAAGCCGCTTTCCTTATACGTATTGATCAAACCCTCTTGCATTTCCTTGTTTACAGACGGGAACATCAAGTTCAAGAATGGGAACAAACTACGGAACGTATCCCAGAATCCGGTATCGGTAAACATATAACCGGGTAATACCTCACCATTATACGGGCTGTAATGAACCACCTCGCCTTGAGCGTTGATCTCATAGAACTTACGAGGGAACAACAATGAACGATAGAAGCAAGAATAGAAAGTACGGTATTGATCCAAATCTCCACCTTCAACCTCAATCTTGCTCAGATGCTCATTCCAAACATCCTTACCTTTCTGAACCAAAGTATCAAAGTTATCGTTACCTAATTCCTTCATATTGATAGCGGCCTGATCGAAGCTAATAAATGAGGAAGCCACCTTAGCGTGGACGATCTCACCTTTCTTCGTCTTGAAACCGATAACGGCTCCTACATGGTCACTCGTTTGTTCCTTCGTTCCCTCTTTCAAGGAAGCGTCAGCAAATGTAGCCTCGTATGTGAAAGGTTTATCAAACTCGATCACAAAGTAATTCTTGAAATTATCGGGAACCCCACCGCTATTCTTCGTTGAATAACCGATGATCTTATTCTCCTCCGGAATTACCTTGATATAAGAGCCCTTATCCAAGGCATCCACCACGATATAAGAATGCTCGTTTTCCGGGAAAGTGAAACGGAACATAGCCGCACGATCTGTCGGCGTTAATTCCGTCACCACATCATGCTCCGCCAAATATACCTTATAATAATAAGCCTTGGCGATCTCCCCTTTGTGAGAGAACCAGCTCGCACGTTTATCTTGGTCGAACTCCGGTTTACCAACCACCGGCATGATCGCAAATTGTCCGTAATCATTGATCCACGGACTTGGCTGGTGGGTCTGTTTAAAACCACGGATCTTGTTAGCCGTATATACATACTGCCATCCATCTCCCATCTTACCAGTCTGAGGAGTCCAGAAATTCATACCCCACGGACGAGCGATCGCCGGATAGGTATTTCCTGTAGACAACTCATAGGAAGATTGCGTCCCCATTAGCGGGTTTACATACTCTACTGGGTCAAAAGACTCATTCACAGCCGCTGCCGCAGGTTTCCCCACCCACATCAGCATCGCCGCTAAAGCTAAAGCCCAAACGCTTTTTTTCTTCATGATATAGCTATTTAATTAATAATATAATTTATCCGTTTTTGTGTTTTATATTCATAGTTAGACTACAAATATCCATTTAATTAACATGAATAGAAAGTGATCCTCGTGTCATTTATTTAGAAATATCCCTTTCTTTCTTATGAATTTCTGGCATTATACGAATATAGGTGCAAATCTAACAAAAAGAATTAGAAAAAAGAAATCCAATGAGCCAGATCATACTCTGTTCATCGCACTTTTATCACTATCGAAAAAGATTAAATATCACATGCTAGTTCCGTACGAACTATGTCTATTCTAGAATATAATATTACATATAAATGTAATCAATCTAAACTTAATTTAAAACAAGAGCAAAATGACAAAGAATGAATCTAAGCTATTATCCCTTCAAGGGATAGCTAAAGCCTCAGCGTTC
>ENA-OPBM01001721-OPBM01001721.1-human-gut-metagenome-genome-assembly--contig:-NODE-1721-length-12163-cov-5.671374_pt1 | contig 12163 bp, 7 predicted proteins | sample MGYA00241069_ERZ501454 | MGnify/ENA primary metagenome ERZ501454 (study PRJEB25962, sample SAMEA2042625) | human gut metagenome | biome: human gut; feature: human-associated habitat; material: faeces... | reverse complement strand
GCAATTACTGTTCCGAATACATACCGTTCCAGTAAAATTGGCGTTGACCAGTTTGGTAATTTGACTTATCCGGATGCGAATAACAACCAGCAGAATATCGGAATTCAGATTGGGCTGGCATATTTTCCGAATGCCGGTGGGCTTGAGAAAACATCAAACTCAAATTATCTGCAGTCGGAAGCGTCAGGAGCACCTACGGTTTACACGGCAACAGAATTAAATTCGAAAATTGTATCTGGCTACTTGGAGAGCTCAAACGTACAGGCAGCCGATGAAATGGTAAATATGATTATTGCCCAGCGTGCTTATGAAATGAATTCAAAAGCAATCACAGCATCGGATGAGATGCTTCAGCAGGCAAATAATTTACGTTCATGATAAGTAAGGCGAGGTGAGACATATGGCAGTATCTTCCATTGGTGATACTTATTTTACAAATTATTCGACCGAGGCAAACGATGCAGTGTCGCAGAAAATGACAAGCCAGATTCAGGATGCCGAGACGGATGAAGAAATGTTAGATGCGTGCAAGCAGTTTGAATCGTATCTGGTGCAGCAGATGTTTAAATCCATGGAAGAATCCGCAAAAGTATTTTCGGATGATGACGAGGATAAGGATTCTTCTCTCAGTACGCTGACAGATTTTCACATGGACAGCACGATCGAACTGGTGGCAGATGAGATTGTGGATCAGGTGGGAGAAAATTATACGCAGCAGCTTTATGAGCAGATGAAGCGCAATTACAATATATAATAATAATTGATAATAAAAAGCCGGTTCGGCATGCTTGCATGTGGTTACCGGCTTTTTTAGTGCAAACTTAGTAATTGCAGATACGCATGCTCTAGGGTATAATATTAAAAAAATAAAACTATTCAGAACCACTGAGAAGAAGAAAAGCTGATGCGTCATGCTTGCATGTAAGCAGCAGGTTTTCTTCTTCTCAAGGTGGCTCGAATAGAGCCACCCCCCACACATATGAGTAAAATTAGCTGCGAAGCAGCGAGAAAGCACGAGTATCGTGCGGTTTTACGAATGTGCGTGGGGTGGTTCTGGATAGACGCAATAAAAACACACAGATACGGAGAAATTCAATTGGAAACCGAAACAGTCACAGGATACGTTGATCATATAATATACAGAAATGCAGAAAACGGGTATACGGTACTTGTTCTTGTAGTGAACGAGGAGGAGCTCACATGTGTGGGTACTTTTTCGGACATTGCTGAGGGTGAAAATATAGAGGCTCACGGTGAGTATACAGAGCATGCCACCTATGGCAGACAGTTTAAGGTAGTAAGCTTTGAAGAGAAGGAGCCGGAGGATGAGATGGCTATTGAGAGGTATCTGGGCTCAGGAGCCATACATGGTATAGGACTTGCGCTCGCAGCACGTATTGTCAGGCGATTCAAGAAGGATACCTTCCGCATCATAGAGGAAGAGCCGGAGAGGCTTGCTGAGGTAAAGGGCATCAGCCAGAGAAAGGCTATGGAGATTGCGGACCAGGTCAATGCAAAAAGAGACTTAAGGGAAGCCATGATTTTTTTGCAGCAGTACGGCATCAATATGAATCTGGCTGTGAAGATATATAATAAGTATGGCGGAGAGATATACAGCGTGCTCAAGGAAAATCCATATCGCATGGCGGATGATATCGACGGAGTTGGCTTTAAAACTGCAGATGAGATAGCGGCGCGGGTTGGCATCAAGACTGATTCTGATTTTAGAATAAAAAGCGGTATACAGTATGTTTTGCAGCAGGCTGCCATGGACGGACATACATATCTGCCGATGGAGGAGCTTACGAGGCGTGCTGTATATCTGCTCGGAGTGGAAAGCTCGCAGGTTGAGGCACATTACATGAATCTGGCCATGGACAGGAAGATTGTCATGCAGCTAAAGGATGATATAACCCAGATTTATGCTAATACCTTTTATTATATGGAGGCAAACACGGCAGCAATGCTAAAGCAGCTTGATGTGACGTATGATGTGCCGGATATCGAGATAGAGGCTGCAATTAGAAATATAGAGAAAAAGACAGAGATGGAGCTCGATGAGCACCAGGCTGAGGCGGTGAAGGAAGCAGTCAGAAATGGCCTTTTAGTCATTACAGGAGGACCCGGAACAGGAAAAACCACCACTATCAATACTATTATCAAGTATTTTGAACTGGAGGGCATGGATATTTTTCTGGCTGCACCGACAGGCCGTGCGGCAAAACGCATGAGTGAGACGACAGGCTACGAGGCGCGCACAATCCACCGTATGCTTGAGTTAAACGGCGGCATGGACACAGGAAGCACAGCTGGCTTTGAGAGAAATGAAAGGAATCCGCTCGAGACGGATGTAATCATCATAGATGAGATGTCGATGGTTGATATATCACTCATGTACTCATTGCTAAAGGCGGTTGTGGCAGGTACGAGACTCATACTTGTAGGAGATGTGAACCAGCTTCCGAGCGTGGGACCGGGCAGCGTGCTAAAGGATATTATTGATTCAGGTGCCTTCCACACGGTAAAGCTTACAAAGATTTTTCGTCAGGCGAGCACGAGCGATATTATAGTAAACGCCCACAAGATAAATAATGGAGAAGAGGTATCGTTAGATAATAAGAGCATGGATTTCTTTTTTCTAAAGAGATATGATGCCGACAAGATAATAAATGTTACATTACAGCTAATAAAGCAGAAGCTTCCTAAGTTTGTAAATGCTACAGAGTATGATATACAGGTGCTTACGCCTATGAGAAAGGGGCTTCTCGGAGTGGAACGTCTAAACGGTATATTGCAGGCGTATATGAATCCGGCAGACAAGAGCAAGCGCGAAAAAGAATACAAGGGCACGATTTTCCGCGAGGGCGACAAGGTGATGCAGATAAAGAACAACTATCAGATAGAGTGGGAAATCAGGACAAAATTCGGACTTTGTGTGGATAAGGGCATGGGAATCTTCAATGGAGATACAGGTATCATTGAGGAAATCAACGATTTTGCCGAGACCATGACCATATCCTTTGACGAGGGCAGAAAGGTGGAGTATCCGTTTAAGCTTTTGGAGGAGCTTGAACTTGCATACGCGGTCACTATACACAAGTCGCAGGGAAGTGAGTATCCGGCGGTCGTTATACCTCTTTTGAGCGGCCCGAGAATGCTTATGAACAGAAATTTGCTCTATACGGCGGTTACAAGAGCAAAGAAATGTGTTACCATAGTGGGTGACGAACAGACATTTTATGAGATGATACAAAACAACTCACAGCAGAGACGCTATAGCGGGCTTAGAGACAGAATAGTGGAGGAGACTATCTGATGAAAATAAGAAAACTTACAAATGAAGAGATAAAAGGGGCATGTGCCTTTGCGGTAAGTATATACAATATCGCAATCAGAGGCTGCTTTCGGACACAGGACTGTCATCGATATTTTGATGAATATATGGATGCAGACAGGCTGACGGACGAGGAAAGGGCCGGTGTTCTTGTAGTATTTGGTGCGTTTGATAGCAATGTGCTGTGCGGAGTGTGCGGCATGACAAACGAGGGGCATATCACCATGCTGTATGTGCATCCGCAGTATTTAAGACGTGGAATTGGCAAAAAGCTTCTGGAGAGAGTCAGGATATATGCGCGCATGCAGCTTAAGCTCATGCAGGTGTCTGTAAATGCAATGCCGGCATACACGGCAGACTACTTCAGTCGTGTGGGCTTTAAGAGTGCATATCAGGGAGGCTTTTGCAATGGACAAGGCGATATGTACGTTCCTATGACAGCAAAAAGCATATATCAGGTGGAGTATACACCGCGACATATAGCTGATAAGACTTTTATTGCAATTTCAGTTGGCTTTACATGCCTTGTATTTTTTTCAGGACTGATATATGCGGTATGCGCGGGGCTTACTCCGTAACGCTCAGATGCAGTTTTAATGGGCTGCAATAGTTGCCGGTCATACTTTGGTGTGAACAGTAACTAATATTGTATACATAAATATGCATATTTATGTAACAAAAAACAGTTGAAAAATCGGCTGTATTATGATACACTTTTTACAATTTAAGCAGATATACTATGCAACTACACTTTATAAGAAAAAAGAGACGCCCTCTTTTTTTTTGCGCAGACGTAAGGTTAGTTGCAGCTAAGAAGCTTATGGTTACAAAGTATAACACGAAAGGGCAGGGTAAAGATGAAAGCATTTTTAATTCTTGAAGATGGTAATGTATTTACCGGAACCAGCATTGGTTCAACAAGGGAAGTCATTAGTGAGATAGTATTTAACACATCAATGACAGGATATCTGGAGGTACTTACAGATCCTTCCTATGCAGGACAGGCTGTTGTAATGACTTATCCACTTATCGGAAATTATGGAATCACACCGGATATGGAGTCGGAAAGACCATGGCCGGATGGATATATAGTAAGAGAGCTGTCGCGTATGCCAAGTAATTTCCGCTGCGAGGGTACGATACAGGATTTCCTCGAGAAAAACGATATTCCGGGAGTGGCCGGCATTGATACACGTGCGCTTACAAAGATTCTCAGGGAAAAGGGTACTATGAACGGAATGATTACCACAAATGAGAATTACAATCTCGATGAGATTATTCCAAAGCTCAAGGCATATACTACAGGCAATGTGGTTGACAAGGTCACATGCACTGAGAAAAAGGTTTTAAAGGGCCAAGGAAAGAGGGTTGCCCTCATGGATTTCGGTGCCAAAAACAACATCGCCAAATCACTCAATGAAAGAGGCTGTGAAGTTACAATTTACCCTGCACACACAACCGCTGAAGAGATACTTGGTGACAATCCTGACGGAATCATGCTCTCAAACGGACCTGGAGATCCAAAGGAGTGTGTAGATATTATAAAGGAAATAAAGAAGCTTTATGACAGTAATGTGCCGATTTTTGCAATCTGCCTCGGACATCAGCTCATGGCACTTGCAACAGGCGCAGATACACACAAGATGAAGTACGGACACAGAGGTGGAAACCATCCGGTTAAGGATCTTGCAACAGGCCGTGTTTATATTTCTTCCCAGAACCATGGATATGTGGTTGACACAGATAAGCTTGACCCTAATGTGGCTGAGCCTGCATTTATAAATGTCAACGACGGCACTAATGAGGGACTTAAGTATGTGAACAAGAATATCTTCACAGTTCAGTTCCATCCGGAGGCATGCCCTGGACCACAGGATTCAGCATATCTTTTTGACCGCTTTATTAACATGATGGGAGGTAACCAGTAATGCCAAGAAATAATGATATTAAAAAAGTATTAGTTATCGGTTCCGGTCCAATCGTAATCGGACAGGCCGCAGAGTTTGACTATGCAGGAACACAGGCCTGCCGTTCCTTAAAAGAGGAGGGCGTTGAGGTATGTCTGGTAAACTCAAACCCGGCAACTATCATGACTGATAAGCAGATTGCGGATCAGGTATATATCGAGCCACTTACTCTTGAGTCATTAAAAGAGATTATCATAAAAGAAAAGCCTGACAGCATCCTTCCTACACTCGGTGGACAGGCAGGACTCAATCTCGGCATGGAGCTCGCTGAGTGCGGTTTCCTTGATGAGCAGGGAGTAAAGCTTATCGGAACAACAGCAGAGACCATCTTCAAGGCTGAGGACCGTCAGGCCTTCAAGGATACCATGGAGAAAATCGGTGAACCAATCGCGGCTTCACAGGTTGTAAAGAATATCGAGGACGGTATTGCATTTACCAACAAGATTGGTTACCCTGTAGTTCTTCGTCCTGCATTTACACTCGGCGGCTCCGGCGGTGGAATTGCTCACGATGAGCAGGAGCTTATCGACATACTTTCAAATGGACTTCGCCTGTCACGTGTCGGAGAGGTTCTTGTAGAGAGATGTATCGCAGGCTGGAAGGAAATCGAGTACGAGGTAATGCGTGATGCCAACGGCAACTGCATCACAGTATGTAACATGGAAAATATCGACCCTGTCGGTGTGCATACAGGAGATTCAATCGTAGTAGCACCTTCGCAGACACTTGGAGATAAAGAGTATCAGATGCTTCGTACATCAGCACTCAATATCATCAACGAGCTTCAGATTACAGGAGGCTGTAACGTACAGTATGCCCTCAATCCTGACTCATTCGAGTACTGTGTTATCGAGGTAAACCCACGAGTTTCACGTTCATCAGCACTCGCATCAAAGGCTACAGGATATCCTATCGCCAAGGTTACAGCCAAGATTGCACTCGGCTATCACCTCGATGAGATCAAGAACGCTATTACACAGAAGACATACGCAAGCTTTGAGCCAATGCTTGATTACTGTGTAGTCAAGATTCCAAGACTTCCGTTCGATAAGTTCCTCACAGCAAAGCGTACACTTACCACTCAGATGAAGGCGACCGGAGAGGTTATGAGTATCTGCAACAACTTCGAGGGTGCCCTTATGAAGGCTATCAGATCTCTCGAGCAGCATGTTGATTCACTTATGTCTTATGACTTTACAGGTCTTACAGATGATGAGCTTGAGAAACAGCTTGCAGTTGTTGATGACAGACGTATCTGGGTTATCGCAGAGGCGCTCCGCCGTGGAGTTAAATACGAGCATATTCACGAGATTACTAAGATAGATCTTTGGTTTATCGATAAAATCGCAATACTTGTTGAGATGGAGAACCGTTTAAAGACAGAGGAGCTTACAGTTGACCTGTTAAAAGAGGCAAAGCGTATCGAGTTCCCTGACAATGTTATCTCACAGCTTACAGATATTGATGAGGCTGATATCAAGAAGATGCGTTACGACAACGGCATTGTGGCAGCCTACAAGATGGTTGATACCTGTGCCGCAGAGTTTGAAGCAGAGACACCATACTACTACTCAGTATTCGGCAGCGAGAATGAGGCGGTAGAGACAAATCCACAGAAAAAGGTGCTTGTACTTGGTTCAGGACCTATCCGTATCGGACAGGGTGTTGAGTTTGATTACTGTTCAGTTCACTGTACATGGGCGTTTGCCAAGGAAGGCTGGGAGACAATCATCGTAAACAACAACCCTGAGACCGTTTCAACTGACTTTGATATTGCTGACAAGCTCTATTTTGAGCCACTCACAGCAGAGGATGTTGAGAGCATCGTTAATATTGAAAAGCCTGACGGAGCTGTTGTACAGTTCGGTGGACAGACCGCCATCAAGCTTACAGAGGCACTTATGAAGATGGGTGTCAAGATACTTGGAACAAAGGCTGAGGATGTAGACGCAGCCGAGGACAGAGAGCTCTTCGACGAGATTCTTCAGAAGACAGGTATCCCAAGAGCAGCAGGTGGTACAGTATTTACAGCTGAGGAGGCAAAGAAGGTAGCAAACGAGATCGGTTACCCTGTACTTGTCCGTCCTTCATACGTGCTTGGCGGACAGGGTATGAAGATTGCATGGAATGATGATGAAATCGAAGAGTTTATCGGCATCATCAACACAATCACACAGGATCATCCAATCCTTGTAGATAAGTACCTTATGGGTAAGGAAATTGAGGTTGATGCAATCTGTGACGGTACAGATATCCTGATTCCGGGTATCATGGAGCACATCGAGCGTACAGGAGTACACTCAGGAGACTCTATCTCAGTTTACCCTGCACATACTATCTCAGAAAAAGCAAAAGAGACTCTGGTTGAGTATACAAAGAGACTTGCACAGGCACTCCATGTTGTTGGTATGATTAATATCCAGTTTATCGATATGGACGACAACATCTATGTTATCGAGGTAAACCCACGTTCTTCAAGAACAGTACCATACATCAGCAAGGTTACAGGTATTCCAATCGTAGACCTCGCAGCAAGAATCATCATGGGCGAGACAATAAAAGGCATGGGCTACACACCTGGACTTGCTCCGACAGCCGATTACATTGCAATCAAGATGCCGGTATTCTCATTCGAGAAGCTGCGTGGCGCTGAGATTTCACTCGGACCTGAGATGAAATCAACAGGAGAGTGTCTTGGAATCGACAAGACCTTCAATGGTGCGCTTTACAAGGCATTTGAGGGTGCGGGAGTCGAGCTCCCTAAGTACAAGCAGATGATTATGACTGTAAAGGATGCCGACAAGCCTGAGGCAGTAGGCGTTGCAAAGCGTTTTGAGAAGCTTGGCTACAAGATTTACGCCACAAGAAGCACTGCAAAGTACTTACAGGAGCACGGAGTAAATGCTCTTCGTGTAAACAAGATATCACAGGAGTCTCCAAACGTCATGGATCTTATCCTCGGACACAAGATAGACCTCGTAATCGATACACCTACACAGGGTAACGGAGACAAGACAAGAGACGGCTTCCTTATCAGAAGAAATGCAATCGAGACAGGTGTTTATTGTATCACAGCCATGGATACAGCCAATGCACTTGCACATGCATTAGAGACTGCTTCTGACAAGAAGACACCGGTTGACATTGCAACAGTTAAGAATCTTTAAAAGTATATAGAATATATTTTATCCCCGGACAGTATAGCGGATATGCTGCCCGGGGATTTTTTTTTGTAAAAATTGTGATTATTAAAAAATTTGATAAAAAGCTGATGCGTCATGCCTGCATGTGAGCAGCAGGTTATAATAGCACAGGCTTTTGTTAATCTGACGGAATAGTATAAGTAATACGCGTGAAAAATATGCAAAGTTTAATAGAATTTTGACAAATTATTAACAAAACCAATTGATTTTTACATAAATTTGTAGTATAATAACTTTGTTAAAAAATTAACAGCACGGATGTGCAATACAATTTAAAGGAGATAATATAATGGCAAAGAAAGTTGTAATCGCAAGTGCTTGCCGTACAGCAATCGGCAAAATGGGCGGAGCATTAAGCAATACTCCAGCCGCAGATTTAGGTGCAATCGTAATTAAGGAGGCTTTAAACCGTGCAGGTGTTGCTCCTGAGATGGTTGACGAGGTTAAGATGGGTTGTGTTATCCAGGCAGCTCAGGGACAGAACGTAGCTCGTCAGGCTTCTATCAAGGCAGGACTTCCAATCGAGGTTCCAGCTATCACAATCAATGTTGTTTGTGGATCAGGTCTTAAGTGCGTAAACGACGCTGCTACAATGATCAAGGCCGGTGAGGCTGATATCGTTGTTGCCGGTGGTATGGAGAACATGTCAATGGCTCCTTACGCTATGACAAAGGCACGTTTCGGATACAGAATGAACAATGCAACAATCATCGATACAATGGTTAACGATGCTCTTACAGATGCATTCAACCACTATCATATGATGATCACAGCTGAGAATGTATGTGATAAATACGGCATCACTCGTGAAGAGCTTGATGAGTTCTCAGCAAACTCACAGCAGAAGTGTGAGGCAGCTATCGCAGCAGGCAAGTTCGATGATGAGATCGTTCCTGTACCTGTTAAGGTTAAGAAAGAAATCGTTGAGTTCAAAAAGGACGAGGGACCTCGTGCCGGAACAACAGTAGAGACTCTTTCTAAGCTTCGTTGCTGCTCAGGTAAAGAGGGCGGACTTGTTACAGCTGGTAACGCATCAGGAATCAATGATGGTGCTGCAGCAGTAGTTGTAATGAGCGAAGAGAAAGCTAAGGAGCTCGGTGTTAAGCCATTAGCTACATGGGTAGCAGGAGCACTTGGCGGAGTTGAGCCTGAGATCATGGGTGTTGGACCGGTAGCTTCTACAAAGAAGGTTCTTGCAAAGACAGGTCTTTCAATTGATGATTTCGATCTTATCGAGGCAAACGAGGCATTTGCTGCACAGTCAATCGCTGTAGCAAGAGATCTTGGCTTCGATATGAGCAAGGTAAATGTAAACGGTGGTGCTATCGCACTCGGACATCCTGTAGGAGCTTCAGGCTGCCGTATCCTTGTTACATTATTACATGAGATGCAGAAGAGAGGATCTAACAGAGGTCTTGCAACACTTTGTATCGGTGGTGGAATGGGATGTTCTACTATCGTTGAGAAGTACTAATTTTCTTTGCCAATAGATATATGAGGGGATGCAGGTGCATCCCCTTGTAGTGTGAATTAGTTTATTCACATCAGTTTATATATATGATTAAGTTATGCTGCAGAGGCTTAGCACTTAAAGCTTTTTGCGCCATAATATATTTTAGGAGGAATTAAAATGAAGGTTGGAATTATCGGTGCTGGTACAATGGGCCAGGGAATCGCAAAAGCATTCGCACAGGTAGATGGATACGAGGTAGCACTCTGCGATATTAAGCAGGAGTGGGCTGAAGGCGGAAAAGACAAGATTGCAAAAGGATATGCAAGACTTGTAGCAAAAGAGAAAATGACACAGGAGAAGGTTGACGGCATTCTTGCAAGCATCACTCCTGGTTTAAAAGAAGATCTCTGCAAGGATTGTGACCTCATCGTTGAGGCTGCTTTCGAGGATATGCAGGTTAAGAAAACTACATTCGCTGAGTTAGACAAGATTGCTAAGCCAGAGTGTATTTTCGCTTCAAATACATCATCACTTTCAATCACAGAGATTGGAAACGGACTTACACGTCCATTAATCGGTATGCACTTCTTCAACCCTGCTGACCGTATGAAGTTAGTAGAGGTTATCGCAGGTGTTAACACACCTGTTGAGACAGTTGATGCAATCAAGAAGATTGCAGAGGAGATCGGCAAGACACCTGTACAGGTTAACGAGGCTGCCGGTTTCGTAGTAAACCGTATCCTTATCCCAATGATCAACGAGGCTGCTTTCATCAAGATGGAGGGCGTTTCAGATATCGCCGGAATCGATGCAGCTATGAAGCTTGGTGCTAACCATCCAATGGGACCATTAGAGCTTGGAGATTTCATCGGACTTGATATCTGCCTTGCAATCATGGACGTTCTTTACAATGAGACAGGTGACAGCAAGTATCGTGCATGCCCACTCCTTCGCAAGATGGTAAGAGGCGGAAACCTTGGATGCAAGAGCGGCAAGGGATTCTACGTTTACAACGCAGACCGCACAAAGACACCTGTAGACGCAATGTAAAAGAGATTAAAACAAAATATAAATTTCAAGGAGAATAAATCATGGATTTCACTTTAGATCAGAAACATGAGATGGCTCGCGACCTTTTCAAACAGTTCGCAGAGACAGAAGTTAAACCTCTTGCACAGGAGACTGACGAGACAGAGGTATTCCCAGCAGAGACAGTTGCTAAGATGGGAAAATATGGATTCATGGGCATTCCTGTACCAAAGGAGTACGGCGGACAGGGCTGTGATCCACTTACATACGTTATGTGTGTAGAAGAATTATCAAAGGTTTGTGGTACAACAGGCGTTATTGTATCTGCTCATACATCACTTTGTATCGATCCTATTATGACATTCGGTACAGAGGAGCAGAAGAAAAAATATGTTCCTGACCTTGCTTCAGGCAAGAAGATCGGTGCTTTCGGTCTTACTGAGCCGGGCGCTGGTACAGATGCACAGGGATGTCAGACAAAGGCCGTTTTAGACGGAGACGAGTGGGTTCTTAACGGATCTAAGTGCTTCATCACAAACGGTAAGGTTGCTGATGTTTACATCATCATCGCTATTACAAGCATCACAGAGGACAAGCGTGGACGCAAGAAGAAGAACTTCTCTGCATTCATCGTAGACAAGGGAACACCTGGATTCTCATTCGGAACAAAAGAGAAGAAGATGGGTATCCGCGGATCATCTACATACGAGCTTATCTTCGAGGATGCACGTATTCCAAAGGATGCATTACTTGGAAAAGAGGGAAGAGGTTTCCCAATCGCTATGCATACACTTGATGGTGGACGTATCGGAATCGCTGCTCAGGCACTTGGTATTGCAGAGGGCGCATTAGAGAGAACTATCGAGTACACAAAGGAAAGAAAGCAGTTCGGCCGTTCAATCGCACAGCAGCAGAATACACAGTTCAAGCTTGCAGATATGGCTACACGTATCGATGCAGCTAAGTATCTTGTATACGCAGCAGCTATGAAGAAGGCAGAGTTTGCTAAGAACCCTAAGGTTTCTTACTCAGTAGATGCAGCAAAGGCTAAATTATTCGCAGCAGAGACAGCTATGGCTGTTACAACAGAGTGCGTTCAGTTATTCGGTGGATACGGATATATCCGTGAGTACGATGTAGAGCGTATGATGCGTGATGCTAAGATTACAGAGATCTA
>ENA-OPBM01001720-OPBM01001720.1-human-gut-metagenome-genome-assembly--contig:-NODE-1720-length-12167-cov-4.120872_pt1 | contig 12167 bp, 9 predicted proteins | sample MGYA00241069_ERZ501454 | MGnify/ENA primary metagenome ERZ501454 (study PRJEB25962, sample SAMEA2042625) | human gut metagenome | biome: human gut; feature: human-associated habitat; material: faeces... | reverse complement strand
AACTGCAATCGGAAATATCACAGCACAGATGCTGAAAGCAGAAGAGTTTAAAACAGTCGAAGAGGCTCGTGCTATCATTCATGAGTCCTTCGGTGTAAAAGTCCATAAAGAATAGAAACTGTCTCAGATATATTATTTAAAAGAATTGCAATAGAAAAAGAATCCTGGAATTTTCAGGATTCTTTTTTGCAAAAAAATAAATACATTTAGAGTGCCGCTGGCAGTAGCGTCCACATTTCGATTATAACAGTTAAAAACTACAGGAGATAAAGCTGATAGAGAAGACGCCGTTTTACTGAAAGTGCTCTGTATTCAGTACCAGCTGTTTGCGGAACTGCGAAGGTGACATGCCACACTGTTTCCGGAAAAATCTACTGAAATACAATGGGTTTTCATACCCGATCAGATTGGATATTTCCGTAATATTATAACTGGTTGTTTCCAGAAGCATTTTTGCATTGGTAACTCTTAATGACTGGATATACTGAGCTGGTGTGGTATTGGCATATTGACGAAAGTTTTGTATGAACCAGCTGATGCTCATATTATGGGATGCAGCGTAATTTTCAATGCTGATGGCCTTGTTATAGTGCATGCGAAAATACTGTGCTGCCTGTTCCATTTCATTCATATTCTGCAAGTTCTTTTTCCGCGGTTTTTGCAATGTCAGCCTTTGAAGATGGATAAGGAGAATCATGAAATAATTCACAAGCATTTCTTCATAAGAAATTCTCTGCAAATTAAGTTCTTCAATCATGGACATGAAAAGATTTTTATATTCAATAGAAATTCCGGTATATATAATACGGGTATTGTCTGTGATGCCGTATTTTCTCAAAATGTTCTTTACATTATTTCCGGTAAAGTGAACCCAGTAAACTTCCGTCTGATCTGCCCCGTAATAGTAATAGCGTTGTTCCTCTTTCGGACGGTAGAGAACCATATTTCCGGCTTCTACAACAGTCGGTTTTCCATCAAAATAGAAATGTGCCCGTCCGGATGCGATATATAGAAGTTGATAGTCAAGCCGGCCTTTTGGACGGTGAGTAGGAAGTTTCTCTATGGTATATAGATGATAAGTGCCGCAGCTTCCAATAAAAAGAGGATGTTTTTTGTCCATAAAATCAATTTTCGATTTGTGGTAGTATGCCGATAATGTATACAAGCGAATCCCTCCTGTCATATTATACAAATTAAATAAATGATATTTGTGCATTTTTACATTTTCGCAAAAAATAAGCGGATAACACGAATTTCATTTGTAAAAGTATAACATTTTGTGCATGTTTTGTCGAATGTTGTTTATGTATTTTTTAAAAAGAAAAAAGTATAATGATAGCACAGCAAAAACAAAACATTAAACGTATTGGGAGGATATCACATGATCGTACCTAAGCATTATGAAAATCTTAACATGCTGCATGAGAATACCATGCCATACCGTTCTTACTATGTACCGGCTTCCACCTGCATGGGAGCTCTTGTACATGACAGGGAAAAATCAGACAGAATAGAATTTCTGAATGGAAACTGGAAATTCCGTTTCTATGAGAGCATTTATGACCTGCAGGAAAAATTTTATGAAGAAAGCTATGATACAAATGGGTTCGGGGAGATACCTGTACCGGGAATCTGGCAGAATTTTGGTTATGACGAGCATCAGTATACCAATGTACGTTATCCGATCCCCCTTGATCCGCCATACGTTCCACAGGACAACCCATGCGGGGCATATGTTCATGAATTTGAGTATGAAAAAGATGAACATGCACCAAAAGCATATCTGAATTTTGAAGGTGTGGATTCCTGCTTTTATGTATGGTTAAACGGATGCTATGTAGGATACAGCCAGGTTTCACACTGTACCAGTGAATTCGATGTGACAGATTTCATCCGTAATGGAAAGAATACACTGGCAGTGCTGGTTCTGAAATGGTGTGATGGCACTTATCTGGAAGACCAGGATAAATTCCGAATGACCGGTATTTTCCGTGATGTATATCTGTTAAAGAGACCGGAAGCAGTTCTGTATGATTACTTCACTACTACGAAACTACTGGGAAGTGCAGCAGAGGTGGAGATCTGTGCAAAATTTCTCGGCAATGCAGCAGAAACTGTAAACATCCGGATCCAGGATATGGATGGCAACACAGTGGCAGCGGGTGGATTTAAAGAAACAGCTGAAGGGGAATACTCCCATAAAGCAGTGTTTACAATCATGGAACCGAAGCTCTGGAATCCGGAAACGCCATATCTTTATCAGGTAGTATTTGAGACTGAAGGAGAAGTAATCACCGACAGGATTGGTCTTCGTGAAGTAAAACGTGATGGAAGCGTAATCTATATCAACGGGGTAAAAGTGAAGTTCAATGGTGTCAACCGTCATGATTCCGATCCGGTGACAGGAGCTGTGATCAGTATTGAACAGGCAGACCTTGACCTGAAGATGATGAAAGCTAATAATTTTAACGCAGTACGAAGCAGCCATTATCCGAATGCACCGTATTTCTATCAGCTGTGTGATGAATATGGACTTTTTGTGATCGCAGAGGCGGATAACGAAAGCCATGGTACCCAGAGCCAGTATCTGAAGAACCAGGAATGGGATAATGTAGTAGAACATTGGAATAAACGCATTTCCAATAATCCGGATTTTATCCCGGCTACCATGGATCGTACAAAGCTCTGTGTATACCGTGAGAAGAACCGTCCATGTATTGTGATGTGGTCCATGGGAAATGAATGCGGATACGGATGTACTTTTGAAGAAGCCTTAAAGTGGACAAAAGAATTTGACCCTACCAGACTCACTACATATGAAAGTGCTTTTTATCAGAGCTCTGACAGGGAATATGATTATTCCAATATTGATGTAGTCGGAAGAATGTACCCGGCATTTTCAGAAATTGAAGAATATATGGAAAAGAATCCGGAAAAACCGCTCCTTTTGGTGGAGTACTGCCATGCTATGGGAAATGGCCCTGGAGATCTGGAGGACTATTTCCAGTTTATCCAGAAATATGATGCACTTTGCGGCGGATTTGTCTGGGAGTGGTGCGACCATGCGATTTATAAGGGAAAAGCCGAAAATGGAAAAGCAATTTACTATTATGGCGGCGATCACGGGGAAGAAATCCACGATGGAAACTTCTGCATGGACGGACTGGTATATCCGGACAGAAAGCCACATGTCGGGCTGAAAGAATATAAGAACATATACAGACCTGCAAGAGTACTTCATTATAACCAGGAAACAGGTGATGCTGTACTTCATAATTATATGAACTATGTAGATTTAAAAGATTACATTTATTTAATATATGAAATGAGCGTTGATGGAGATGCCAAATATGTGACTCATATAAATCTGGATGAGAGTATCCCGGCTCATGGCGAAGGGAAAATCAAACTTCCTGTTTCTGTTCCGGACAAAGGAAAATGTTATCTGAGAGTATTCTATTATCTGAAAAATGGCACACCGCTTATGCAGCCGGATACGTTACTGGGATTTGATGAGATTCTCTTAACGAATGCAGATGGAAGAAACCAGAAAGCAGCAGAGCTTCTTTCAGAATCTGAAACAGATGATATTCTTACAGTGGAAGAAAATGATAAATTCTTTACAATCCATGCCGGACAGAAAATTACATATGTATTTAACCGCCTGACAGGACTGTTTGAAAGACTGACTGTAAATGGAAAGGAAATCCTGGATCGACCAATGGAACTGAACATCTGGAGAGCTCCGACAGACAATGACCGTAAGATCAAACTGGAATGGATGAATGCACATTATGACCAGAGCTATGCAAGAGCATATGAGACCTTCTGCAACATTGAAAACGGACAGGTACATATTACAGGAACTATGAGCGTTTCAGCACCTACTGTACAGAGGATCCTGAACGTGAAAGCAGAATGGATCATAACTCCGGACGGTGCAATCCGTGTAAAAATGAACGTGAAGAGGGATATGGAATTCCCGATGCTCCCAAGGTTCGGAATCCGGCTGTTTCTTGATAAAGAATTTGACAATGCGGAATACTATGGAATCGGGCCAGATGAAAGCTATGTTGATAAAAAGAGATCAGGTTATCATGGAAAACATTGTGCGGAAATTCATGAGATGCATGAAGATTATCTGCGTCCACAGGAAAACGGAAGCCATACAGACTGTGATTATCTGATCCTTAAAGGAACGGATCTTACTTTTGCAACAGCAGGAGAAAAGACATTTTCCTTTAATGCATCACCATATACACAGGAAGAACTGACAACAAAAAAACACAGCTACGAGCTTCAGCCGTGTGGAAGTACTGTTTTATGTCTGGATTATGCACAGAACGGAATCGGTTCTAACAGCTGTGGGCCGGAATTGTCAGAGCAGTATCGTCTGGATGCAGAAGAATTTGACTTTGAGATTAAAATGATGATAAAATAATATATGTTCTGAAATAGATAGACATATTGATAGGATTTTGTGGAAAAGGAGAAGGATTATGCTTTATACAGGTTTTGAAGAAGATAAATGTTTGATTCAGGTTGTACCGTCAGCAAGACAGATCGCATATGAAAACATGGAGTTTTTCTGTTTCATTCATTTCACTGTAAATACTTTTACAGGAAGTGAATGGGGAGATGGAACAGAACCGGAATCTATTTTTAACCCGACAGAACTGGATGCACGCCAGTGGGCAAAAACAGCAGCTGAGGGCGGGATGAAGGGACTGATCCTTACATGTAAGCATCATGATGGATTTTGCCTGTGGCCATCCAAATACACAGAGCATAGTATCAAGAATTCCCCGTATAAAAACGGAAAAGGGGATATTGTCAGGGAAACAGCCGAAGCATGCCGGGAGTTTGGCCTTAAATTCGGTGTTTATCTTTCACCCTGGGACAGAAACAACAGCAGCTACGGAAAAGGAAAAGAGTATGACGATTACTATCTGAACCAGCTGACAGAGCTGCTGACAGAATACGGTGATATCTTTGTGATCTGGCTGGACGGTGCATGTGGAGAAGGACCAAATGGAAAGGTCCAGAAATACGACTGGCAGAGATACTATAAGGTGATGCGTGAACTGCAGCCGAATGCAGTGATCTCTATTTCAGGACCGGACATCAGATGGTGCGGAAACGAAGCCGGGGAAGTAAGGCCGAGTGAATGGAGCGTTGTTGCAAAGGACATGACTGATCCGGCGATCACAGCAGCGTTAAGTCAGCAGGAAGATAATGAGGAATTCCGGAACAGACCGCTGGACGAGACCCAGACAGACCTTGGAAGCAGGGAGCGTCTTGCAAATGAAAAAGAGCTTGCATGGTATCCGGCAGAGACTGATGTTTCAATCCGTCCAGGCTGGTTCTATCATGAGGAAGAAGATGACCAGGTCCGTTCATTTGAAAACCTGAAAGACATTTACTTAAAATCTGTAGGGGGAAATACCACATTATTATTAAATCTTCCTCCGATGAAAAATGGCCGTATCCATGAAACAGATGCAGCAAATCTGAAACAGTTAGGCGAGTTTATTGAGAATACATTTAAATACAATCTGGTTGGTGAAGCAGGTATTACAACGATTCCGCCACTTGACTGTCAGGAGAAAGAACCTACAGTATTAAGAACTGATGATTATGAGACTTATTTTATGAATGAAGAGGGAACAAATAAACTCATGATCAAGCTTAACTGGGTTGAGAAAAAGAAGCTTAATTATCTGGTACTGAAGGAAGCCATTCCATTCAGCCAGAGAGTAGAGAAGTTCAAAGTCTGCTACGAAGAAAATGGAAGTATGAAAGAATGTTATAATGGAACTACTATTGGATATAAAAAGATCATTGATCTCAAAGGAATACAGACAGATTGCCTGGCAATCGTGATTGAAGACTCCAGAGTAGCACCGGTAATGTCTTTCGTGGGAGTATATTAATTGAAAACTGACATTTTTAATTGAGAAACGAGGCCACTTTTTCAGATAAACAAGGTTTTTACATTCAAAAGTAAATCGGGATAAAATAAAATCATAAGATATAAAGTGCGTATGAATTCATATATTGAGGGGGTTAAAATGGCAGCATATTATTTAGCGGTAGATATCGGAGCATCCAGCGGACGTCATATCCTTGGACATATGGAAAACGGAAAAATGGTTCTGGAAGAAATTTATCGTTTTGAGAATGGAATGGTAAAGAAAGACGGAGAACTCTGCTGGGAATTTGACCGTCTTTTCAAAGAGGTAGTAAATGGTCTGAAGAAATGTAAAGAAATCGGCAAGATTCCGGTAAGTATGGGCGTGGACACATGGGGCGTTGACTTCGTACTTCTGGACAAAAATGACAATGTTCTTGGAAATACAGTAGGATATCGTGACCACCGTACAGAGGGAATGGATAAAGAAGTTTATAAGGCAATTTCCCTGAAAGATCTCTATGCAAGAACAGGTATCCAGAAAGCTGATTATAATACGATCTATCAGCTGATGGCAGTGAAAAAGAAACATCCGGAATATCTGGAACAGGCGGAGACACTTCTTCATGTGCCGGATTATTTCCATTTCCTTCTTACAGGACAGAAAACCTGTGAGTACACAGAAGCTACGACAGGACAGCTTGTAAGCCCGATCACTAAGGACTGGGATTATGAACTGATCGATATGCTCGGTTATCCGAGAAAAATGTTCCAGAAGCTGATTATGCCCGGAACAGGCATCGGACATCTGTCAGATAAGATCAGGGAAGAAGTGGGCTTTGATCTGGAAGTAGTTGCGCCTGCAACACATGATACAGGATCCGCTGTACTGGCAGTTCCTGCAAATGATGATGACTTTATTTACATCAGTTCAGGAACATGGTCACTGATGGGAATTGAGAGAAAAGAAGCTGACTGCTCTGAGAAGAGCTGTGAGATGAACTTCACAAATGAAGGCGGTTATGCAGGCCGTTTCCGTTACCTGAAGAATATCATGGGACTCTGGATGATCCAGTCTGTGCGTCATGAAGTAAATGATGCATACAGCTTTGCAGAAATCTGCGCAATGGCAGAGGAAGCAAAGGATTTCCCGTCAAGAGTAGACGCAAATGATGAGTGTTTCCTTTCTCCTGACAATATGACAGAGGAAGTTAAGGATTACTGCCGCAGAACAGGACAGAAGGTTCCGGAAACTCTGGGAGAGATTGCAACAGTTATCTACACAAGTCTTGCAGAATGCTATGCAAAGACAGCAAAAGAGCTGGAAGAGATGACAGGCAGGACTTACAGCCGTATTCATATCGTGGGCGGCGGTTCCAACGCAGGATATCTCAATGAGCTGACTGCAAAGGCAACAAAGAAAGAAATCCATGCAGGTCCAGGAGAGGCAACTGCAATCGGAAATATCACAGCACAGATGCTGAAAGCAGAAGAGTTTAAAACCATTGAAGAGGCTCGTACTATCATTCATGAATCCTTTGGCGTAAAAGTTTATAGATAATAAAAGGGGAACAGGGCATTGGCTCTGTTCCTTTTGTGTCTGCGATAATAAGAAAAAAATTTCAACCGGGGGGTTTTAATTTTATATATCTGAGAAGGTTGTCTGAAAAAAATGAATTGCATATAATGAGGTTAAAAGGTGTTTGGAAAATCATTCGTTACTGTGAGAAAGGAGTCAACGGCGAGGGAATATGTTGACTATCATGGGGTTTCAAAGTATAATGATGGCTGGTGAATTGGGCGGAAATACAGGGTGATTCATCAGAGGTAAGTGATTGATTTTAATAGATAAAGGCAGGTTATATATGAATACAATTAGTGTGGAAGAGCTGGAGAAGATTGATTCTTCTAAGATTACGATCGTGGATGTGCGGCCGGCGGATCAGTACAGCAGGGGATCTTTCCCGGGGGCAGTGAATATTCCGCTGGATGAGTTTGAGGAAAGAATGGAGTCTGTGGACAGGGAGAAGATGGTGTATGTTCTCTGTCATACGGGGGACAGAAGCCGGGACTGTGTGGAGAAGCTGAGTGATGCAGGGTATGAGGCTGTGAATATTGAAGGTGGATATCGTGCGTATCTGAGACTTTCTCTGAGCCGTTTTATGGAGAATGATGCTAAGGAGCAGAAGGAACTGAAGACGAAAGAGATTGAGCACAGTATTATCAAGACGTTCAGAAAGACAGTCTGGAGACCGTTTACCAAGGCTTTGAATCAGTATCAGCTGATTCAGGAGGGAGATAAGATTGCTGTCTGTATTTCAGGTGGTAAGGACTCTATGCTGATGGCGAAGCTGCTTCAGGAGCTGAAGCGTCATGGGAAGATTCATTTTGAACTGGTGTTTCTGGTAATGAATCCGGGCTATAATGCGGATAACTGGAAGATTATTCAGGATAATGCAGAGCTTCTGGGAATTCCTCTTACGGTTTTTGAAAGTGATATTTTTGATACAGTGGCAGAAATTGAGAACAATCCCTGTTATTTGTGTGCGAGAATGAGACGTGGTTATCTGTATTCTCATGCCAAGGAGCTGGGATGTAATAAGATTGCGTTGGGACATCATTTTGATGATGTGATCGAGACGATTCTCATGGGTATGTTGTACAGTGGTAAGGTGGAGACTATGATGCCGAAGCTGCACAGTCAGAATTTTGAGGGGATGGAATTGATCCGCCCTATGTATCTGATCAAGGAATCTGCAATCAAGGCATGGAGAGATACCAATGGACTGCATTTCATTCAGTGTGCATGCCGTTTTACTGAGAACTGTGTAAGCTGTGGAGGCGGACGTGGTTCCAAGCGTGATGAGATGAAAGAGCTGGTTGCGCAGTTTAGAAATACAAGCAGTGTGATCGAGACGAATATCTTTAACAGTGTGCGGGATATTAATCTTCGTACTGTTATGGGATATCATAAAGATGGAGAATATTATAATTTCCTGGATGACTATGATCAGCGTGGAAATAAGGGCGTTGATAAGGAAAAAGAATGATAACAGCAAAATCTTCATTTGTGGAAGGGAAATACACTGCTCAGTATTATAGCGGGAACGGCTGTCTATATGTTTCTGGTGCAGGTGGTGTTCTAAAAGGAGGGATTCATGACCTTACAGGAGATTCTTGAAAGTGTAAAAAGTGGTTCTGTATCTGTAGAAGAGGCAGAGAGAATCCTTAAGAAAGAAAGTTATGAAGAAATGGGATATGCGAAGCTGGATACAAGCCGCAAGGCAAGAACCGGTTTCGCAGAAGTAATCTACTGCAGTAATAAGGCAGATGAACATCTTCTGAATATTTTTGAAAGATTATACAGAGAAGACGGTGAGGTATTCGGAACCAGAGCTTCCCAACATCAGTATGAACTGGTGAAGGAGAAGTTTCCGGAAGTGGAATATGATCCGATCTCACGCATCTTAAAGGTTGAAAAGAAAGATAAGAAGCGTATTGGTAAGATCGCCGTGTGTTCAGCAGGAACTGCAGATATTCCGGTTGCTGAGGAAGCTGCACAGACAGCGGAATATTTTGGTACAAATGTTGAACGTATTTATGATGTGGGAGTCAGCGGAATGCATCGTTTATTTTCCAGACTGGAGACGATCCAGAGTGCGAACTGTGTAATTGCAGTTGCGGGAATGGAGGGAGCTCTTGCCAGTGTGATGGGCGGTCTGGTGAGCAGACCGGTGATCGCAGTACCGACATCTGTGGGTTATGGTGCAAGTATGCATGGTCTTTCGGCACTTCTTACCATGATCAATTCCTGTGCGAATGGGATTGCTGTGGTGAATATTGATAACGGCTACGGTGCCGGCTATCTGGCAACGCAGATCAACCGTCTGGCAGCAGGTACAGATGAGAAAGGAAATTGATTATGGGAAAAACATTATATCTGGAATGTTATTCAGGGATAAGTGGTGATATGACGGTTGCGGCTCTTCTTGATCTGGGGGCTGACTGTTTAGTGCTGGACAGGGTGCTGAAGAGTCTTAAGGTATCAGGATTTGAGACAAAGATCAGCAGAGTTGTGAAGTCCGGAATAGATGCATGTGATTTTGATGTTGTGCTGGATAAAGAGCATGAAAATCATGACCATGATATGGAATATCTGCATGGACATCATCATGAAGGCCATGAGAGCAATCACGCCCATGGCACAGGAACAGCGCAAGACCATCACCATCACGAACACCGTGGAATAAAAGAAATTACCTGTATTATAGAGCATAGCGCAATGACTGAGAATGCAAAGAAGATCGCATTGCGTATATTTGAAATTCTTGCAGAGGCAGAGAGTAAAGCACACAATGTGCCTGTGGATCAGGTGCATTTTCATGAGGTGGGAGCAGTGGACTCTATTGTGGATATTGTGTCTGTGGCAGTCTGTCTGGATGATCTGGATGTTACAGAGGTGATCGTTCCTGTTCTCTGCGAGGGACGGGGAACTGTCCGTTGTCAGCATGGCATCCTGCCAATCCCGGTTCCGGCAGTTGCAAATATAGTAAGTGCCAATCATTTATATCTGAAAATGACAGAGGTAGAGGGTGAACTTGTAACGCCTACAGGTGCAGCAATCGTGGCAGCAGTGAAAACAAAAGATAAACTTCCGGAAACATTTGAAATCCAGAAGATTGGAATCGGTGCAGGTAAACGCCAGTATGAATGCCCGGGAATCCTAAGGGCAATGATTATCTCACAGAACGCAGAAATAGATGAAGAAAAGGCTCAGACAGAAGAATTCAAAAACCCGGAAATCGGAAATAATCCGAAAGCTGAAAATCAGGAAACCAAAGATACGATTATCAAGATGGAGACAAACATTGATGACTGCAGTGGAGAAGTTCTGGGATTTGTGATGGAACGTCTGATGAAAGCCGGTGCCAGAGATGTGCATTATGTGCCTGTTTTTATGAAAAAGAACAGACCTGCATGGGTTCTGAATGTGATCTGTAAGGAAGAAGATATAGAAACGCTTCAGAATATTATTTTTGAAGAAACTACTACGATTGGAATTCGTTATAGCATAATGGAACGTACGATTCTTCCCAGAGAAACGAGAACCCTTCCGACTCCCTGGGGAGAAGTTCTGGCAAAGGTATGCACTTTGAATGGAAAAGAGCAGCTTTATCCGGAATATGAGAGCGTTGTACAGTTGAGCAGAGAAAAAGAAATTCCATTTGCAGAAATTTACCGTTATATTGTTTTGGCAAATAAAGAAAAATAATAATAACCCTTATTTTCTATATGATGAATACCTGGTTTTAATAATTGAATACAGTTTTGTTGATCAATAACCTTTATAGAAACATCTTGATATTTTTCAAGCAAACACATAACTGCAAAAAAATGATCTAAACGTCCTCCGGTAACACCATATAATTCAATTTCATCATAACCTTTAGAAATTGCATATTCGATAGCAGCATGCGTATCTGTCACATCTTTTCTTTCTGGTAAAATTTGAATATTTAAATCTTCTAATGATTTTCTATTTTGTAAAGAATCAAAATCGCCTATTGCAAACCTCGGTGTTATTTCTTGCTTTAATAATTCCTCTACCCCATGATCAACACCAATATAATCTCTATCTTGAGGTAATGTCATATTAAACAAATGTGTTGCACATAACGCTATTTTCATTTTAAAGAAGCAATCCTTTGTGAACAATCTTCACTATTAAATACATAGCTTCCAGCAACAAGAACATCAACACCTGCTTCTTTACATTGTTTCCCTGTTGATTCGTTGATTCCACCATCAACTTCAATGAGATAATTGTAATTATTATCTTTTCTTCTTGAAGCTAGATCTTTAATTTTATCAAGAGCAATTTCTTTAAATGATTGTCCACCAAACCCCGGTTCAACTGACATCACTAAAACAACATCTAATAAAGATAAATAATCTTGGATTGTATCAACTGGTGTATTTGGTTTAATACTTATTCCTACTTGTACATTATTTTCTTTAATATGATGAATAAGTGCTAAAGTATCTTCTTTATTTTCCATTGTTTCAATATGAAAAACAATTAAATTTGCTCCACTTTTAATAAATTCATCTACATACTTTTGAGGTTCACTGATCATTAAATGAACATCTAAAAATAAATTTGTTACTTTAGAAACATCTTTTAAAACACTATATCCAAAAGAAATATTAGGTACAAAATGTCCATCCATAACATCATAATGAAGCCAATCAGCTT
>ENA-OPBM01001717-OPBM01001717.1-human-gut-metagenome-genome-assembly--contig:-NODE-1717-length-12176-cov-2.671232_pt1 | contig 12176 bp, 5 predicted proteins | sample MGYA00241069_ERZ501454 | MGnify/ENA primary metagenome ERZ501454 (study PRJEB25962, sample SAMEA2042625) | human gut metagenome | biome: human gut; feature: human-associated habitat; material: faeces... | reverse complement strand
CCTCGACCTCGCTCTGGTCGTCCGACATGATGGGTGACGCGCCGCAGGCCAGCACGATGTTGGCGCAGTCGTTCACCGTGACATAGTTCGTGATGTTGTGGATGAGGGGGCACTTGCCTCTCACGTTTTCGAGCATTTCCTGAAACATATCCGTTTCTCCTTTCTGAATAAAAAACAGGAGGCACCCACAACGGGCGTCTCCTGTAAAAAGCCATGAGGTCAACTTCCTACGGCGGCATTACCCGCATCAAGTAGTAAGGGTATGATCTCAGCCCATATAGTATGGCACCCCTTCGATGACGCAAACTTAGTGAAAAAAATCGATATTAAGATATTTCCGGCTTTTAAACGATAATTTTAACGCAAGGTTATACTTCCATAGATCGTAGACGGGAGCCTTCTGGTTTTAGAAGGCTTCCGTCATATTCATATAAACCGCCATTCCTTTTTGGTTCGGGTCTTTGCCTACGTCTAGGCGGAAGTTCTTGCCGGGTTGCATTTGGATACGTAGGCCTACGCCGTAGTTGAATTTCCACTTATTCCAGTCTACGATAGGAGCGTTTCCGATCGTACCCGTGCCAACCCAACCTACAAAACCACACTTCGCCCAGAAATTACCGCTCTTATATTTCTCCACGCTGCCGAACATATGACGATACTCCAGAATCCCATACGCCATGGTCTTGTCACGGTACTTCCCCCAATAATATCCGCGAAGATCGAAAGGGGAACCAAATGAAGGAAGCTCCGTAAAAGGAACGTTCCCCACACCGATTTGTGTCTTGGCGATCCATGCCAAGGTGCTACGAGGACGAAATACTTGCTGGAATTGGCGGTATTCCAGTTCGAACATCTCATAATTATATGCACCGCCTAAATACTTTCCGTACACCTTGGCGATCGCGCTTAGTAACATACCGGAACTTGGGGTCGCCACATCATTTCGTGTATCGTATTGAATCAAGCCGCCGACACCGATATTGACATAATCTCGTTTGAACTTATTGAAATAAGGATCTTCGGCCATCACCGGGTTGATATCATCTGATTTGCTGAAATTAATATCAAAAAGAGGACCCGTATATAAATGAGGCCTAACTTCCCATACGAAACGGGGATATAGTTGGAAAGAACTCTTATGGAATTTCGTTGTCGAGTCGCTCTTCTCGATTTGCTCGATCGTCTCATAGCCTTTCCCGAAATAATGCGAAGGTTCGTTCCGATAACCGTAACTGATATAAATACGGAAGCGATTCTCGTTGAAGAATAAGGTACCAGCACCGGCAAAAACGAACGTCCCGTTTAAGGTGATGTTAAATCCCGCAGGGATAAACGATCGTTGGGATATCGTATCATTCTTGTTTAAGCGAAAGCTAGCCAAAACCGCGCCACCTACGCCAAAGGAGGCTTCCGGCGTGTAAGACGGTCCGCCAAGGATAGACCACCAGATCCTTTTGTTGGCCCGTATGGAGTCTTTATGTAATTGTTTATGATAACGTTGTATTTGCTTTTCGGTCATAGGCTTACCGTCCAGCATCAGCACTTCTTTCGGAATCGTGTCATTGGAAATACCTTGCGCCTTTACGGAAAAGGCGAATAGAAGGCAGGCCATATAAATTGAAAGATATCTAAACATTATTTTAATCAATATTTAGAGGGCAAAAGTACGAAATCCTCCTAATATGTATTCTTAAAGAATCCCTAATAAAAAAGAATAAACAGCTAAAAAGAAATGCTATTACAGTCTGGGGGGTGTAGAGACGTAGCGTGCGTGCTGCGTCTCTAAAGCTAAGATTGGTATAAGACCTTGCCCTCTTCGGATATTAACAGCAAGGTTAGTTCGCCGTCGGGAAGGATAGGAGCGCAATACGATTTACATTTTTGTAAAAGTAATGGGAAGAAACGATTTTGATCTTTTTCCGTAAGAAGCTCCCACAATTCACGGGCCAACGTAATCCGATTGATTGCATCTACGGTCGCCTCCTCGCATTTCGCTTCTTTCGCTACATCTTGAAGGAAGCCTTTGTTCATGACGACTTTTTTGCTGTGTGTATCCAGGAAACCTTCCGCAAGTTTCACCGCCTTGCCGATCATGATGCCTAAGATAACCTGCTTGAAACCTAAATCGGCAGCGATCTTTAGCGTCTCTCCGATAAAATTCCCGTAATGGACGAATGATTGTGGAGGCAAAGGAGCGTATAAGCTCCGAAGGTAGCGTTCACTCTTCGCCCCGGAATTAATAACCAACGTCTCGCAACCTATCGCTTTGGCGACACTGGCTTCTTTCCGTATCGAGGCGATAAAAGCGTCCGATGAGAAAGGACGCACGATTCCGGATGTCCCGATAATAGAGATTCCCCCGATAATTCCAAGTTTCGGATTGAAGGTACGTTTCGCCAACTCCTCGCCACCGGGAACCGAGACCGTGACAATAGCGACGGAATCGGGTGAGGGCAGGAGTGGAATCAGCTCTTGCCGGATCATCTTACGGGGCGTGGCGTTTATAGCCGGGCCACCGACTTTCAAGCCGAGTCCCGGAAGGGTCACGGTTCCGACTCCTTCACCTGCTTGGAAGATGACTCTTCCCGTATCGTCGCTTTCTGTTTCTTGACAATGTTCTTCTTGTGCCATTACCGTGGCACAACCGGATGCATCGGGAGATAATTGAACAGTAACCCGGATCCGGCTATGATTCGTCACGTCCGGATCATCCCCAGACTCCTTGATCACGGTACAGGTGGCGGAGGAACACCCGGCCCATTCGGTATAGGCTACCGGCAACGTTATCTGTTCTCCCGAGGGTAATGTTATCTGGCTTTCTGTTTGTTCCTTCCGTGATAATAAGGCCAATAAAGCAGCTTTTGCGGCGGCGGTAGCACAAGCTCCGGTCGTATATCCGCTTTTCAAGGGAAAGAATTCTGGTAATAGGCGTTCAATTTGTTTGCGCAATCCGTCTTCACCATACACTCGGTAGAAAGTTTCCGGTAATGCGGGACGCTTCACGACAAATACTGGTATTCCGAATTGGCGGGCAGCGTTCACTTTATCCGTAAAATAGCCGGAGAAACCACTTTCCTTTGTCAAGATGGCGTCCGGATGGAGTTGCTCCAACAACTTTAACTCATCCTCGCCTTCTCGATAGAAAACCAGACTTTCTTGGGGGAAGCCCTGCTTCTCGGCCAACGACAAAGATTCCTCCCGCTCCAATATACGTAACCAAGTGGTATGCGATCGCCAATAAGGACGGAGCGGGGCTAGGGTGTTCACGCCACTGAGGGCAAGTAGCCGTTGGATACCTTTGTTTTCCATTTGGTGAATTGCGTCTGCATAACTATCGCACCAAATCAAGTCCTCATCACGAAGTGGATACCGACGTTCGTAACGAATCACCGGAATCCGTAAGCATTTCGATACCTGTTCGATCGTTTGGTGTAACACTTGAGCGAAAGGGTGTGCCGCATCGATCAATAGCTTAATTGCGTGGTCACGACAAAAACACTCCATTTCCTCCGCATTCATGGCTCCGGTCAAACGGATTCCATGAGCGCATTCAATGGATTGCAAAGTTCCTTTCGTAGAATAGTAATAGGTAGCGGCTGCCTCGTCCGCTACCCGCACAGCCACACGGCCTTCTGTCGTTCCTCCAAGAATCAGTATCATTACTTACGGAAAAGATGTTTGAATTCATCCGCATATAAGCGAGATAGGCCCTTGCGGTTATCGATGGCATCCCCGACGACAAGTAATGTCGTCAACGTAAGATGATTCTCCTTTACGATCTTGGCGAGATCTTTCAGTTGCCCACGGTAGATTCGCTCATCTTTCCATGTCAATTTATAGCAAGCGGCTACCGGAGTGGTTGGAGCGTAATGTCGCGATAATTCCTCTTGGACCTTCTCTACGACACCGGCGCTTAAGAAAATACACATCGTACTTTGGCTTTGAGCCAGTTTGTGCAGTTGCTCTTTCTCAGGCATGGGCGTACGTCCTTCGCCACGAGTGAGGATGATCGTTTGTACTTTCTCCGGAATCGTGAACTGGGAATAAAGAGCGGCGGCGGCGGCTTGGAAAGAGGAAATACCCGGAGTGATATGATAATCCATCCCGTATTGATCAAAGTAATTCATTTGCTCTTGAATAGCTCCATAGATGCAAGGATCGCCCGTGTGCAAACGAACGACAAACAATCCTTTATCATAAAACTCTTTCATCAACGCAAACTGTTCTTCCAGATTCATATCCGCCGAGCTTCGCACCGTAGCGCCTGCCTTCGCGCATAAGGTAAGTTCTTTCGGGACGAGGCTTCCTGCATACAGGATCAAATCCGCTTTCTCCAACATTTGCCGTCCGCGGATAGAGATCAAGTCCGGATCGCCGGGACCGGCTCCTACGATCTCGATATGTCCCTTGCGGCAGGCCGCCCGATCTAACGCTACGGCAAAGGTATATTCATTTCCTTTCCCTAAATCCGCTTTTTGCTTCTCGACCAAAAGCGGACCGCCATGAGCCGCATAAATGGCGGAAGCTTCCGATACACTTGGGGATTCGGTTACCTCCAGTACCTTCTCCGAGGGATTGGGTACCGGGATATCTTTCAGCTCCTCCGATGTATAGGTGTGGAAAGGGCATTCCATAACTCCATAAGCCAATAATGTCAGCACCGGTTCGCATTTCTTCAAATCGATTGTATTTACATCCGCCAAAGCTTCCGGATATAGGCGTTTATCACGCAATACATCTTTAATATGTTCGTAAACGACCGTAGGATCGCCTTGCATATCCTTGCGGCAACCCATTCCTAGGTGGAGGACTTTCGGTATATAGGTGATCGTAGGGATGGATGTATCGTATTGTTGGGGACTGACGATCATCAATAACTCATAGTCTTGCTGCGGTATCGCCTCGAAGGAATAAAAGATAGAGACATGAGACGGGACCGTACGCTCCAAATAATCCGTTCCTTTATCTCGTATATCAAGGAGTAGCGCTGTCGGTTTTCCATTGACAAAAGTGGAGATGGCGGCATGGCTATCTTTGCCGATCAAGGTCCAAGCGGATTGCTTCCCTAATGTATCGAGCGCCCATAGGTTTGCGTTGTCGCTTTGTGTTGTAATAATCGCTTCGGCTCCTAATAGGTTCGCTAACTCTTTGGAAAGATCGTTCGCTCCACCGATATGTCCAGATAAAACAGGAATCACGTATTTGCCGGTACTATCTATACAAACCACGGCCGGATCGGTATGTTTATCTTCCGCAAAGGGAGCGATACTGCGTACGCAAATTCCCATCGCTCCAATAAATACCAAACTACTGGATTCGTGAAAAACCTCTTTTGAGAAAGAGCCGAATGGTAAGATCTTCGCCTCGGGATAAGAAGCAAGAATTCGTTCAGCAATCACCCGGCTACTATCGGATATTGGAATAATTGATATTGTACTCATAATTTATAAATAACATTCACGGTAATCGTATTAAAATCATCAATCGTGATACGGGTTTGGGCGGATATCCGAAGACCGGTTTGGCGGACCGCTTCCTCTAAAAGCGCTTTGCTTTCGTCGGATACGGAGTTGAAGACGATGACACCGTTCTCTTTCATCTTTTTGGAAACTACCATAAGGATCTCCACTAATTTCCCGCCATGTCCGCCGATAAAGATTGCATCCGGAGCCTCCAACGCTGATAAATCCACCGATAAGAAATCTCCGATTATAGCCTCGATACCCGGAGTCCCAAAACGATGACAATTCTCAGTCATTAACTTTCGTCCCTCTTCCCGGATCTCAAAACTCGTGATATGCAAATGCGGGAACAGCAATTTAGCCTCTATCGAGACAGAACCCGTACAAAAGCCGATATCCCAAAAACGTTCCCGGTTTATCAGATCCAGCATGCTTAAAGATAACAAACGGATCGGCATTTTGGTTATCATCTTCTCCCGTCCGTTCAAATGCTCGAAAGCGGAATCCGGCAGGCCGAACTTACGGGAATGCCCGTCACGCTCTTTCCGGAGAATCAAGCAATTCGGATGAACGAAATTATTCATTGCCGCGGCTTGTATACTGAATTGGCGGATGCTCTGCCGTTCGGTATTTCCTAACCGTTCTCCCACAAACATGGTATAATTACCATAGCCGTATTCCAGCATCCGGCGAGCGATAGTCGTAGGCGTATGTTCCCGATCCGTGAGCACGCCTATCTTAGACGCACTTTCGATCAAGGCACGATCGAACTCGTGCCAAGGCCGTCCGGTAAGGGAGACGATCCGCATATCGTGGTAAGGCATCAATAGATTTTGTGCCAAGAGTTGCAAGGAATTAAATGACGGGTACAGGCGGATTTGCGCATCCGGCAATCGGTTTTGAATCGTAACGGCGAATCCGAAAAACAAAGGATCTCCGGAAGCGAATACAACGATACTTTCCCGACCGTCGTACGAACGATAGCGATCGAAGACCTCGTCCAACGGGACTTTTATATCGATCCAGTCCGCTTTCTCGGGCAAGAGCGAACGTACGATCTCATGATGCCGCACGCCTCCGGAGAACACCCGGTGGGACGAGATTATCTCCAATATCTCCGGCGGAAAGTATTGCCGCATATTATCATCCAGCCCTATGACATAAAATCGGTTCATACGTCTCTTCCCGGCTTTAATTGTTCTGCGTCATTAAAACAAAGGATGGCATTCACTAGCGTAGCCGCTAAATTACTACCTCCTTTACGACCTTCCACGATTAGTTTCGGTATACCGATAAAAGGTTTCACCATATGTTTGGATTCCTGCACATGTACGAAACCTACCGGAGCCGCGATAATGCCAGCTGGAGTGGCTTTACCTTTACGTATTAAATCGCATAATTCCATAAGGGCGGTCGGGGCGTTCCCGAAGACAAACAGAGCGGTCGGATGCTCTTCCACGGCCCGACGAATACCGGCTTGGGTACGGGTAATTCCTTTGCTCGAAGCCATCTCAGCGACCCGCTCGTCTTGAAGGTAGCATTTCACTTCGACACCCAGACGTTGCAGAGCTCCCTTACGAATGCCGGAAGCAGCCATCGTGACATCGGTGATGATCGTAGGAACTTCCCCGCCGCTGATCTTATTATATAATGTAGAGACAGCATTCGGGTCGGCATAAAGGATATTTTCCATATCGAAATCGGCCGTCGTATGAATGGCATGGAGTAACGCCCATTTCTTATCCAACGGGATCTTTTGGTTTTTCAATTCCTTCTCGATCGTACGGAAACTACGGATCATGATGTCCTGTCCGATACCCGTATCCATTTTCTTTTGTTTGATCTCGCCATAATATCCCCGGGGAGTGATCATATGATTCCCGGAAAGATATGTTTGTGAGTTTCCGATCAAGACTACCGTAAACATATCGATCTGCTCGGGGTCCAGATCTGCGAGCGTAGTGACGAATACTTCTTGCTCCTCCCGTCCGGCCTGACGTACATAACCGACCGGAGTCTCCGGCTTGCGTTCTTGCAGGAACAATTCTTTTAAGCGATAGAGTTGCCAATAACGTCCCTCGCTTTTTGGATTATAGATCGCCGTAACAAAATCGGCCATGGCCGCCGCGTGAATCCGTTTCTCGATCAGTTCCCAAGGAGTCATCAAGTCTGAGAGGGAAATCACACAGAAATCATGTCCGATAGGAGCGCCAAGCAAGGACGCAGCTTTCTGGAAAGCGCTGATGCCCGGATACGACTCGATCTCGATCTCGCTTCCGGATTCTTTCTTCATCTCATAAATCAGAGGAGTCATGCCATAAATACCGGCGTCACCGGAACTGATCACGCAAACCGTCTTTCCCTCGTTGGCATAAGCGAAAGCTTGCTCGGCACGAGCTTGCTCACGTTTCATACCTGTATCTATACATTCCGTTCCCTCACGAAGCAAGTGGGTGATAAAACGGAAATAATATTTATATCCTATGATGACATCCGAGCTTTGGATAGCGGCCAAAACCGCAGGCGTTATATCGGCCTCGCTACCGGGGCCGATTCCGGCGACTATAATCTTGCCTTTATTCATTCAAATCTATTTTATAATACAATGTTCTCAATAAATATAATACAAATATACAGGCTTTACTTCTTTCTTCTCGCTTTTCGCCTGATATATTTTATCGCAAGCCATACACCGGATAAGGAAACGAACGTGCCTCCCAACATGGTTCCCCACATCACGATATTCCATAAGACCGGATGATCTACCAAGAATTTCAGATTCAAGCTATGCAATGCCGGATACATCCAATGGTTCCAACGAGACGGCGTATTTACATAACGGTATTGTCCATTACGGGGATTAATGTAATAACAACTATTGTCCACGTCTTGAATGGATACTTTCCAGACCGGGAGTTCTAAATTCCTTTTTCGTGAGATATAATATGTATCATACGTATCCAACAGCTTGATATCAGCCGTGGTCCCGATACCATGTATCTGAGACAATACGGAACGGATTTCTTCCGGTCGCAGGTTCAATAAAGATATCCTGTCGCTCTTATTCGCGTTCACGACAATATCCTTCGTGTCTGTTTGTACGATGTAAAAGGGTATATCACCAAAACTACTCCATTCCAATTGACGGATCTGGCCGGGATAGGCTTGTACGACCGCCCTGTAATCCAACGGATAATCGAGTGGGGAAGGAGCCATCTTCCGCAGTTCTTGAACCGGGTTTGTATCGAGCTTGGCTTTCAACCCCCAATCCTGTACACGAGCCAAAGACATCATACCACTAAAGCAGAAGGTGAGGACGAATAAACCGAATAACACCCCAAGAATATGATGCCATTTATACCAGAACTTCTTATAAGGGGAAATCAAATGACGTCTCCTCGCTAACCGGAAATCCCGTATTCCTAAATAGATCCCAGCGATACACATAACGCATCCAATGCCGGATAACCAGACAACTACCTTTATCCATAATTCAGCGTCTTGCCGCAAGGAAGTGAAATAAACCCAATGAGGGATCGCCCCGAGCCAAGCCCAGAAACGACTGTTTTTATCCGTATATTGCAAAACCTCCCCGGATTTAGAGGATATGTATAATTCATGTCGTTCCGGATCGGCGAAATGGAATTTATAGATCGGAAATTCCTCTTTTAAACGACCGAATGGAATCCATTGGTCCAAGGTGTACAAGGAATCTACCTTCGCTATGGAAGAGGTATTCCATTGTGATGCCACACGTTGGATACGATTCCAGTCGATTACGGGTAATCTTTCCGTCGAGTCGGCAGGAATATCATAGCTCCCTTTCTCCGTCCGGATATGAAAAACAGTTTGTCCCAAATAGCTGTTTAAGGTAACATGGCTTATCCGCTCGTTCTGCGGTAAACGTTTCTCTATCTGGTCTAACGAAGGAAGATTCTCCAGAGAGAGAATATCCATCTTCGCCCGTTTATCGGCCCGGTCCGCTCGCGGGAACGTATGGTAGATCATTACCAATCCCGATAGGAACCAAACGAGAAACAGGATACTGAACGCCGTGCCCAGTATCCTGTGTATAAATAGCGTGATCTTTGTCAATAGATTCATGAGCGTATGTTCTATATATTATAATGTATAGGAGATAGCCACTTGGAAATTACGAGGCATGCTTGGCACCATCTGTTGTCCGAGCGCTTGGTTATAATAATTGTTGTCAAACAAGTTATTCAAGTTGAATGTAAGGTGAATATTGTTGTTCAACAAATAAGACATACCGAAATCGGTTACCCAATACGGATCGAACCAAGAGTTGTTAGATGTATTACGGTATACTTTACCGGTATAACTGCTACTCAAGTGAAATTCCAGATTCTTCAAGACACCCCGAGGGATGGTATAACTGCCGTATGCGTAGAAAGTCTGGTTCGGTACGTTGCTCTGCCAGTTTCCTTCTTGGCTATTCAATTGTTGCTTTGTCTCATCCGGGTTATTGCCATAGATAGCCTCGATCAATTCCGGATCCTTTATTTCTTTCATCTCCCGGATCTTGGAGTCGTTCAATCCATAACCGATCGTCAGCGCTAAGGTGCTTACCGGAGAAAGAGTGACATCAAAATCAAAACCCTTGGAATCTTGTACACCCACCTGTCCGATTACGCTCATCGTGGTAGTCTCGCCGTTTACCTCCACTTGATAGTTGTTGGTCAACGTAGCCGTACTGTTCATCTTCCGGATATAGAACAAGCTGGCATTGGCGCTTAATATATTGTTCAATTGATATTTAAGCCCCACCTCGGCTTGGTATCCTTTCTCCGGCTTAAATACTTCCTCATTGCGAGCAGGCTCGAAACGATTTCCATCACCTCCTACATAAATGACGTTATCTTGATAGAACGTACGGATCGGCTTGAAGAAAGAGGCGAAAGACGCATAAATGGATGTATTCGGATGGGGCAGATAGACCGCTCCGAAACGATAAGTCAACGCCTTATTCTTTATCATATTGAAGCTTGAATGCTCCTCATACTCACGTCGTCCGGTAGGAGTTGTAGCGCTGGCGGACATATAACGGAAAAAGTCGTAACGTAGAGCGGCTAATACCTTCCATTGCTCGTTGAACTCAACCATATCTTGAAGATAAAGGCTGTTGGAATAATGATGCGTAACCGTCGCTTTCGAGAATTTACTGGTCATATATCCCATGCTATGCGGATCATAAACGGATACATGCGAATAAAGGCCGGGACCCTGAACATCATCCCCTAAATTATAGCCCGAATAGCTGGTACGATTCAAGGCGACGAAAGAGTAACCTCCCATATACGTATGCTTTATCTCACCCGTCCTGAATTTACCGCTTAGCTCGAGCGTATTGGCTACCGTCTTGGCTATATGGGAGAAGCGAAGCGGGAAAGAAAGATATACACTGTCCAAACAGATATATTTTTTCTGGCCGTTTTTCATATAATAATGATCATAGATCGGATCATCACTTTCGAGATAGTCGAGGGCTTCCGTCCCAAAATAGTTGATATCGTCGTTATTGTAAGAAAGGCGATCTGTTAGTTTTGCGCCGTTCCAAAAAGTATGTGTATACTGCGTCGATATGTTCCAAGCATGATTCTTCATAAAGTCGGACTCGTTATTGTAACGAGCCTCACGGTCAAGTCCCGGTAGCATATCATTTTTATGGAGATATAACTGTCCTGTTTGCACATTATATACATCATTTGCCATTAAATCGGGAAGACCGATCTCCGTCCCATAGAAGTCGCGGTTAAAACCTCCACGAACATCTAATATGTCACGTTCCGTCATTTTAGCTTGCAATGCCAGATAACCGGAAAAGCGACGGTTGCCATTATCACGCCAGCCCTCTTGATCGGAAAAGTTGACATTGGCGTAATAATTGACCGGACCGACCAATTTACCGCCCATGCCAAGTGTCGCCTCTTTATTCTCGTAACTACCGTAGGCCAATCGGGCATTAACGCTCTGTTTCTCTGACGGGGATTTACGAACGATATTCAAGGTTCCACCTACGGCTGAATGTCCGTAAAGTACAGAAGCCGGTCCCTTTAATAATTCAATAGACTCGATACAGGATAGATCGGGTACGGGATAAGAGTTGTTTATTGCCGAACGTTCATCGCGGATACCGTCTATCATCATGATAGAATGATCGAAACCACGGATCGACAATTGTTGAAATGCGCCATAAGATGTCTGGAATCGTACGCCCGGCATAAAGCGTACCGCATCTTGGATATTACGGATACCTCGCAACTCCAAACTACTCGCCGTAATGCTATTAATTGAAATAGGAAGATATTTCATAGGTACGTCCAACTTCGTGATTTGTGGACGTGGCTTGCGTGCGGCGGTCGCTACAACTTCTTGAATATTGAATGTCGTATCGGCGAAATTCGTGTACTCATTCTTGTGTTGTGCCTGCATCGTACTGATACATAAGGCTGTCAACGGTAAGATTGTCAAAACTCTTTTCATATATTTAGCATTATAACTGTTTATTGTATGCATGTGAAATCCCTTTCGAAAGAAATTCCATTTTCCTTCGAATGAAAATTTAGTTTCTTTCGGAAGGAATTACTTTTTCTTCCGATACGGATACAGAGGTTGCGATCAAGCTGATCGATTATTACTATAAGAAGTATGAGCATACGCCGGTGGACGCGATCAACCATGCGATGGTGAGGA
>ENA-OPBM01001715-OPBM01001715.1-human-gut-metagenome-genome-assembly--contig:-NODE-1715-length-12183-cov-3.193087_pt1 | contig 12183 bp, 15 predicted proteins | sample MGYA00241069_ERZ501454 | MGnify/ENA primary metagenome ERZ501454 (study PRJEB25962, sample SAMEA2042625) | human gut metagenome | biome: human gut; feature: human-associated habitat; material: faeces... | reverse complement strand
CCTAGATAGATTATACCTTTTTGAAAACAAACGATTAGAGGGCCATTTCTGGCCCTCTTACTGTGTGCGCGTTTAACCTCGCTTCGCTTTAACTGTGGCTGTAAGTGCAAAGCTTTTGATGCCGCTTGCATCGCTTGTATAGAATCGAATCTCGCGATTGGTTGAGATAGCAAACATGTTAGTATTTGCCGCAGCGTATGCCGCGCCAAGGTATCCCGCATGATATGTATATGATATCGGATAAAAGGGTTCAGGAATTTTGGCCACGTCCACATATCCAGTCGTATTACCACTGAATGATATTGAACCGTGAATCTCAACCGTTACCGTGTCATCCTCAATATACATGCGGTTACTGTCGATCGTTGCACCATTCACGGGTGTTACCTCGACATAATAACTTGTATTTGCGGGCACGTCGATATAGTCGGTGAGTGTCAAGCCGATTAAGCGGCCCGAAAATTGACCGTCGCATAGTTTGTTTATCTTACGACCATTTCCCTGTATACCGTTGATATAAACCTTTTTAGTATCTCCGGCGAAAAGTACGCAATTTGGCTTTTCATCATGATACGCCAGAAGGTCATAAATAAACAATAGTTTACCGTTTGCGACGTTGAAACTGATATCAAAAGTGTCACTTGTGCACGCCGTGAAAATGTTATAACTTTCTTTGATATCTGCAAACTTGGTGTTGTTCCAGCTGCTGCTTGACGTGTTCCAGCAATGACAAAAACTGATTCTGTTATTACCGCCGATCATATCGAAAATCGTTTGATAGTTTACTGCATAAACCTCATTGAAATGGCAATCCCACGACTGACATTTAACGGCAATATTTCCCAGTGTACCATCAGAATTGAACAAAAGCGCTTTGGATAGCGTGACTTCGTAACCCTTTATCACATCAATGAAATTTTTACAACGAATTGAATACACATTTGTAATGAATGTGTTATTGCTGCGTGAAATTCTCATCATAGTTGCAGGCGAATCATTACCATCAAAACAGATTGCGTTAAAAGATGATTCATAGCCCTTGCTCTCATAGTCAATTACGGGGGTTTGCATGCTTCCCGGGCATTTAAGACACGAATAACCAAAGTCACAACGCACCGGGCCGTTTACTTTAATCGTATCAGTAACATAATATGTTACGCCGAAACTGTAAAGCGTTTTTCTGCTGGTAGTAGCTTCATCAAAAGCCGCTTGGAGTGCTGCCGTGTCATCCGTCACGCCGTCGCCCTTCGCGCCGAACATTTCCGGCGTCAAGAAGCTATTAGCGACTTCTGCCGGAATAGCGTCAACCTTTTTGTTTAGCGCGTTATATTTGTTATTCAGTTCGTCAAATTTTGCTTTGAAATCGGCTTGCGATCCTTTAATTTTGCCTAAAATCCAATCGAGGTTGAGATTGTGCAAATTGGTGTAGGGCCAATCGTTAAACAACATATTTTTACCCCCTTTAATATACACCGATACAGAATTTATCAATAAATTCGTTCACGATAATTGAATAGATATCGGTTTGACGTAGCTCGACTTCGGCCTGCACCATCCGCTGATTCGTTGTTACGCCGATATTGCCATGTGTATGTATAACAGTATGCCGTGTGTCGCCGCCCGTGAATCCTTTATTGCGATTGTCGCCGCCCGTGTATCCTTTGTTGCGATTGTCGCCGCCCGTGTAGCTGCGCGTATCGTCGCTATGATCTTCGCTTCCACTGCTATCGGTAAGCTGTAAATCGCTGCTATTGTATCCCGTCCGGCTGTTTTGTATGCTGCCGCTGGTGTTGCTGTTTCCACTGTCCGTTAGATTGCGGTTATAATCGTCGCTTTCTTTAAGGTCGCGTGTGTAATCGTCGCTTTCCATAAGGTCGCGCGTGTAGTCTTCGAGATGATCTTCGTATCTGTCGCTATTTTCAATCGGGTTATACTCTGCATCGAGTGCCTCTGCAATCCGCGCCCATGCGTTTTGACGGCTCTTGCTCCATGCTCCGATAATCACGCGCAAAATATCCGGGTTTGGATATAGTATCTCAAGCTCTGCCGCCTCGCTGATAATCAAATCAATGATTGTTTGCTGCTGTACGCTATCGGGAAGGTGCAACAGCTCAAAAATATTGGGGTCATAATTATACAGTCCCAAAATTGACATTGTTGCCGCCATCCTCTGCACCTCCGTTCAGATTTTGTGAGAAGTCAACCCACAATTTACCGTCAAGCTCTGGGAAAAGCTCAACGCATTTCTTCATTCCCGCGCGCATTTCATCGAGCCACAATTCGGCCTTGCTGCGCGTGTAGATATCGCCTTTGTTCACCTCGTCGGTAAGCAGGCGCTCTTTTTTACGGACAAGCAAATTGGGAATACCAATTTCAGCGCGGAACGCTGCCTGCACATTTTGCAAAGACTCGATGAGGTCAGGCGTGATGAAATTCTGCCCGACATTCTGCGTCAAAAGCCGCATGCCCTGCGAATCATCAGGAGGCTTTTTGCTGCCTTCTCGGTATACCACAAGCGGAATGCCGCTTGCGATCTGGTCATAGCCCTTTTTATACGCTTCAGCCTCGGCTTTGCTTGTGCTGTATGCTGTATAGGACATATGCGAGTTAAGCACGTTGACGGCTGCGCATTGCCAAATCAGCGCCATCATGTTCCCGTAATTGTCAATGATATCAAGGATACTGCCGAAATCCGGCTGCACCTTGATAATCTCGCAGTCTTTTCCGATACGCAGTTCACGCGCCTGCAATAGTGGATTTGCTACAATGGCGCGAGTAGGCATATAGTAGACATTGCGCCCGGACAGGCTGCACGGCTGCGCGATGATTCCAAATAGGTCTGTTTTGAGTACAGCGACAAAACCGCAACCGATCAGCCAATATCGAAAGGCGTCTGCATCAATGCTGTCAGGCAACGTAAAATCATATACGCTGATAGCATCCTGCAAGAGATACCGCTTGAAAACTCGCGCAATCTGAGTATCATTGATATGCAGGAAAGACGGATGTATCATACCATCGACAGAGTTTAAAACCTGGTATGTAAACGGTGGATTGTATGCCATCAAATCACTCCTTTCCGAAATTTGAATAATAGCCAAATCGGTAATTTTTTGCCCGGCAATGGTGGCAGTACACCGCCGAAAAACTCATACCATGCCGCCGCCTGTTCGCCGCGACTTCCCGGCCCCTGCGCGCTGCTGCGCTCGTATTGCCAATAGTACGCTTCGGCCAGTGTTCGCGGATCGTCGGTTGATCTTTTGAATCCCGGCCATGTATACTTGAATCCCTCATTGCTATACCAATCTTGCCCGGTTGTCGCGCTGTACTCATGGAAGAGCATCTGCACATCAATAGCAGATAGCGGGTTGTCATCTGTTGCAGTTGGAGAGATGCCGAGATTTGTCAACGCCCAATCTCCAATTTTGCGTCCCCATGGGGTCCACTGCGGGAGACCAAAGCCGCCACTGCGTGTTGTCGGAAAATTTGCTGACGTTGGATAATTGGGATTAAGGCGGCACTCGCTTTCCCAGTTTCCCAGCATCGCGCAAGCGCTATTGATCGTAAACCCCAGCGCGCCCAGATACGCCGCGAAAACGGTTGCGTTTTGCTCCATCTGTGCGCGGTTCGGGTAGACGCGGAACGTGTGGAAATAAGATGCAAAATCAGGCGGCTGGATGTTACTCATAGTAAAAGCCCCCGCGCAAAAAAGATATAATTGCATCGTGCTCTTCAGCCGTCGCCGCGATGTGCAGCTCCGGGTTTTGACACATGATAAACCCGGATAGGCTCTTGATATTACGCACAGCACACAATGGCCTGCCAGCTCGTGCGTTGTCATTGTCCACCAGGATTGAAAAATCTGCTCTCAAAATAGGTGGTAGCTGATAGGCCGCAATGCTGCCGGACGCTGACAGCGTTTGCACCGTCGGCGTGCTCGTCGGAACAACCTCATTGATAGCAGCTTGCGCGAAACCACTTGCAATATTGCCGTAGTTAGACCAGCTTCGCACGCCAGCTTTAACCGCGCCCATGATGCCCTGTCCCGCTGCCGTGGCAGGTGGAGGCGCCAGAAGCCCGGTAACACCGCTTGCAATACTGTCAAACATGCCCATTGTAACCTGTGATAGCTGGATATCAACCCCCACCGATGCAGCAGTTCGCAGAATTTCGCTTGAACCCGCCGAGAAAGTCGAAATGCCGTTACCTGATACACAATCAACCAATGTCGATACAGTGAGCGCTTTAGCGTCGCCGCGAACGAAAAAATCCGGTGCGATTGCTACATCCCCCCACGGCCCATAGTTATAGGTGAGGCGTGTATAAGGGCTGCCGTTGAGATAGCCCCCGCGCGTCGCTGCCTGTGGGTGCTGCGGAACATCCAGCGTCCAACTGTCTTTGAAAATCGGCGTTTTTGCAAGGCGCTTGCAGTTGACAGGGAGTGTCCACCACCCTACTTTAATGGACGCTTGCACGTCTCCCTCTGTCGGCGCAACAAAGGGGAACCATTTACAGCTCACAATATACTGAAACGGGTTAAACAGTGTTTTGGCAAGCTCGCTTGAAATCTCGCTTGATGGGATCTGCAAATAATCCGTGTTGATAAATAGTGCATCTCTGAGCGCTGCCATGTATGACTGTGTCAATACATAATAACTTGTACCGCCCCGAGCATTGACGTCGCCGTTGATAACACCGATCACATAAGTGCCATCAATCAGGTTTGAGGTCCACGGAAAACTAGCAACTGTCCGGTCCATTGTAATTCCGGCTTTGACGCTGTAAAATCCATCGGGCACAAATTCATCGTATTCAGACGCCGAGCGCAATACATATTGTGTTGAATTCCCAATCTCCGTGCGCCAGCTTGCCAGCACGTCAACCGCGCAGTCAGCTATCCACAAGCCATCTTGCCACGTCCACGATGCGAAATAGTACCGAGACCAAATCGGAATGTGAATATAATTGATCTGTGCTGGTGTCCATCCGGCCACCATGTGAAAAACAAGAGACGGCGAAAGAATGCTGCAGACGTCTTTGAGTTCACAGGCATAAGTCACACCGTTTGCGGGCTTTGGTATGGCTGTGCTGTCCGCCTCTTTTGCAAACGAATACAGGATTACATCAATCATCTTTCGCCGTCTCCTTTATTAGTCGAGCAGGAACACGACGCCGTTTTCCGTCGTGTCGTTCCAGTAGCGCCGCCAGAAATGCCAGAAAGTATTATAGTATCTGCCGCGCGCGTTAATCGGGGTCATTTCGACGCCGTCGCCGTCGTTGACGATACTGTAACCCATAGCCCAGCGATCATACAGGACGCCCAGCATGTAAGGAGCGGATACCGCCGCGCCCTTCACCGCGCTGCCCTCGCTGTTAAGCATCGTCGGGGTTACGTTGATTCCCGCGCCCTGCTTGACATCCTGCCAGTAGTCAAGCGAATCATGAGGAACGAGCTTCAGGAAGTTTTCATTGAACGTCCACGGGAGCACCATTTTCTGAATCATATTTTCAAACGGTGCATAGAACAGCATGCGCTGGTCAGCCTTGGGCGTGATGCGAAGGAGCTTTCCGGCGCTCTCGCCGCCCGCCTGCTGGTGATGCATCACCGTGAGATTGCGCGACATCAGGTCAGATGCCGTCTGGATGCGCGCGCAAAGCCAGCCCACAAAATCCGCAAAATTTTCCGGCTGGAATACCGTTGTAGCCGTAAGCGCCTTGCCCGTGAGTGTGTTATACTCCGTCAGACAATGCACGACATGCACCGGAGAATTATCCGCATTTGCTGCCGCGATTTTCGCGCCCGCGAAATTGCAGACCGTACCGTGTCCGAGCGCGGTTTTCTGCTGGTTGATGAGATTCTGCGTTGCCGTGAACTGACTGCCCAGCCACTGGCCATATTCAGCAGGCCCGCGCAAAGACATGCGCATAGCGTTTGTGTGAATGGAAGGCCCCTGCACGCACCACTGAACAGCCGACGTGAACGACGTTTCCAGCGTCTGGGGCAGTTTCATTTTCCACTGGTCCACGCTCTCGCCGTTCTTCGGGCTGTCCTGCTGCTCGGGGTTTTCCTGCGCGCTGTCCGGGTCAACAATTGGCGTCAGCTTGCGCACAACGAAACCCCAGTCCACGTCATCCGCTTCAAGAAGCGTGATACCGCCCATGTACGGACGAATGGAAAAAATCGTGCGCGCGATCAGCGCCGTCATGGAGCGGGTCAGCGCGTCAGAACCACAGGTAAGCCCGCGCTGCGCCAGCGCGACAAACTGCGACGTATCAACAGGCGTGTCGAGCGGGTTTGCGTTCCTGCCCTGTGCACCGGCAACAATCGTATTAAGGATTGTTGCGATCTGCGTAAAGCTGTACGGATTCGCCATTACTTACCACCTCCCGGAATAACCTGCGCAAGCGCCTGCTCTGCCGTCAGCTGCTGCGGCTCCGCGCTGCCCATCATCGACCGAAACATACCTTGCAAAGCTGCCGTCTGCTGCTGCTGCGCCGCGATCAGCGGCGAAAGGTCAAGCGCGGGGGCCTGCACCGGCGGCATCTGCTGCACCGGCTGCATCTGCTGCATGGGCTGCATGGGCTGCATGGGCTGCACCGGCTGCATCTGCTGCATCTGCTGCATGGGCTGCATCATCTGGTTGATCTGGTCAACCGTAAAGCCCGCTTTCATCATTTCATAGGCCTTTTCAAACAGTGTCATTTTTCTTTTTCTCCTTTCTTCGTCTCGCGAAAAACCTGCATGCTCACGACGTCAAGATCTGCGCCGACTTCCAGCTGCTTGGTCTGAATCGCGCCGCTTGCGTCTTTGGTCTCGATAACAATATAGCTCGTGTAACTCATTGTATCACCTCTTTTCGATTGCCTCAATCAGTGCGTTGATCTGGTCGCGAATATCAAGCAAATCATGCATGATATCGTCGAGCGTCACGCCGTCCGGCTGCGTTTCTTCCGCAAGATATGCTACATCATAAACCTTTGCGTGATGTGTCCATCTGCTGTCACTGATGCTGGACATCTGCACGCCGCCTGTCGTGCTGTGCATCACTTCGCCGTTGCCCAGATACAACCCTACATGCTTTGCATTGCCCATATCGTCATGATAACCGCGCGCCACTTCGCCGCCATCATGCCGCACCGTGAACACCCATTCGCCTGGCTGAATCGCGGCCATATCGTCCGAGCGATCATAGACAGCATCACGCCACATCTGATTACTTCCCCGCCAATTTTTGGAGAGCGCATTGCAGTCTTTGAGCACCTGTTCCACAAACGCCTGACAATCAAGCTGCTTATATGGTGTACCCAGATAGCCGCCAGTGAGAGCGCGATCTACATAAGCTTCAGCTTTCACCTTCGCCAAGTCTGAGCACCTCCAAGATTCGGCTGAGCGCCTGCGTGTTGTTGTTAAGCGCATCGGTCATTTTGCTAACTTCCTCTTTGTGCGCATCGTCGCTCAGCCTGCGATCATAGAGCAAGTAGCAGCAGATTGCAATGGGGAATCCCATTTGCTGGACAAACTGGACAAAAGTCTGCCAAAATTCCATGCTAACACCTCCAATAAAAATCAGTCAACCATTTTTGTGCGGATGCCTCGCGCGCCCCGCCCCTTCTGGGGGCTGCATGTGGGAAATGGTTGACTGTTGATATCATTATATTCTGTTGTTGGAAAATTTGCAATATATATTATAGTATCATATCATACCCAGATAACCCCGGAAAATAAGCTCTGTATCGTAACTATCAAACGTCAAATAGTTTTCAAAATATAGCGTTTTCATTAGCCCATAACGCTTGCGCCATTGCTCAAGGCCGAACCCTTGCGGGTCATATGCTCGCGTTTTCTGCGCCGCCCTGCAAATATAAAATTCCCGGCGCGATTTGTGACGGTACATGCCGATTGTGCCAATCGTACAAAGATAGTCAAACTCGATCAGTGGCCGAGATGCAACCCTCGTCGGGTCAACATAAAAAGCGTTATTGATAGCCATTTCTATAAAATCCTGTGGCGCGTTTTTATATAGCCCGGTCTGCATTTTCCGTCGGCTTATCGGACTTTCCTGCAATATAATCATTGCCCGGCTCCCGTCAGGTGTACGATAGAGCATTTGTTTCCCCCGAATCATTTTAATGGCCGTGCTCATAAAATCCCAACCAATATAATAGGGATTGGCAAGCTGATTCGCATTTCCCAACAACAAAGCTTTCACAGGTGCAAGGCCCTGCAATTCGCGATTACGGTTTACAGTCTCATAAAAATCCAAAAACGCCGTGAACTCGTTCGCAAGCGTCCGCTCCGTCGTGAGCGGAATGTACTCATCAAAAACGATGGTATCAAACCCCGAAAAATCCATGCCGCGAACATTTGCCAGTGCTGACAAACTTGTACCCACGCCGAGCAGCGCGCCATCCGGCGCGATTTTCCCGCGCTTATTCTGCGCGGCATCGTAAAACGCGACCATATCAGCGGACAGGGAAAACGCCTGCACATTCCACCCCATATCCTTGTTGAGTCGGGCGAAGGGGTTGCCCACAGGTGTACGTGCTTTCAAGATCTGTGTGCCCCAGCGCCGCAACCACACAAATTTTCCGCCGCCATTGCGTGCAGTTTCAACCGCACGCTTTGCGACTCCATACGTTTTACCCGTTCCGCGCGAAGAAGTAACAGTCACAAAATTTGCCGCGCTATCCCAAATATAATCAATATTTGGATAGCCATTATCAAGATACAACTTTCCCATTTTGTTTAGCCCTCCAAGACCCAAACAGGTTTATTTTTGTAAGCAGCCGCTCATAATCTTCAGAATGTGACATTGTATAACTATTCGGAATCAACGCCACATTACGGGTGATGTGTAGTTCATGGCCATCCACTTTAATCCAAAAATCCGCGCTGTCATTGTAGACGGATATGCTGCCAGCCGCCAACGTCCAGACCATACCGCCCTCCCGCAGCCGTCGGCCTTTTTCATCCTTTTTATAACGCCCGGCTTCATCTTGCGCATATCGTCCGGGTTTAAATGCGGACAAGCCGCCCGCCTCTTTAAGCTCAAGCGCGCCCAGCGTCAAGCCTGCTGATTTTACTTTTTTTGTGCTGACGCCTGAGACGGTCACACCAAGTTTGCCATCACGTTCATAGGCATATCGTTTCGCCCCCTGCGTGATAAATCGGTCATAGCCATCCTCTTTGTCAAAAACGCCCATATAATACACCTTGCCATTACGATCATGTGCGAATGCTCCACAGCGTTTTGCGCGATCAACCAAGCGTGCATTCAGCTCTGTCAAATCAATAGGCGCATCTGTTTTAACACTGTCTGTGTCATTATATATGATGTTGTCTCCTGCTATTTGTATAGCCTCATGCAGCGCATAGCGCGCCCATGCGGTCGTGTATACGCCCCATTGATATGGGAAATAAGCTTTTTCAAGCGCCTGCCGTTTTTCCTCATCTGTCTTATGCACTGCTTGATAGTCGCCGTCAATAAATTGTATTGACTCGCGTATCGGGTCTTGCGCACTCATGCCATAGATACCGTTCAATTTGTTCTTTGATTTCATGTACTGGTATTGGCGCTCGTCCGCTTCATCTTCTGTCTCGCCGTCAGGGCCATTTTTCAGCATTGTCTTATCCTGATAATACTTATCGATTACATCAAGATACTGTTTGGGCAATGGCCCCTTGCGCGCAATCATTGCTTCCTCACATGCGATTTTATCCGCGGAATATTGGCGCATGACAATCGCCAAGTCGATTTCTGTTAGTGTCGTTGTGCAAAGATCTGCTGACAGCAAACGGCCATTGTCAACCACAAAAGCGCTGCTTTGCGTTTTTGACAGCGACAAATAGGGCACTGGTTCCCGCTCATTACGCAAACGCAACCCGGAAAACACATACCGCCCGACAACCGCGCGCCCATGCCGTATATAATCAATAATATTCGACATTTGTAAATCTTCACCGCTGAGCCAGCGAAAAGGTGTGATCGGAAAATTTCTCGTCCGCTGCTGCGCTGGATAAGCCGACGTTTCATCATATGATTCGACATTTTCAAGGATTTTGCCAACTTTATAGCGATTCGCATGCGTATCGCCGCCGCGAAAAGCTGCTCGAAGCAACGCATATTCCCGTTGATAGGGGAGAATTGATTCGATCTTCCATCTGATTGGCCACAGCGCGGCTTTCGCGTCTCGCCGTACATAGCCGGTAGACGTGAGGGGCAACGTGTGCAGTGTATCTCCATCACGTTTCATTTCAGTCTTGATCGCCTCCACAAGGCCCAATACATCGTTAATACAGTATTGCGTCTCATAGTCGGTCAATTCTGACCATGGATAGCGCACAACGTCATAATCAAAAGTGTCTCCGTCAAGCTTGCGATGCTCGCATTTCATAATTTCCGTGAATTTTGAAAGACTCATATTGCTATGCATGTAGCTGCATCGAAATTCAATGCAGCCCAGCATACGCGCATATATCGGCTTCCGAGCCTCGCGCAGAAACACTTCTTCCGGCTGGAAGGGATAAAGCCCGGCCAGAAATTGAAATTCATAAGCTAGATTATGTACAAACATCACCAGATAAGGTTTTGTGTCAAGATTTTTCGATTCCTGTAAAGCCGAGCACATTTCATCGACATGGCCGAGAAACGCGAAAAATGCATCCCAAGAGCGGCCCATGATAACATCTGAGTCTATTGCCACCTGCCACACATACATAAAAGCATGCGGCTCATCCTCGCCGTTCTCCATGCGATGTACAACCGACGTTTCGATATCAAAAGCCGCCACCACGTTGACATATTCCACTCGCTGACTTTTTGCACGCTTTCCGCGTTTTCGCGCTGCTATGCCGCTCTCATAGATGCGCTCAAATGGGTAAGTCTCTGCCGTGTATATCAACGCCGAGCCTCGTTATCAAAAAATTCCATAGCCGCCTCATAGAGCGGCCCCAGCTCGCCTTCTGTTGACGGCTCATTATCAAGAGCGGATAAAGCAGCTTCGATTTCCTGCTCGCGATCTGCAAGGTAATCTTGCATATCTGCAAGCACATCTTTCACAGATGCTCCCTCGCGCATCTGGTCAGCCATGCGTCGCACTTCATCGCGGAATTTGTAGATGCTATAATCCTGTTTTGCACTATCCAAAAAATGGATGTAGTCCATCCAATCATGGACATTTGTGGGATTGATAGCGCTCTGCATATCAGACGGCAACCAATCGCGCACGCCATCGACAAAGTTTTTGGTTTTCTCATCGCGCCAAAGAGAGTTGGCGGCTTTTCGGCGCTGTTCACGCTCTTTTGCGCGCCTTGTAAGTTCTCGGACACGATTATTATAATCCCTGATATACGCGTCTCGCTGCCTCTGTCTTTCCAGTTCACGAGCGCCCGACACTGTTGTTTCCTTGCGCGCTTCCAAACGTTTCAGACGTGCCAGCGAGTTCCTGAGGTCTCGCGCGGTTTTAATATCCGCCAACCGCTCCCCCGTGTCTAGTGGGCTGAATCCAGCAGACACAAGCCGTCTGCTGCGATCTTGTAATAAATTTCTGAGACGGCGATATTCTGCGCGGGTTTTTTCACTGCCAACCATGATACGACCTCCCTTAAAAATGTGGCGGCCTCATAGGCCGCCATAATATCAACGTTTGCGTCTGTATTGAGATGTGGGCTGCGTATCAGACGGCGAGCGCGACATAAAATCAAACGTTTCCACATTGACCTCATGCGTATTCACACGGCAACCTTCACTATCAGTAAAGGTATAAAGCCGAATTGAACCGCACAGCGCAAGCATTTCTCCTTTATGGCAATACTTACCAATCAGTTCAGCCGCGCCACCCCATGCCGTGCAGTGGAAAAAATCAGCCGGGTCATCTTTTTGCCGACCGGGCACAGCAATCGTGAATTTTGCCAGTGTGCGAGTTTCGTCTTTGACTTTCACTTCGCGGATTTCAGGTTCTGCCGCAAAACGACCTACGATATAAAGCTTATTCATGTTCTGCCTCCATGCGCTTCGCGCGTCTATCTTTTTCATTGTAGTAGCGGTTTATAATCATTGTGAGCAGGGCTGACCGACTGATTCGTCGTTTCTCTGCATCCGTGGTCAGGCGCTCCAAGAGCGCTGTATCTATTGTCACCGTTGCGGCTGACTTCCTCATAAAAAACACCTCCCGCATAAATCA
>ENA-OPBM01001699-OPBM01001699.1-human-gut-metagenome-genome-assembly--contig:-NODE-1699-length-12275-cov-4.809902_pt1 | contig 12275 bp, 18 predicted proteins | sample MGYA00241069_ERZ501454 | MGnify/ENA primary metagenome ERZ501454 (study PRJEB25962, sample SAMEA2042625) | human gut metagenome | biome: human gut; feature: human-associated habitat; material: faeces... | reverse complement strand
CGATCTAAAGGAAATGTGTGTACCCATATTCCATTTTGTGTGGTTGAATTTTAAAAAAAGGAGAAGAATTATGACTATTGGAAATCGAATGAGAGAAATCAGAGGCAAACTTGGAATGACTCAGGCAGAACTTGCAGAAGAATTAGACATTGATGAAAAAAGATTATCTGATTATGAAAACGGAAATCTTGTTCCATCAAGCGTAATACAGGATCTTGCAAGAATCAGTGGATTTTCTCCATCCTATATTTTTGGTTGGAAAGAAAATGAAGATAAAAATCCTTTTGCAAGGCTTGATGAAAATGATACGAAAAAGTATCTTAGCGATATGATCAAAATCTTTGAAGAATGTACGAATACAGAAACTGATGAAAACGCTCAGACTAGATTATATAATAAATTGGGACATCAGTGCTTCAAATGGGGTATTTCAACACAAACAGTGCCGTTAATTGAATATTGTTTTAAGATTATTATCAATGATAAAACTTGTAATGGACATATTTCTATTACAGCAGAAAGCTTAGAAAAAGCTTACGACAAAGCATATTCTATTGTTTCGAATAATCTGTCTGCGGCACTTCCTGATGTTGATATTCCATATTATCTAAAAGTCATTGAAGAGGAATGGTATCCAAGATATAGTGTTCTTTCCATTGATAAAAACTATCATAGAAGTTCTTTTACAATGTATGAATATACTACAGCTTCACAAAAATATGAACAATTAGTTAACGTTGTAAAAAAAGAAAAAAATGATACTGTTGTTTATCTGCTGATCAAAACATGCAGCAAAGCAGATTGGTCAGAGCTAAAATGCTATGGAGAATAAGAGGAAATAAGTAATTAATAGTAGAAGTCCACTTGCCACTTTTTATTATGTGGTTCGTGGAACTTCATTTCATTTTTAGAACAGAATTTAAAGGAGAAAAATTATGAAAAGGAAAAAAATTGTCAGAATGTTAAAAGAAATGCAAAAAACAGTATACAATTCTGATATGTTTGAAAAAGCAGGGCCTCAGCAGAAATGGGTCATTGAGAATCTGCTTGGAAACGCAATCGCAGAATTAGATGGGTATCCATATGCGATCGGACTAAAAAATAAGAATCTTATTGAGTCTAAAGTGGTTCATCCTGAGAGCGAATATGACTATGTTGATAGATTTGATGATGACGAAGCAGAGTTGTTAAATTATGATTGCAGATATTCATATTCTAAACCAGATCTAAAAGATCCTTTTCTGATCACAAAGGAAATGATCGCTATTGGAATTTATCAAACAATTTTCAATTTTGAAGAACAAGGTGATGGAAAGATCAAAGTAATTCTATATCCAAGCAATGTAAGATTTACAATTGGAATAGAATCATTATCTATATCATCTGACATTAGAAAAGTCGAAATCATATTTTCTTATCTAAGAACACAGTATAGGAGTATGGATGCAAAATTATTTAATGAAATCCAGGAAAATATCATTGATCAATATATCCAGTATATGGCATATGAAGGGATTAAAAAAACAAATACTTTAGATTTTCATGTAAGAATGCAAGAATGCGATTTATTAAAATTGTATGACCTTTTTATTTATCATCGTGATCGAAATCATCTGATGGTTAACGCTAATTCATGTGATAATGATGTTTGTTGTAATCGATATGCTAGTAAATATGCGAATGCCATCGGAGAAGAAATTAATATAAACGAATTTAATGATGTATTGGTTGGAAATTGTTATGAACGAGATCTTAAGAGATTCTCAAAAATCTATGATGGGTCATTTAAAGACTTCTTAGAGTTATTTGATTTTGAATCAAATGGAATCTATCGTATTCATGATTTTACATGTGCGGATGGTGTTCTAATCGGAAGAAAGATGAAATTTGTATTTGATAAATTATTTTAAAAAGGAGAAAAAATTATGAAAAAATTAAACTTTTTGATTACACAGGAAATGGTCGATGCCGCAATGGATGTTGGAACATTAGAATTTGAATCCTGTTGGTATAAAGATAAGGAATGTATTGAATGCACAGTGAATGAGGAGGACTCTTTCCTTTTGATGGATGTCGATGAACGTTTTATGTATGAGAAAAACATGTATAATCCAGATGTTTATTCAAATGAAGAAAAGATTTCTATCATTTATAATCAATTATTAAAAGATTATGAAGACGACAGCCTAGAAGATTTCGAAGATATTCAAAATGCTATCATTGATGCTTATAAAGTCTCTGTAGGAGAAGATATTTCTTATGAAATCATAGGCGCAGGAGAAACAGATATATTAAAACATCTAAACTTTCATGTTAAATTACCAGAATGCGATTTATTGGAATTATATGATCGTATCCTTTGGAATACTGAAAGAAAAAGATTAATTACGAACATGACCATTTGTGAAGATGATGCTTTATTATCCAGATATAAAATATTTTTGAAGACTTGTGGCATCGAAAAGAGTCAATTAAAAGCGGTAACAGGAAATGAATATGAATGTGATCATAAAAAGCTTCCTAATATCTTTGATGGATTATTCAGTGATTTCATCAAACAGTTTGATTATGACACAAATGATATTCATTGTATCTGCAATATGGGTCGTTTGGATGAATATTCTGATCCTAAATATGCAGATGTAGATGTTATGGGTGAATTAATTAATGCGTTTTAAAAGGAGAAAATATGTTAGAAATCAAAGGAAAGGTAAATACTGCTATCTGTTATGCAAAAGTGATCGAAGATGATGCGATTGAACAGATTCGGACCATGTGTGATTATGGATTAACAGAAGGCAGCAAGATTCGTATTATGCCTGATGTACATGCAGGAGCAGGTTGTACTATTGGTACAACTATGACAGTATCTGATAAAGCATGTCCAAATGTTGTCGGTGTTGATATCGGATGCGGAATGTATACAGTTCAATTAAAAGAAAAAGAACTTGATTTTAAAAAAATCGATGAAGTTTGTCATTATATTCCTTCTGGAAGAGATGTATGGGAAGAAAATAACTCTGATTTTGATCTTGAACGATTAAGATGTTATAAAAGCTTGAAAAATCCTGATAGGTTAGAAAAATCTATGGGAACATTAGGCAGCGGGAACCATTTTATTGAGATCGATCAGGCATCCAATGGCACATATTATCTTATCATTCATTCCGGTAGTCGTAATCTCGGAAAACAGGTTGCTGAATATTATCAACAGCTTGCCATTGAATTACATATGGGAAAAGAAGAATATGCTGCTAAGAAAGCAGCGATCATCGAAACTTACAAATCTGCTGGTAAAAGCAAAGAGATACAAACAGCATTAGTAGAATTGAAAAAAGAATATGAATCAAAAATTTTAAATATTCCAAATTCACTTTGCTGGTTATATGGAAAATCTTTCAAAGATTACTTACATGATGTAGAAATTTGTCAGGAATTTGCAAGAAAAAGCAGAGAAAAAATGGCTCAGATCATTTTAGAAAGAACTGGTATGACAGCAGAAGAATCATTTCATACAATTCACAATTACATTGACACAGAAGAAATGATCTTAAGAAAAGGTGCGATCGCAGCACATAAAGGTAAAAAAGTTCTAATTCCGGTAAATATGCGAGACGGATCGATTCTTGCTATTGGAAAAGGGAATGATGAATGGAATCAGTCAGCACCACATGGTGCAGGCAGGTTAATGTCCAGGTCAAAAGCAAGAGAAACAGTTGATATGGAAGAGTATAAGAAATCTATGAGTGGAATTTATACAACATCAGTCAATGAATGTACATTAGATGAAGCACCGATGGCTTATAAATCATTAGAAGATATCATTGATGTGGTCAGTGAGTCAGTAGATATTATGGAAGTAATGAAACCTGTGTTCAATTTCAAAGCATCATAAAAGGAGAAAATCAATTAATCAATACGAATGGAAATATGGAGAAAATAATTATCAGAACTACTATGACGTAAAACTTGGAAAAGATTACCTTTGTGTGTTTGCAAATAAATCGGCCCCAAACATATGGCTAGGTACATATATTAAATATGGCTGTGGTTCTGTAACTATTGCAAATAAAACTTTCAATGATAAACAACGCAAAAAGGAATCCAAGAATGGAGCGATTAAACTTTGGGATAATATGCCTAACAAAATCCAGATATTATCCAGTAATGATCCTGAGTACATGAAGGAAAAAGTTATATATGCTTATGAACATAATTTATTGGAAGTTGATTGTTAAAAATAGTCTAGTAAAACACGAAATGAGGAAATAATAATGGAAAAATTAGTATTTTATACAATTAATGCGGACGGGAATATCAGACTCTGGCGTATGACGTTAGACGATTTAAGAAATGAATACTATGATAATTGCGATCTGCCATCATTAGATGATCCAGTAGATTTTTTTGAAATGGATGGGACTCGAATGTATTTTGATACATTTCATGATGTAATAGATACATTTGGAATTGATAGATGAAAAAGAAAGCATTTGTATTTAAGGTCGGAGAATTTTTCTTCGGCTTTTTCTTATATGTGAATTTTATCATATCGAAAATCCTGCATATTTATAATGAAAAAGTTCATATGACGAAAGGAGAAAAAATATGAACTACGAAGAAAATGTGGATTTACAAGAGTTGACTGATATTCCATAAAGATCAAAAAAGAATATTTGGAATCATTACAAGATTCTGTGAGCATGAAAGAAATCCAAAGAGAAAATGACAGACAGGTATTCTACGAATTAACACTTCCATATCTTGACCGCCAAAACGATTTTCTACAGATATATTTAAGAAAGGATGATAATGATCAGTGGATATTATGTGATGACGGTTACATCATTGAAAATCTAAAGCTTAGTTTGTTGGAATTTGACCCAGATACAGTTTTGGCAGAAACATTATGTATGAATCATGGGATTGTCACTACAAATAAAGGAGATATATTGTATACAAAATGTCCTAAATGTGATCTGGTTTATACAATTCACCGCTTTGGAAAGTTTTTGGTAGATTTTGAAACTATTGCATATGTAAGAAACATAGAATTTCAATTAAAATAATCTCAGAAAAGGAGATGAATGATCATGGCAAAATGGTGTCCGATCACAGGAGAAAAAGTCTTATACCTTGAATGTTTGGAATGCGATGATAAGATCTGCAAAAATCCTAAACAAGAAAAACAAACAGACGAATCGAAAGAGCAGTAATTTTACTGTTCTTTTTTTTTGTATTTATTTTCACATATAAGAATTTGATGCTTTATCTCGATCAATAAATGACCGAAGACTCCTGATTTTTATCTAAAAATGCTCGCAAATGAAGGCTATTGCCATTAAATATTTTGAAGAAGATCAGTAATTTTGCTGTTCTTCCTTTTTTTTGCCCCTTTTTTACAGCGTCAGATTTTTTTTCTTAAATCTCATATTTAATATGAAGTTTTTTTAAAACGTCTCATAGAAAGGAGAAAAGCATATGAGTGTGAGTTTAAAAAAAGGGCAGCGTGTCAGTTTAAAAAAGGAAGATGCTTCCTTAAACAAATTAATGGTCGGTCTTGGATGGGATCCTACAAAACGAGGGCAAGATGCTGATCTGGATGCTTCTGTTTTTGAAGTTGGAGAAAAAGGATTTCTTAGTAAATCAAAACGGGTCATTGATGAAATTTCATATCGAAATTTGGAGTCTGATGATGAAGCAATCAAACATCATGGGGATAATTTGACCGGAGATGGCGATGGAGATGACGAACAGATCTCTATCGATCTTAAGAAAGTTACGAAAAAAGCTGAAAAATTAATCTGTGTTGTAAACATCTATCAGGCGTTTTCCAGAAAACAAGATTTTGGAATGATCAAAAATGCTTATATCCGCTTAGTCAATGAAGAAACTGGCAAGGAATTATGTCGTTATGATCTGACAGAAAACTACGATGGAAAAACAGCAATGATCATGGGAGAGCTCTATCGTCACAACGATGAATGGAAATTTGTTGCGATCGGAGAAGGAACTATGGATGGCAGTATTTCAGCAATGAAAGAAAGAAGTTACTAATTTTTTTTCTTAAAAATCTCATATTTGAAGTAGAAAGATTAATTTCAGAAAATTTGAAAGGAGCACATAAGATGAGTGTTAGTTTAAAAAAAGGAAACCGAGTTAGCTTAAAAAAAGAAGATGGAGCTTCTTTAAAAAATATCACTTTAGGATTAGGATGGGATACAAACAGATTTGATGGAGCAGATTTTGATCTTGACGCATCTGCATTCCTATTAACATCCAATGGAAAAGTAAAGGACGAAAACTGTTTTATTTTCTACAACAATTCTGATGATCTTGCAAAATCAGTACATTATACTGGTGACAACAGAACTGGTGGTGGAGATGGAGATGATGAACAGATCATTGTTGATCTGACAAAAGTTCCTGAGGACGTTGAAAAAATTGCTTTTACTGTAACGATCGATCAGTATGAAGAGCGCAATCAGACATTTGGAATGGTAGACAATGCTTTCATTCGTATTGTGGATAATGATACAGGAAAAGAAGAGATTCGCTATGATCTGACAGAAGATTATGACAGAGAATCTGCTGTTGTATTTGGAGAATTATATCGCCATAATGGCGGATGGAAATTCCGTGCTGTTGGGCAGGGATATAATGGCGGATTAGCTGCACTTTGCAAATCTTATGGGATTTTAGTCGAAGACTAATATAACTTTTGAATAATAACATACAATGTATCAAAAAAAAACAGGAGGAAACATTATGAAAAAGAATGTAAAAAAAGTAACCATTGGCGTTTTATCATGTTCACTTCTTTTGACGATGAGTGCATGCACAAAAAAACGTTCTGCAGAAGAAGTCTTGCAAGATAGTTTAAAAGCAAGCGCGAAACAGGAGAATATAGATGCCACAGGAAAGGTCGATTGTAAGATTGAAAGTGGTAAAAAGAGTTCATCTTCTTCTGGATCCAGCATGAATCTTGCTCTTGATCTTAATCTCAAAGGACAGAATCTAAAAAAAGATCCTAAAATGTCCTTAAAAATGAATATCAATATGTTTGGTATGAGTTTCGATGCTAATACATATTATGCAGATGGATATTCTTACACTGATTCTATGGGAACAAAACAAAAGGAAAAAGTAGATGCAAAAGAATTGCAGAAACAATTGAATTCCATGACTGGACAGTCTTCACTTCCTAAAAATTGCTACAAGGATGTCAAATTAACAAAAAAAGATGGGAATAATGTTGTAGCTTACAGCATTGATGGAAAAGAACTTGGAAAATATCTAAAACAGGAATCTAATAAAAATTCTAAAGGAACATCAAATTCAACGCTTTCTCTGGATGATGTAAACATTAAATCAATGAAAGGTTCCAGAACATTAAATGATAAAGATCTTCCATTGAAAGAATCTATAACACTTGTAGTTGAAAATAAGAAAAAAAGCAAAACGGATAATAACATGTTCAGCGGGCTGACGAATGGAAAGACAACAGTAAAAATCAATGTAACCTATAAGAATCCTGGAAAATCTGTTTCTGTAACATTACCAAAAGACCTAAGTTCTTACAAACTACAAAAAAAATAATGGAAAAAGTATGAGATTATCGTTTTTTCGATAGTCTCATTTTCTTATATGTGAAAAATAAAAAAATTCAAATCTCTCATATTTAAAATGAAATTAAAACATTTTGATATTTTAAGAAAGGAGAGCAGAGCTTATGAGCTTTGCAACAATAAACTATGGCAGTTATTTATTTTATCATTATTTTCCTTGGAATCTTAGCAGTTGGCTTAGCGATCAATAAACCGTTTCGTCAACAGCTTAATCTGAAATTTCATGGAAGAACAGAGGCGATTATGGCGGAAAATGCATCAACACCAGAGGGTGCGGAAGATATCTTTAGTGCAGCGATTCAGGAAAAACAGAAAAAATTCGAACAGATCAATAATCTTTATTCTGAAGCCGAAGGTCGTTTAGATGCGTTAAAATCTGATAAATACTCAGTGAATGAGAAACTAAATAAAGCTCAGAATAATATGAATCGTTGTCTAGATGATGGTAATGATGAAGATGCAAAATATTATGCAGCTCAGAAGGTATCTTTAGAAGAACAGCTTGAGATCATTAAAACAAGCATTGAAGAAACAAAAGTTGATGTTGCACAGAAAAAGGAACTAAAAACAAAAGTGTTTGAAGAATTACAAGCATTAAAAAATGAAAAAGATGTTACAATTCAGCAGTTAAAATCTGATCAGGCAAGATTAGAAGCCGCAAGAAGTTTAGAAGGAATCAGCAACTCTGAAACCGATCGTATGATCGAAAAGGTCCGTGAAGGGGCAAAGAAGAAGAAAGAAATGGCGAATGGGGCCAGAATCTCTTATGAAAATAGTGCTGAAGCTGCTGAATATCGTATGCAGCAGAGAGAACGCGAAAGCGAAATCGATCGTGTATTAGCAGAAGCAAAAGCAAAAAGAAAAGAGAATAAAAAGTAAACTAACGAAAATGAGGCAGGAATCAGATCCTGTCTTTTTTCATTCTCTCAAAACTCATATTTGGTGTGAAGACAAAATATTGAGGAGCAAACAAATGAAAAAGAAAAATTTGAATCTAAACAAAGCAAGAACAGTTAAAAATGATGAGTTTTATACGTTATATGAAGATATTGAAAGGGAAATATTCTATTATAAAGATGAATTTGAGGGGAAGATTATTTACTGTAATTGTGATGATCCAAACAGATCAGCCTTTTGGAGATTCTTTCATTTGAATTTTGAGCGTCTGAATCTAAAAGAATTGGTGGCTACCTATTACATAGAAGGAATGCAAACTTTTCTATATAGATATTCTGGTGGAAATGATACAGATATTTCTAGTTATGACCAGTTTTCTTTAAAAGAAGATGGCGATTTTCGAAGTAATGAATGCCAAGAGTTATTAAATGAGTGTAATATTGTGGTATCAAATCCTCCATTTTCATTATTTTCAGACTATATCCAATTACTATTAAAGTATGAGAAAAAGTTTTTGATCATTGGCAACAAAAATGCTGCAACTTTTAAAGATATCTTCCCTTATGTGAAAAAAGGCGAGATTACATATGGGTATCACAATGTAAAAGAATTTTTACAGCCAGATGGAACAATAAAGGTATTTGGAAATATTGGATGGTTTACAAATTTGCCAAAGGAAAAATGCATCAGAAAACTGAGTCTTATGCATCACTATTATGAAGCAGATGGAATGACTCAAAAAGATGATGCAGACTATCCAAGATATGAAAATTATCCTGCAATTGATGTAAATCGCGTAAATAAAATTCCAATCGATTACAAAGGAATTATGGGAGTTCCCATGACATTTTTAGAATATTACGATCCTGAGGAATATGAATTGATTGGATATGGAAAAGAAAATAAGCATAATCAGGTTGGAATTAAACCGGTTGGAGAATCATTTCTAAACGATTTTTTTATGCAAGGTGGCAGAGGGCATTATACAAAAGTAATGAGGGTTTTATGTTATTACGACAAAGAAGGAAGAGCAAAATTTCCATTTGTAAGATTACTGATTCAAAAAAAGTAAGAGTATTTGTCTTTTTGTATTATGTATAGTACAATATATATAGTTTTTGTTTGAAGAAAGTTTAACAAAATTCCGGAGAATTTCCCTGCCTCTGTAGGCAGTGGGATGAATCCGGTTTTCTTATATGTGAAAAGTTTTTTTCTCCGAAATCTCTCATATTTATAATGAGAAGATATTACGAAGAAAGTACAGAGTTTCGTAAGATTTATTTGTCAGAACGTGGAAAATATACTTCCTTTTTCTCAGATTATGACTCTGGATCTTATGGGCGTTCTAGTCAAACGGAATATTTCGCAGAAGCATTCAATTTGAGATAGCAATCGAAATAATTGCTATTTCTTTTTTTTTATTATATCTCCTATCCTTCATATTTAACGTGTAAACAAATAATGACGATTTAGAGAAAGCGAAAATTAAATACTATGCTTTAAGGAAGGAGAAAACATGAAAACAGAAGTTTTTAGCTTTAACGAACTTAATGTAGACGGAAATAGGGATTATGCACAGATCATTATTCAGGTTACTGGATCTGATTTTGATTATCCTTCCATCTTGGATCACATTCAAACTCTAAAACGAAAAACGGAAGATGCAGATACAGATTACCTTGTAGATGAAACCTGTGAATGGCTTCAATCTAAGGGAAATGTGTGTACTTATATTCCGTTTTGTGTGGTTGAATTTTAAAAAATTAATAAAAGAGATAATATAAAAAAGGAGAAAATTATGAAAAAATTCAGAGTATCTTGTAAAGACCAAATAACTGGGCTGGAGATGATTCTATCAGAGTGTTCTTTTAATGAAGCATGTGCTTTTTTGGAAGAACAAAACCTTGGAAAGTATTTGGGGATGGAAGCAAAAGCACCAGATGTATCTTCGATCGCATTTGAAAAAAGAAAATTCTTATACGACGAAGCGCGTGGTTACTTAATGGGATATTAGGAGGAATACAAAATGAGTCAGTACCATATCTACCAGACAAATCCAGAAACAGCTTATGCATTCCGAGGATGGGAAAAAGCAGAAAAACTATTTTCACTAAATGATTACCGATTGGTGTATTCTGGGGAAATAGCAGAAAAAATCATAAGTCGCCAGCATTCAGAAGCCTGCATCACGAATGACTATCAGGTGTTGGAAGATCTGTTTGTTTTATTCAACGTCAATTGTCCATCTGATTTTACCGGGCATTCACTGTCCATCAGTGACATTGTAGTTATTACCAGGGAAGATGAGACACGGTATTACTACTGCGACCGCTTCGGCTGGACACAGATCAACCTTGCAAAGGAGAATTGAGATGAGCTACTACAAAGTTTCATTAAAAAAGTTTTTAGGGCAGAAGATGCCGGAAAGAGAGATAGAAGATCATGAAATATTACAAAGTGAAACCACAATACGATAATAAAACCCGGTATACATGGAATAATCACCACCAGGGCGTTCCGAATGGTATTTTGATAGCAAATGAGTTATACACGCCTAGCGAATATAAACGCCTTGCAATGTGTCCGGCATGGTTTGACGTTGTGGAAATTCCGAAAAATAAAATTCATTTCTTTTTCGGTGCAAGATTCAGAGATGTAGAAAATTGATATTATATGTAGAAAGCATACGTATTTAAAGTCGGAGATTTCCTCCGGCTTTTTCTTATATATGAATTTTATCATATCAAAAATCCTGCATATTTATAAAAAAAGTGTAGAAGGAGTTAATAATATGTACTTAAAGTTAAAACAAGGAGATTGCTTGGAATTGATGAAAGAGATAGAAGATGAATTCATAGATTTGATCCTTTGCGATTTGCCATATGGGTCAACTCAGAATCATTGGGATAGTGTTATTGATTTAGAAAAACTTTGGAAAGAATATAGCAGAATCATTAAAAGAAATGGGTGTATCGCGTTATTTGCGCAGGCGCCTTTCGATAAGGTTCTTGGGACGAGTAATTTGAAAATGTTTCGATATGAGTGGATTATAGAAAAAACCAAAGGAACAGGACATTTAACCTAATTCCGGAGAATTCCCCTACCTCTATAGGTAGGGGATGAATCCGGTTTTCTTATATGTGAAAAGTTTTTTCTCCGAAATCTCTCATATTTATAATAAGAAGATATTCCTAAGAAAGGAGAAAAAAGCTGATGCAACAGAAAGCATATAAATACCGTGCTTATCCGACGGAGGAACAGCGGACCTTCTTTGCGAAGTGTTTTGGGTGCTGTCGAAAGATCTGGAACCTGATGCTCGCGGATCGGAATCAGTATTACAAAGATACCGGAAAGAGTCTGTATCCACAGCCGGCACAGTATAAAGGAGCCTATCCATATCTAAAGGAAGTCGATAGTCTGGCACTTTCTAATGTGCAGAAACAGCAGAACAAGGCGATCAAGGATCACATCGAGAATCCGAAAGCGTTCGGTGTTCCAAAGTTCAAGGCAAAGAAACGATGCAAGAACTCTTATACGACCAACAATCAGAAGGGAACCGTTGCTCTGATAGAGAACGGGATCAAGCTTCCAAAGATCGGTGTGATCCGTGCGGTCCTTCATCGGATGCCGGATGCCGGAAGAAGGATGGAAGATCAAGTCTGCAACGGTTTCACAAGATCGAGATGGTTCTTATCATATCTCTGTCTTATGTGAAAAAGATGCAGAAGATCCAGAAAGACTGCCGGTCGA